>JABLTL010027678.1_pt1 | contig 13795 bp, 11 predicted proteins | sample 7160151 | NCBI WGS metagenome assembly JABLTL01 (sample SAMN14651223, study PRJNA627086) | human gut metagenome | isolation source: feces | host: Homo sapiens
AATGACTGTGATTTTTCTCTGCCATTTGATACAGAACCGGACAGCACAGTCTGCTCTCCCAAGGACTTTGACAGCACTTCCGCTGATTGAGAATTTGGCGCAAAACCGCCGAAAACCGTTAACTGCGTGTTGTCTGTGATGATCTCCATACCCTGTTTTCCGTAGTTCTGTTCAAGCTGTGCAAATGACTGAATAACTGCAACAATACTGATTTTTCGGCTTCTACCCGCTGAGAACATTGCCTCCATACCGTCGATTTTGGGGAAAGTGCCCATCTCATCCATGAAGAACATAACTCTGTTTTTCAGCTTGCCGCCGTTTTCATCGGCTATCACTAAAATTTCTCTGTAAAGCTGCTGAATCAAAAGACTTACCATGAAATATTTACTTGTATCTTCTTCCGGTAACACAATAAAAATTGCTGATTTCTCATTGCAGAACTTCTCCGCATCTATAGCCGTACCGAAGCACAGCATCTGTTCAAGTTCCGAATCAAGGAAACTGTTGAGCCTTGAAAGTGCCGTTGACATTACCGACAGCATGGTCTGGTCGGAGGTATTCAAGGCTGCTCCTGCAAGCCATTTTGCTTTGTGTTCCGGCGGAAGTTTTTCCATAAGTTCTGAAAAGTAGGTCTTGGATTTGGCTTTTGAATCCGGCTGAGACTTTGCAAGCAAGTCCTGTATCAGCTTGAAAACCGACACAATATGGCGTTCGTTTTTGTCACCGAACTCTGCTAAAAGCAAAATCACCGAAGCTAAAAGCCCCTCCGCAGCGTCGTAAAAATATGCATTAGCGCCACTTTCTGTACTTCCGCCGCCAATGTCGATTATGGTTTTCGCAGTGATCTTGGCATACTTCTCAGCCTTTGCTTTTGCTGAAAGATTGTTTTTGTCGTAAAGATATAAGTCCATATATTTGTTTACAAGGTGCAAAATATTATTTTCATCACTTCTGGTCGGATTACGCAGATCAAGCACAGAAACGTTGTAGCCATAGTACTTTTTTGCGATAGTTCCGTAGTTTCTGACAACGTCGCCTTTGCAGTCGGTATTTATAAAACTCATGCCGCTTGCACAGGCAAATTCTAAATTTGGATATAGAAAAAACGCCGTCTTTCCGACACCGGCAGCACCAATCATCAGCGTATGCACATCTCCTTCATCAATCAGAGCAACAGTATTTTTACCAGTTCCTCTGCATCCGATTATCGTACCCTGAACAGTCGGAAGATTCTTTCCCTTGCGCCATTTCTCAGGCTCGAACGGCAGAGAAACAAAAGCCTTTTTTATTTCTGGTTTACTTGCCCAACGAGCCGCGCCATACTGACCGTTTCCGATTCTTTTGGATTTGATTCCATTTAAGGATTTGTTGTCAAGTAAATTTACAAGAACAATAAATACAATAAAGATTACAGTCAGTACACTTATTAAAATCATCTGTTTTTCATTCAAACTTCATATTCTTCTTTCTGCTATAAATTTATTTATTAGTGTTAATCCTTCAAGATATTGCGCTGTGAGGCGGAGGATATGTCAGCCGAAGTTACTCGGCTGAATCCTTAATCCAGTTACATACAAGGCTCCGGATTTTGTACAAATTCTATTTCCTCCGACTGCTCCTGAATCGGCTGTGACAGCGCATCTTCCACCTCCATTTTCACAGCATTATCCGCAAGCTGAAACAACAACTTTGCCGTCTGAATCGATTGCTCGCGAGTACGGGCAGTTTGATTTAAATCGCGCATAACAGTCTGCACGGAATCGCTCAGATTTCGATGCTTTTGCGCCGTTCTGCCCTTGTCCGCATACGCCTTGTAGTCGTCCTTGAGTTTCCTCTTAAGCCTTAAAAACACCCTATTTTCATCGCTCAGCCGCTGTGTCTTGGGCAAGAAAAATGCCGAGCCTGCAAGCGCATACTCAGCCAGATACCTATATTGATTATTCTTAAAAGCCGCATAAATCTGTGATTTCAGCTTATCGGGACGACATTTCAGATACTCCAAATTTTCAGCCTGACGGTGATATTCTTCCTTGATTTTATGGGGAACAGCAGGCAGAAAATCAACGCCGTTAAGCTGTTTTAAATCCTCGTTCCAATCTTTATTAGTTGGCAGAATCCGCTTAATATCAGCATATCCGCTTTCTTCCAAAATGTCACTAAGCCTGTCCGCAGCGTCGATGCCGCCAACATCATTGTCGGTGCAGATTACGATTTCAGACAGATTTGAATGTCCTTTCAATGCAGTTAAAACAGCATTTTCATACACTCCGTTCATAGCAATATATGAATATTCCTGCCAGTTTTCGGGGTGCAAAGTCAGATAACTCAGCATATCAATTGGAGCTTCAAAAATAAACAGTTTTCCCGATTCTCCAAAGTGTGCAAAGCTGTATCTTGTATCTGAACCTTCGACAGTCTGACGGAACGATTTTCCGAAAGTCGCCGTCCCACGCTTGTGAGCCTGACGGGGAACTCCGTTCTCGTCAACTCCCACAAATACAGCATTGTGGTGTTCCTTGTCCTCGTAGAGTAGTTTCCGCTTTGCAAAGTGAGTAATGACTTCCGCTGCAATGAATCGCTGCTTGATGAGATATGCAAATACCCTGTGCATATTGTCGTTGGCTTCGGGCAGTCTAAAATCTTTCTGTTTTTCTGACTGCTTAGTGGATTTCAGTGGAACGGAGGACAGAGAAGTTACTCTCTGTCCCAACAATTCCCGCACCGCTGTCGGAAAATCCATTCCATAGTGGTACTGCATAAACTTTATTGCTCCGCCGCCTGTCTGATTTTTATGGTCAAACCATTTTGACCCACGAATCGTTATGCTGTCGTGACTACCCGAATCATCGCTGTAAATCAGCTTGTATTCACGTCCTGCACGCTCAAGCATTTCGCCTCGCATATGCAGATATTCTGCCAGATCTACGCTGTTCGCTGTCATTTTTTCTTCTTCTGTAAATGGGATATATGGCATAAAACCACCAGCCTTTAATACTTCACATTCTCTGCAAACCTCACCATAAGCTGCATAAAACTCTGCCTTTCCATCATATCTGTACTGAGAAAAGCACCAGACACAACGGTAAGCTTGTTCTCACCCAGCACAGCATAGGTCTCCGTGTATCCAAACTGCGATACCATACCGTCGGTTTTCTGAACTGACGCATAACGCTGATATTTCCCCTTTAATACAACGTTGCTTGTCATTCTGTAATTGGACACAAAATCGTCCTCTGTGATACCGTTCATCTGAGAAGCAGTCTGCCTGAAGTAATAATCCCCGAAATTTTCAAGGATATATTCCATATCGTAAGAAAGATTGCTTTTACTCAGATCAATGCACATAACATTTAGAACACCACCGCCGTTCTTGCCTTTAAGAGATATTTTCTGAATACCGTTGGAACTGTCGGTTTCCGATTCAAAGGTACAGCCTTTCATAACTTCTGTTAGCAATTTGCTCGTATCTGCAAAGCTGATACCTGAATCGAAAAATTCAGCAATAAATGTGTTTGTTTTTATCTTTTCATCCTCCGAAGAGTCGGTCGAGTCGTGTATGGTCTCTGTGATTGTAGTAGTAGTTTCCGTAACGGCATTCTGAATCGGCGGACTGATCGTTCCGCAGGCTGTCATTGTAAGCATAATCGCTGCTAAAATTGTACTCATTACTTTTGTTTTCATATTCATTTACACCCCTAATCAGATTATGCTCCAGATGTACAGCGGACAGGTCAGAGAAAAGATCAGACAGCCGAAAATGATAGCGATCGGCGTCCATTCAAGCTGACCGTGTTTGCGGTAATCGAGGTATGCGAGTGTTATCTTCACAAACAGCAAAACTGCAAGTATAACGTCTATCACGGGAAACACCACATTGTTTACGACTGATACGACCTGTGCTCTTGCCGTAGTCCAAGTGCTTTCCACAGCTCCTGCTACATCTCCGCTTGCATAAGCTGTCAGACCACCGAAAGTGCTCGTCACAGCAGCGGTAATTAAGGCTATTAATGTTTTCTTTTTCATACAAAAACTCCTTTCATATTTTGCATAACTTTCCGGTAAGAACAGTCCTTGAACTGCCCTCGGAATTGGTGCAAGTAGACAGCGAAATAAACTGATCGTCCTCGGAAATTCCTATATTTCTCCAGATAAAAGAGTTTTCTCTCAGACTCTCAAGCCATAAATTTATATCGGAATTTACATCATAAAAATCATCATAATTTTCCGGCTGTGAAACTGAGAAAAAATCAATTTTATACACAGCATTCGGAGTGCTCAGCCAGCCGTAATTGTGACTATCAAAATAGCTGCTGTCAATGAACTTCATCACGTCCGCAAACATACTTCCGTCGCTCATATTGTGACCGTACAGAATCTTGATTCTGCTCGTAAAATCGGAATTACAACGGTAATCAAGAAATATCGAACCCACCCTTAAATAACTGCCGTCAACAGCTCTGTGAAGATAAAAATTATTGTCGCCGGAGTACATCACGGGATAGTTTATTTTCGTTTCTGAAATGCATATCCAGCCAACTGAATTATCAAAATTATCACACAGATTCTGTACCTGTTTTGTCAGATTTTCTTCTGTTTTTTTGGCAATATAAGTGGAATTATTTTGGTTAAAGTTATCTTGTTCCGGCAGTTCCAAAAGTGTAAAATCCGGCATAAATGGTTCAAGTTTTTCTTCCTGAATTTTTACCTGAATATCGTCATGAAACAGTAAAAATAATCCTCCGAAAAGGAGGGCGGCTGAAACCACAGCCGCCAAAATTTTAATTGTTTTATTCCTCATTCTTACCGCCTTTTTTCTTTTTGCAAATGATCAAAACAAAGCCTATCGCAAGTGAAAGACCGATCATGATCCACGCTAAAAGATTACTGCTGTTATCGCCGGTATAAGGAGTAGTCTGCTGTGGGATTTTTGTATTTGTCATCCTGCACTTCACGATTTCACCGTTCTCTTTAATAGTAAACGGATAGGAACTTTCATCTAAAATGTAACCATCGGGAGCGTCGAATTCACGGTAGAAATAGTCGCCCACGCGGAGCATATCGAATTTCACTATACCATTGTCATCTGTTCGTCCCTGAACGACAACATTGCCGTCCTTGTCAAGAATTTCGATGCCGCAGTCAGGTATAAGCTGACCCGTTGAAACATCGGTTTTAGTGATCTCCACACTACCTTTTTCAGGCTTATTTATGAATCCTTTTCCGACTTCCGTGTTTGAAATTTCTACGGTTTCGCCGTTCTTTTCAATGCTGAACGAGTACACATTTTCATCGATAATAAAGCCATCGGGAGCAACAGTTTCCTTCAAGAAATACTTGCTGTATTCAAGGTTTTCAATAATGTAAACTCCCTTTTCGGTTTCTGACAATTTGCCGATTTCAGACTCGCATTTTTCATCGGAATAAACAGTGAATTCTGCACCTGAAAGCCTGTTATCAGGGTATTCCTCGTCAATTTTTGTGACTGTGACATTGCCTCTGATCTTCTCGTTAACTGTACGAATATTGATAATTTCTTCGTGTTCCGAAACAGTTACGGGGTAGCTTTCATCACTTAAAACATAACCCTCCGGAGCTGCAATTTCACGCACAATATAGCTGCCGAAAGGTACTTCTTCAAAGCCGAATTCACCCTTGGAATCGGACTCGGAAGTTACAATGGCATTATTTGCAGTAAATTCTTTGCAGTCCATTGCAAACAGACCAAACAGAGCATTTTCAAGCGGTTCTTCACTTTCGTTTACCTTAATTCCTTTGACTGTTCCTCGTTTAAGAAGATTTTTAAATTGCCCGCAGTCCACATACACTGTGGTCATTTCCTGACCCTGATACTCGAAGCTTACAAGGTACTTTTCACCATTTAAAATATAGTGCTCATCTGTTGCGATTTCCTGAACATAATATTTAGCAAAAGGCACTTTTTCAGCGATAACAGCCTTCATATTTTCATCGAGGGAAACCTCTGCGATAAGTCCATCTTCGGGAATTACATTACCGTCTGCGGCCGTGATTTCCTCTGCGGCAAACAGTCCAAAGCGTACATTTTTGTACTCGGAATTCATGCCGATTCCAAAAGCTTCATCCTGTTCCATAAGCTTCTCAAGGCTTATTTCAACGCTCTGATAATCGTTGACAAACGAAGTATTCACAGTATCTCTCACGCTGACCTCCTGTCCTGCATAGGCGAGTTCCACAATCTGCGGCTCGCCATTTAAAACGTAGCCGTATGGGGCTGTGATCTCTCTGATTTCATACTTTCCGAGGTATAATAATTCAGTTTCAGCATAGCCGTTTTCATCGGTTGTAAGTTCGGCAACAATGTCTCCTGCGTTAGCTCTGACAGTACCGTCAGCCGTTACGATATCCTCACTTGCGATAACCTGATATACTGCCCCTGACAGTCCCACTTCATTAAAAACAGGTGTATATACTGTCTGTCCGCTTTCATGAATTTCACCGTTTTCATCAATATATATCGCACTGCCGAGAGCAGTAACAGAACTGAAATTATCGCCGGATTTCTGAATGCTGATCCTGCCTTTCTGGGCAGTATTGTATTTTTCAACAACTACGGTTTTATCTGTACCGTCAATCGTAAATGGAACAGGATTCTCATCAAGAACATATCCGTCAGGTGACTTTACTTCATGAAGCTCATAATCACCGTAAGAAAGTTCCTGCGGCAGCATTAATGTCCCGCTGTCATCAGTATAAAAAGTGTCAAGAATCATTTCTGAAGGATAGTTGATTTTCTGTGTTACATAGCATGAATCTGCACAGTCCCATACCTTAAACCCGATTCCTGAAACAGGAATAACATTACCTGTTTCAGCATCTTTCTTCACAATTCTTACAAATGAAGTTAAGACAGCGTCATTAATGAGGTAAAAATAGTTCTTTTCATTTTCGCTGACATTAACTTCAAAATCTGGCATAAACTCTGTATTTTCCCATCCTTTGGTCTGGTGAACAATATATATTCCATATGGCATTAATTTTGTTTCGGCAAAACCGTTTTCATCTGTAATGAGATAATCACGCTCATTTTCCTTCGCATTGCCATAGCTGCCTGCATTTTTAAGATACACCTCGAATTCTGCACCTGTTTCGGGTGTTTCTATCTGTGTTGTACCATCGTCTGAATGCTTGATAATACTGATTTTGCCCTTAATAACTTTTTCACTTACTTCCTTAAAAAGAGTATTTTTCTCGATGATATAATTTTTCGGATCTGCTCCTATAATGCATACTGTTTCATCAAGGAGATATCCCTCCGGAACACTTATTTCACGAAGCGTCCAGTTATCTCCGCAGATATATTCTTTTGTCCTGAAATATCCGTTTTCGTCCGTTGTATAGGTATCAACCAGTTCCTCTCCATTAAAAATACCGTATACTGCACCTGAAAGTGTACCGTCTCCCTGTGCCGTACCTGTTTCCGAATCCTTCTTCACAATTTCAGCAGTGAATTTCTTCAGCCTATTTTTAAATGTAACACTTTTTGTTGCATCTGCCGTAAGAGTTACAGTCTGATCAGCAGGAACGACATACTTTACAGGAACATTTTTCTCGGAAATGGTGTACACTATTTTCTCATTATTGCTGTCATAAACAGGAATATCCGAAAGAACTGCAATTCCGTCAGAGCCTGTTTTTATGCTGTATTTCTTGCCGTTTCCTGTTATTTCAAATGTTCTGTCACCATTTTCTCCGTCCTCTGACTGTTTGTTGATTTTGATTGACCCTGTTTTAAGTTCATTATTAAATTTCACATTCACAGTCAGATCCGCATTTCCGCTTGTCAGCGTCACATTCTGCGCCTTTGGAGTTTCATAACGGGTTGCCACATTAATTTCGGAAACCGTGTAGGTAACAGGCTTTCCGGATTTCATGTCATAAACTTTAAGTCCTGAAAACTCTGCAGTTCCATTAGAATCAGTCTTTTTTGAATATGCACTGCCATCAGAACCGTTCACTTTGAATTCGATATCCTTGACAATTTTGTCCTCAGAGGTCTTGTTTACATTGATTTTTCCCGTCTGATAATTTTCATAAACAGTGACCGTCTGATTTGATTTCAACTCGTAAACTTTAGTCGAGAGAGCGTAGCCTTTTGGTGCTGAAAGTTCCTTAACATAATATGTGCCGTCGGGAAGCTTGATCGAACCGATACCGTCAGCTCCGATTGTAATTTCTCCGACCTTTGTTTTGCACTCAGAATCGGAGTAAACGCCGTACTTTGCAGTACTGCCGTCGACAGGTGATTTTCCGACAATCTGACTCGTACCGTCGATGCATTTTTTAATGCTGAAAGTGGCGTCACGGGAGGTTAACTTGTAGGCGACAAAGCTTTTGAACCTCGCCTTGCCGTCGGTATTATTGTTGATAACACAGCCCTGTGAACCATTGCATTCTATTCTCCAGTGCTTACCGCCGTCTCCGTTTCCGCTGCCTACATAGGGGAAAACTGCATTTCTGTCATATCCGAGTTTTACAAGGTAATCCAACACGGCGTCCCTGTTGTCAAACTTTCCCATGTAAAACCACATATGTCCGATCCCGTTATCCTTTGCAGTACCTGATACAACTGATCCCGGAATCAGATTTTCGCTGTCAAAATACTGATGATTATCAGCGTTTAATTTGTCGTAAAGTACCTCGATAGGTGAAGTTATTCCTTTGTAGGTCATGGTACAGTTTTTATAGGCAGAACCGTCCGCATAATCCCAATAATTCTGCGGAACAGGGTTATTGGACGGGAATCCTGACGTTCTCACTCCTAAATCTGTCAAGGTCGCATACACAAGACCTGAGCAGTCCAGGCCTTTTTTACGAACAGTTTCCATCGACTGCTTTTTTGGATTTGAGGACGAATAAACGCCGTCGTAGCCCTTGCAGTCCCAGCCGTATGGAACACCCAGATAAGCTGTAGCCTGTCTGATCACCTCGTCCCCTGAAAGCAGAGGCTCTTTAGCGGTTTCGGCAGCAGAGGTTTTAAAGCCGCTGAGATTTGTTCCGATTAAGGTAAAAGCGCAGAGTCCCGCCATGAGACCTGCGCCGAGTTTTTTCAGTATTCTGTTTTTAAACATATTTTTTCCTTCCTAAAAGAAAAAGACCCGCATTTGCGAGCCTTTCATGATTTTTTATTCGTATCTTACACTGCTGATGATATCGGCAGATGCGATATAGCTTTCATTTGCATCCACTATCTCTGTAAATTCACACATATTTTCCGTGAGGAAGCAGCCTGCCTGCGTATCAAGAACGTACCACATCCCATCTATATTAACCACGTTTGCAACGTGTCCGTACAGCCTGTTTTCAGTCCATGCGAAGTAGCATTCCAGACTATATTCCTGACACATTTCGTAGGTCTGATATGCGTATTGTACGCACGTTCCACTTCCGTTTACGGTCATATATTCGTAGATTTCAGCAGCCTTTTCGTAATCGGATAATTCACACATCGGAGGCTCGGTTTCTTCTTCATATTTTTCCAGTTCGGTGACCGTAACCTCCGTAGTTTCACCGGGTAACCCCGGTAGACAATTCGGATTTTCTTTACTGCGTGAATTTTCCAAAGGGCACGACCGGGAAGATTCTTCCAATGCATTTTCGATATTCGATACTGTATTATCCGTTGGATCATATTGACTTTTTTTCTTCTGCACATCGGTTATCGCAGTAGTTGTGCAGATTGTTTCGGACTGGATTTCTGCTGTTGTCACAGTCGCTTCTGTAGTCGAAATTTCGCACTCTGTCGACGGCTGAGTTTCGATTTCAGAGTATTCTTCTGATTCGGAAATTTCTTCGGATTCCGATGCTTCTGTGACTTCCTGAGCAGTCGATATTTCCGACGATTCCTGCGAATTTTCTACAGGCATACAGCTCGTTAAAAGACCCGCTAAGATAAGGATAAGTATTGATTTTTTCATGGTATTCAACTCCATTTTAAATTTTATTCTGACTTAACAATACCATAAAATCAATGCAATATCCAGATCTTTTGTGCAAGTTCTACTTTACCAATAAGGCGGCGATCTTATATTTGGGCATAACCAATTAATCATTAAAATTCATCGCCCCCTTCGTCATCGCAGTCTCCCTGAAAAATACAGTTTTCGCAGCCGTCGGTGCTGTTGCAGATCTCCATCAATTCAATGTCTGTCAGCTTTCGGCGAACTACTGTCAACACAACTCCGTCCTCGTTTACCTCAAGTTCAACATTTACCGGCAGACCGTTTTCATCATAAAGTCCGCTGAAATTTGTTATGCCGTTTTCGGCAAGCACCTGTGAATAAATAACCTTTTTCATATCTTTCCTTTCTCCATTACATCTTCTTCGCAAGCGTTTATCTACATTTTAACTGATTTTAAATGTGCAGCATGGGTTCAGTGTCACGCTGAAAAAAATGAGAGTTGGTTAACTGCACCAACTCTCTGTGTTGTATCGTAATTTGAAATCAGCAGTTCTGCATACTGACAACCGCCTTCGTACCGCTGTGCAAGATTATTCAGACGACTGATTTCTTCAATGTCGATTCCGGATTTATCCCATATTTCACGGATTTCCGGACAGTCGTTGTAAGACACCAGAAATTTGCCCTTGATTCCCATCAGCGTATCTCTCAGCCGCAAGTGATCTTTTGCTGTAAATCCTACATCTTTATAGTAGTTTTCCGTTGCATAATACGGCGGATCGCAATAAAAAAAGCTTACCGGACTGTCATACTGTCCGATAAGCCTTTCAAAATCTCTATTTTCAATTACTACCTTCTGCAATCGCCGTGATGCCATATCTATCTGCGGAAAATCCGCCCACATTGAGTGCGGCTGACAGCCAAAGCTGTCCAGTCCCGATGCGTAGCTGTAGCGAATAAGCTGAAAAAACTTTGCAGCCCTGTCAACATCATGAAGCTTTGAAAACAGCTTTTTCTTGTGAAGCATGGCTATCCGGTCGAAATCCTCACGAGAGTTCAAAACATACCGCAGCTTATATTTCAGCTTATCCGGCTTGTCCCTCACACAGCGAAAAAGGTTTACAAGATTGCTGTTGAAATCGTTGTAAACCTCCATTCTTTTATCCGGCGTCCTGCGGAACAATACCCATCCTGCGCCGCCGAAAACCTCGATATACTTGTCATATTCCGGCGGCAAACGCGCAAGGATATCGTCCCTTAGCAGCTTTTTGCCGCCTATCCATGATATAAAACTGTTCATTTTTCTCCTTCTGTCACTGGCTTAATTCCATTTCAAAATCTTCAGATTCTTCATAATCTTCAACTGAAACCGGTTCAACATATTCACATATTACGCTTAACGCTTCTTCATAGCTGCCGGAGGAGGTAACACGTCTGCACATTTCCTTAGCCTGTTCTGCCATGTCATTTTCCTTAAGTGTTCCGGAAGCAGTTCCCATAACAGCGAAAATATTGCCGTCCTGACCGATAAGCGGACACTTCGGTTTAGCCATTTCCTGGACAAATCCATTTAACCTGTTGTCAACGTAATCAGTGAGCCACGCACTGTCGAAGTTTTCCCTTGTTTCAAGCCGCCACATCGCAAGCTTGCCGATATCAAGCTTAACACCGTCAAACGGGAACAGCAGACAGGTTAACTTCTCGTTATTAAAGGTATATGCTTTTTCAAATCTGCTCCCATTCTGCAATATTCCTCGTTCGGTCAGCATTTCGTTTATGCCGCCTGCCCATTCCTGCAAATCTCCGCCGCAGCCTTGAATTACAAGACCTTCACTATCGTTCATTTTTCTCAGTTCATGTAAAGAAATATTTTTTATTTCCATTACTGCAAAAACTCCTTTCTTAACCTGCCGATAATATATGCCTGTCCCTTGCCCGTTACATAGGTCTGCTGATAGGTTTTGGTCATTGAAGCGGTATCAAAAACAGATTCTTTCACAACAAAATATCCTCTGTCAATATACCTTTGATACGGCAGATTGTCAGACATCAGTATTTGGTTCTTTCGCAGCCAGCAAAACAGTCTGTTTCTGCCAATCGGGATATTTTCCTCGATTGCAAGCTTCGCCATAGCGTTCATGTCGATGAGATTATCGGTATTCGACACCTGATTTGCAAACTCCACCAGCGGCTGATCATGACGTATTCTCTCATTCAACTTGTTGATTGCAATCATCTGCAGACGAAAAAGACCTTGATACGGTTCTTCCAGAAAGGGAAGATAGTTCTCGATAAACATATCCTCGTTGGCAACGTAACCGCCTGTTCGCCTGATCGTTGGAAGTACTTCATCAAATATCCAACTTTCAAATTTTTCGGAAGATGGCAGTCTCGAATGGGCGACAAGCCTGTAGACATCGCTCTCAGGAATAAATGTCATTTCAATAGTTTTAGATGGAGACTGCGGATGCGGTAGGTCGTGTTTCACGCCCCACCTACAATGCCGCTTTATGGCGTCCTTTGTATTGCTGTACCCCAACGCAGCAGCTACATCTTTGCCACAAAATACAACTCTGCCAGTTTCTTCTTTCAAGGTTCTAATCGAACCAAATTCTTCATTTTCAAAAATTCTGATCATATTTTCCATTTGCGCTTTCCTCCTTGTCAAATTTCAGTAAATTTTGGGCGATTGCTTCAACCACATTTACCGTAATTGAATTTCCTGCCTGCTTGTACAACTGTGCGTCGCTCATTCCAACAGCAGTAACCTTTTCAAACTGCTCATTTCTAAACCCCTGCAATCTCCAGCACTCCGATGGCATGAGTCTGCGGATTCGTCCTTTGTGAACGATTCCGTGGCGGTCTGTCACGGTAAGCGTAAACATCGGTTCGTTAGGTTCTTTTATTCTGCGACCGTTTTGTCTGGTAGTCTCCTTAAATGGATTGAGAATAGCTCTCGGTGAGTCCTCAACAAGCACTCCCGAACGCTCTCCTTTGTGATTACCGTTTGTTACTCCCAAATTCATTCTTGTGTGCAGGCATCGGACATTTTCCGTGATCTTTGGATTCTCATTCATATCCACAAAAACAGCGGAATGTTCGCCTTTATGGTTACTCACTCCGCTGTTCTGCCTTGCGGTTATACATCTTGCTGTATCTGTAATATTCGGCGGTGAATTGTAATCGATAAAATATAATCCCGTCTTTCCACCCAGACCTCCCGAACCGCTGCACTGCGTTACTGCTGTACCGTTTGTCGAGTATACCCTCGAACCCTGACTGCCGCCAATCAACTGTTCAGGTTTTCCTTTTTCACAATTTTCCTCATCATTTCCTCCGAAAGCCAATACTTTAACGGGACATCTGTTTCCAAGATATCCGACAAGGAACAGCCTTCTTCTTGACTGCGGTATCCCGAATTCGGCAGAGTTAAGCACACGCCAGCACATACTATACCCCAATTCGCAAATTTTTTCAAGCAGGATTCTGAAACATTCCCCCTGCGATATACCAAGCAAGTTGGGTACGTTTTCAGCGATAAAATAGCGAGGTCTTTTGGCTTCAAGGATTTGGATATAATTAAAAAACAGGTTTCCTCTGTCGTCCTCAAAAGCGCCTCTTTTCCCCGCAACGCTGAAAGACTGACAGCATGGTCCGCCAACGAGCAGATCAAAATCCGGCATACCTCTGTAATCGATTTTTGTGATGTCCTCATAAAACGCTTCACCTCCTGTGTCGTACAATGCTCGGTAAGCCTTCTGAGCAAATTATAACGATAGGTAACTCTTTGATATAATCTCCGAGTTTTCCCCCGTTTCACACCGTGCATGCGACTTTCACCGCACACGGCGTTCCAT
>JABLTL010149275.1_pt1 | contig 13794 bp, 10 predicted proteins | sample 7160151 | NCBI WGS metagenome assembly JABLTL01 (sample SAMN14651223, study PRJNA627086) | human gut metagenome | isolation source: feces | host: Homo sapiens
AGACAGCTTACTGCCGCCGGATATGACTACAATGCGATTCAGAAAAGAGTCAACGAAAAGCTATACAGGAAAACTACCGATGAGATTGCAGTTGAGGTTATTGCGGGTCTGTGGGGGAATGGAGCCGAACGAAAGGAAAAGTTGACTGAAGCCGGGTATGATTATTCGGAGGTGCAGAAACGTGTAAATGAAATGCTCAGATAAAACTTTATAACTACAGTGATAATGCCCACCTTGGATTGGTTTCCTTGGTGGGTAGTATTTTTTGCCTTGCGTAGGTGATCATTCGGAACACAAGAACACGTTAGAACACCAAATTCCTATCTCTCTGTATATTACACATTTTTATACACTCTTATTTTTCATAGAATTATACAGTGTAATAGCATTTTTCATGTTCCTCGTGTTCCCAATGTGGATGTCATAACGATGGGGTTGATTTTTTCGGTAGTGAGTGAGGGAGATACAATAACGATCACTCAGAAGGAGCTAAAGTGGTATGACAGACAATCAAAAAGCACAAATCAAAAAGCTTCGTGCTGCCGGAAACGGCTATGGAAAAATTGCACAGACGCTTGGTATATCGTTAAATACTGTGAAATCATTCTGCCGCAGAAATGCTATCACTGAAATGTCGGCAAAAGAATCTGAGCAGCTTACTACCGGAGAAACAACATACTGTGACAATTGCGGGAAAGCAATAATGCAGATTGCAAAGCAGAAAAAGAAACGATTCTGCTGTGATAAATGCCGCAACGAATGGTGGAACGGGCATCTGGATCAGGTTAAGCGAAAGGCATTCTATGATTTCAAATGTCCGCACTGTGGTAAGGCGTTTCATGTTTACGGGGACAACCGGAGAAAATACTGCAGTCATGCTTGCTACATAGCAGATCGATTTAAAGGCGGTGTAAATCATGAGTAAAGAAGAATTCAAGAGCGAAAAGTTATACCAGGCTACCATGTACATTGCCAGAAAGATGCTTGTGGAAGGCTTAATTTCAGAGGAAGAGTATCGTCAGATTGATACAATATTTTCGAAGAAGTACAAGCCAACTTTGGGTACATTATTTGCTGATATAGACTTGCTATAAAAGGCTATATGAGTTATATATAGTATCGAAAGGAGTTGATTTTGTGCGAAAAATCAGCAAAATAGAGCCGACCCTGCCCGCAGTTGTGGCAAAGAAAAAGGTCGCTGCCTACGCACGAATTTCAATGGAATCCGAGAGAATGCACCATTCCCTTTCTGCACAGATAAGTTATTACAACGCACTGATTCAGAAAAATCCGGAATGGGAATTTGCAGGAGTATATGCCGACGATGGTATCAGCGGCACAGGAATAGCGAAGCGTACAGAATTCCAGAATATGCTTTCAGACTGCGAAGCAGGTAAAATTGATATTATTCTTACCAAATCCATACAGCGTTTTGCAAGAAATACAGTTGACCTTCTGGAAACGGTCAGACATCTGAAAGACATCGGTGTGGAAGTGAGATTTGAAAAAGAAAATATCAATTCCATGAGTGGAGATGGAGAGTTGATGCTTTCCATCCTTGCGTCTTTTGCACAGGAAGAAAGCCGCTCTATTTCCGAAAATGTGAAGTGGGGTACGAGAAAACGCTTTGAACAAGGAGTACCGAATGGGCATTTTCAGATTTACGGTTATCGCTGGGATGGTGATCACCTTGTCATAGAGCCGGAGGAAGCAAATATTGTGCGGTTGATTTACGATAATTTTCTAAACGGTCTGTCAGCGGAAACAACGGAAAAACAGCTTGAAGAGATGGGCGTAAAATCCTATAAGGGTAAGCATTTCAGCAACTCCTCAATCCGTCAGATTTTGAGCAACATTACCTACACCGGGAATCTGCTTTTTCAGAAAGAATATGTTTCCGACCCTATCACAGGAAAATCGAAGAAAAACCGTGGTGAAATGCCTCAGTATTGGGTGGAAAACACGCACGAAGCTATTATTCCAATGGAAACTTATCGGACAGTCCAAAAAGAGCGGCAGCGGCGCAGAGAGCTTGGTGTGTTTGCAAACTGGAGTATCAATACATCGTGTTTTACCAGTATAGTCAAATGCGGTAACTGTGGTGCAAGTTACAGACGAAGCGGTAAGCGACAGCGAAAGGATAAAAATGAGGTTTATTATGTTTGGGTGTGCCAGACCTATGACAGAAAAGGAAAAGCCTCCTGTCCTGCAAAGACTGTCCCGGAGTGCAAACTAAAAGCTGTTTGCGCTGAGGTGTTGGGACTTGCCGAATTTGACGAGGCTGTCTTTACAGAAATAATCAGGCAGATAACGGTTATCGGTGACGATATACTTGAATTTGCCTTTACGGACGGCACAACCTTGAGAAAACAATGGAAATCCACAGCGAAAACGGAATGGTGGACAGCTGAGCGACGTAAAGAATGGAGCGAAAGGCATAAAATAAAATCCACTAATCCAAACCGCTCTCGTTACAATTCCTTTACCGGGTTTATCAAGTGTGGAAAGTGTGGCGAGAATTATCGTAGTCAAGGCATCACCTATGCCGATGGCACAAAGAACAGGTATTGGCGATGCTGTAAGTCTTGCGGAAATACAGGAATCAAGAATACAACCATGGAAGCTCTTGTGTGTGATGCTTTAGGGCTTTCAAAGTATTCTGAAGAAACAATGGATACAGCCATTGAGAAAGCTGTTGTGAAAGACGGCATAGTCACATTCTGTTTTTACGATGGTCATACAGAGAGCCTTAGTTACAAGGATAAGAAAAAAGGAACTCCTCATACAGAGGAATATAAGCGGCACATGAGCCAGCTTACCAAAAACCGCTGGACACCAGAGACGAGGCAAGAAATGAGCCAAAGAGTAAAAAAACTTAGGAAGGAGCGTGGAAACACATGGAGAAAAGAAAAGTAACCACAATTCCTGCTACCATCAATAAGTTTACTGCCAAGCCGATGGACAGCAAGAAAAAACGCAGGGTCGCAGGATATGCTCGTGTCAGCACCGACCATGAAGATCAGCAGACGAGTTATGAGGCGCAGGTGGATTATTACACTGCTTACATTCAAGACAGAGATGATTGGGAGTTTGCAGGACTATATTCGGACGAGGGAATCAGCGCCACAAATACAAAGCACCGAAACGGTTTCAATCAGATGATTGCCGATGCTCTAGCAGGAAAGATTGACCTCATCATCACCAAGTCGGTCAGCCGATTCGCCAGAAACACCGTTGACTCTCTGTCGACCATAAGGAAACTGAAGGAACACAATATCGAGTGCTATTTTGAAAAAGAGAATATATGGACCTTTGACAGCAAGGGCGAACTGCTTCTTACCATTATGAGTTCCCTTGCACAGGAAGAAAGCCGCTCTATATCCGAGAATGTTACCTGGGGACAGCGCAAACGAATGGCAGACGGCAAGGTCAGCTTTGCCTATAGCCGCTTCCTTGGGCTGGACAAGGATAAAGAAACCGGCAAAATTGTGGTAGTGCCTGAGCAGGCAGAAACGGTTAGGCTGATTTTCAAGTTGTTTCTTGAGGGCATGACACCGCATTCCATTGCTGCGGAACTGACAAAACGCGGTATAAAAACACCTTCTGGCAAGGACGTGTGGAATCAGCAGACGGTGCGTAGAATGCTTTCTAACGAGAAATACAAGGGTGACGCTCTTTTGCAGAAAGAGTTTACGGTTGATTTTCTGCAGAAAAAGATGAAAAAGAATGAGGGTGAAGTTCCACAATATTATGTTGAGAGAAATCACGAAGCAATCATCAGCCCTGCGGTATTTGATATGGTGCAGGCAGAGCTTGCCAAGAGAAAATGCGGCGGTTCCCGATACAGCGGGGTGAGCATCTTTTCAAATAAAATCAAATGCGGTGACTGCGGTGGCTGGTACGGCTCAAAGGTGTGGCACTCCACAGACCAATATCGAAAAGTAATCTACCGCTGCAACAGCAAATACAAAGATGAAAAATGTCAGACTCTTCATGTGACTGAGGAAGAAATCAAGGCGCTGTTTATTAAAGCCTACAATGAATTGCTTTCAGAGAAAAAGGAAATCATCGCAAATGCGGAGATTATCCGCAAAACACTCTGCACTACAGATACTATGTTTGCGGAAAAGCGGCGGTTGGAAGATGAGATTCTTGTACTGGTGGAAATGACATAGAATCTGGTTGCCGAGAATGCTCGTGTGGCACAAGACCAGGAAGAGTATCAGAAACGCTATAATAGTTTAGTTCAGCGGTACGAAACCGCAAAGAAGAACTATGATGAACTGGCTGCCAAAATTGAGCAGAAAGAAGCTCATGGCGAGAGGATTCTGCAGTTCATCACTGCATTGAAAGAACAGAACGGAATCATTACAGAATTTGACGATGCTCTTTGGGGCAGCATGGTTGAGTTCGTGACCATAGGTAGAGATTGCCACTCCGTTACTTTTAAAGACGGAACAGAAATACAAGTATAAACGCCATAAACAGAAAAAGCACTCGGTCTTTGAATTTTTTCAAAAACCTGGGTGCTTTTTTGTAGACTAATTGAAAAATATGATTGTATGTGATATAATTAAGATATATTATTAGCATATTTTTTGTAGTTTCATAGAGAGGAATCTAAAAACGATGAACAATGACATTGAAACAAAGCAGCAGGAGAAGTTTGAACTGTCTGTTACTGCCGAGAGTGTTGAGTCTACAGACGAGCGTTTCACAATGGATAACCTGAGTCTTGGCGATAACTATAAACCTCTTGATGTGTACTTCAAAAGTGCAAACGGTGATATTGTTAAACGTTCCTACAGCAAAGGCGAGAGAAGAAACTCCAATCAAACCATGCCGCGCATTGCCTGCCAGATATTTGAGAAGCAGCTGGCTTCCCTGTCCGTTGAGGACAAGGAGAGTTTTCCTGTTTGCAAGTATAATCCGAACAGCGAAATGATTTGTGGAATCTTTACGAGTGTTGATAATTTCAAAAAGCAACGCAACACCATAGAGTATATGACCTATGGTTATGACAATAGCCACCAGTTTGTTATTTACTGCTGGAACATTTTCTCAACAATTATCTTTGTTCAGGAGTGTTTGAAGCGTTTCGGCAAGCCCGGGGATCAATTTATCCTTACATACCGTGAAAAGGATGAGAAAGAGAATGAGACAGCGGAAATTGAGGCGGCGGCACAGGAGGAACTTGTCCAGCAGTTCAAAGGCTATCGGAATTCGTTCTCGTCAATGCTGATCGAATCCAAGAATCTGATTTTCAGAGGTGCACCCGGTACAGGCAAGTCCTACCTTGCAAAAGAAATCGCTGCGGATATTATCAGCAATGGTTACTTTGACGATTACACTCTCCTCACGGACGAGCAGAAAAAGCAGGTGGAATTTGTCCAATTCCATCCAAGCTACGATTACTCCGATTTTGTGGAGGGCTTAAGACCCAAAGTCAATGATGACGGAACCATGGGCTTTGAACTGCAGGACGGCATTTTCAAAAAGTTTATTGCCCGAGCCAGAAAAAACTATGATGATTCCCAAAAATCCAAAGAAACGGTAGAAAAAGAACTCTCTGTTCAGGAATCTATGTCAGATTTTTTTGCCAGTGTGGAACTGGGTGAGGATACCTTCAAAACAATAAAAGGACAGGAGTTTACTATCACAAGCGTGGATGACAGGCATATTAATCTTTCTATTCCCGGAAATGCGACGTCCAACAAGCTCTCTTTAAATATAGATGAGATTAGGAAGATGTTGGAGTCAGGTCGGAAGTTCGAAAATATTAAAGACATCACAACATTCTTCGGAAAGTTGAATGCAACCCAGGGATATTCCTATGACTTTGCCATCTATAATGCCATCAAGGCAAGGAAAAACACGACTTCTAAGGTAACAGTAAAACAGGAAGGACTGAAAAAATACATCTTCATCATTGATGAAATAAACCGCGGCGAGATTTCAAAGATATTCGGAGAACTGTTCTTTGCCATTGATCCAGGTTATCGAGGAAGAGCCGGCGAGATCTCCACACAGTATTCAAATCTGCATTCGGATCCCGATGAGAAATTCTATATACCAGAAAATGTCTATATCATTGGAACTATGAACGATATCGACCGTTCTGTGGACAGCTTCGATTTTGCTATGCGCCGCCGTTTCCGTTTCGTGGAAATTAAATGGGATGAGCGTCTTGAGATGCTGGCTTCTCTTGAAAATGAAGAACTGGAGAAAGAGGCAATCAGAAGAATGACCGCTATCAATGCAGAGATCGCAGGCGTTGAGGATTTGAACGAAAATTACCAGATTGGCGCTTCCTACTTTCTGAAGCTAAAGGCTCTTGATTTTGACCAGCTTTGGACGGATTATCTTCAGCCGCTCCTGCAGGAATACGTCCGGGGAATGTACGATGAAGAAGGGCTTATGAACCGCTTTGCAAAAGCATACGGTTATAAGAAGCCCATTGAAGGTGATGTGAATGAAGCTGCTCAAGATCAAGGATAATTCACAACAGAAAAAAGACATATTTTCTCATATTGGAAACCTTACGGGTAAGATTGCCAATAAGACACTGGAGCAGATTGAGCGTGAAGGCGTGTTCATTTTTCCGGAAATCATAAGGGAGGCAGAGGATATTACGCAGAATCAGATGATTCTTCAAAGCGTCAATGACACCTATCGCACCAGTAATGTGATGGGATTCCTCGGCTACGGAGATGAACGCCTGATTATCGAATCCCGCTTCTGCGAGGATGGTGAAGATTACTTTTTCCAGTATCTCCTGGACAGAGTTCTGGATTTTCCGAATATCGTGGATTTGGAGTCCGATGCCAATCAAGATAACCGATTGTTTAATTTTCTACTGTTCCTGTTTCCGCTTTATCTCAAGAAGGCTATGCGGAAAGGATTATTCAAAAAGTATATCCACCGCAGATATAATGACGGAAATGTTAAAGGCACTATCGATATCGCACGCCATATAAAGCAGAACACACCCTTTATAGGAAATGTAGCATACAGTCAGCGCGAGTTTTCTTATGATAACAGTCTAATGGAACTGGTACGACACACCATTGAATTCATCAAGAGAAAGCCTTACGGGAACCAACTCCTCATCAAAGTGAAGGGCGAGGTCAAACTCATAATAGACGCAACTCCAGGTTATGAACCGTATGACAGTCAAAAAATCATTGAACAGAACAAGAAGAACACCGTCCGTCATGCTTATTTCAGAGAGTATCTCGATTTACAAAGGCTGTGTCTCTTGATTCTTCAACACCGGAAGCATCAAATCGGTTCGGGGTTCAAGCAGATATACGGTATCCTGTTCGACGGTGCATGGCTGTGGGAGGAGTACATCAACTCACTGATAGAGGATATTTTCTATCACCCTATGAATAAAGCCCACAAAGGCGCACAGTGGCTCTTTGCCGGAAATGTGGGTCTTATTTATCCTGATTTCATCAGCCGCAGCAGCGAAAAGCGGATAATTGCCGACGCCAAGTATAAGCCAATTGACAACATCGGTAATCGGGATTATCTACAAGCGCTTGCCTATATGTTCCGTTTTGACGCCAAAACGGGTTATTATCTCTATCCCGAAGCGGGTGATTCCGATGATCTGAATTTGCGGATGAATCATGGCTCCACCTATGAGTCTAACGTTAGCCCCAGAGACGATATCAGTATTATTAAGCACGGTCTAAAAATCCCTGTGGACGCACCAGATTACGCCGTTTTTGTCACGAGGATGGCTAATGCCGAGCAGGAGTTTATGAAAGTGTTCTCTATGTAAGAGATGTACTATAAATATTGCTGTTCCGTAATAATAGAACGATGTATCTGAAAAACTGAATACAAAGTTGCTCCTTACTACCTGCATGGCGGTAAGGAGTTTATTTATACCCATATACCTCATAACGATGCATACGGCATCGTTATGAGGGGTGTGCAAAAATGCACACTGTGCGGGTGCATCGTTAAGGAGTAACAAAACGCTCCGTTGCACTGTATCATTTTAGATACGGCAACCGAACCCGCCTGCGGAACGGGCAATTTCCTTACCGAAATTCTCGCAAGAAAGCTTGCGACCGTCAAACGACTTTATAAAAGCAATCCGTATGATTTTGACCGATATTCCGTGCTTGCTGTTTCAAGTATTTACGGTGTTGATATTATGCAGGACAACACCAAGGAATGTCGCAGGCGGCTGTATGCAATTTGGGAAAAGAAATACAAATCTGTCTGCAAAAAGCAATGCAATGACGATACACGCAAATCGGTTAAATACATTTTAGAGAAAAATATTTTATGCGGCAACGCCTTAACGCTTATGTGCGTTGACGAACATCAAAATGACACCGATACTCCGATAATTTTTCCGGAATGGAGCCTGATGCTCGCAACAAAGCTGAAAAGGCGTGATTTTCGCCTTGATGTGTTGCTTAAAGCAAACGAAAAGCCGGAACAAAGGCAAAATACGCTGTTTGATGCGGAAAATGATATAAATCGTTATTTGTCCGAAAATCCCGTAACAAAGGAATATATGGCGGTGCCGATATGTGAATATCCGCCTATAAATTACAGGAGGATATGGGAAAATGGCTGACAGTTTTTTTGATAAAATCTATAAGGACAAAACACAGCACACGCCTGATGTGCTCTCGTGCCTTGCAAATCTTTCAAACGATGAGGTTTTCACTCCGCCCGATGTAGTGAAAAAAATGCTCGACCTTTTGCCGCAGGAATTATTTTGCGACCCTGATACCACATTTTTAGATCCCGCTTGCAAAACAGGCGTTTTTCTCCGTGAGATTGCAAAAAGGTTATTGGTAGGGCTTCAAGATAAAATTCCCGACTTGCAGCAGCGCATAGATCATATTTTTCATAAGCAGCTTTACGGCATTGCAATAACCGAGCTTACAAGCCTGCTCACACGCCGAAGTCTTTATTGCTCGAAATATCCCAACGGTCCGTATTCAATCACGCACTTTGACGACGCTGAGGGGAACATCCGGTACAGAAGAATAAACCATACTTGGGTGAACGGGAAATGTAAGTATTGCGGTGCAAGCAAAGAGCAGTGGGGCAGAGAGGATACGCTTGAAACCTATGCTTATGAACTAATACATACAGATAATCCGGAAAGGCTGTTCAATATGAAATTTGATGTTATAATAGGAAATCCACCGTATCAAATGACATTTGGTATTGAGGGAGGCAATAGTGCAAATGCAAAATCAATCTATAACTTATTTATAGATAAAGCATTGAAACTTAATCCGCATTATTTAATTATGATTACTCCGAGTAGATGGATGACTAAAACTGCACAAGGTATACCTGACGCTTGGGTTGATGCTACTATTTCATCAAATGGATTTAAGATAATTCATGATTATGAAAATGCTTCAGAGTGTTTTCCGGGAGTAGAGATTAAAGGCGGCGTTAATTATTTCCTTTATGAAAAGGATTATAATGGAAAATGTGACTATTGTTTTCATTCAGCAAATGGTGATATTATACAGCGTTTTGATTATCTGGACTCAAAAGAAGCAGGCATAGTAATTAGAGACCCTAAAGCTTATTCTATTATGGAAAAAATTGAAAATGTTGAAGATAAGTATTACACCGATACAGAAACTAATTTTTCGGGTCTTGTAAGTGCAAAGCACTTTTTTGATGATAGTAAATATCTCACATCTAATTGGAAAGGATATAAAGATAAACCAGATTCGAATTATAATATTAAGTATTATCTTAATGTTGACAGAGAAAGAACTTTTAGATGGATAAGCGATTCTCAGTTGCCCAAAAATGCCGCTACTAAAGATTTATGGAAAGTATTTATTCCCGCAGCAGGTGGCAGTGGAACAGATGATATAATCTTAGGCAAACCTTTTGTAGGTGAACCGGGAAGCGTTTGTTCACAAACATTTCTTGTAATCGGATATGATCAACAAAAGCATAACTTTACTGAGGCTGAATGCAAAAACATTATTACATATATCCAAACTAAATTTTTCAGATATTTAGTCAGTATAAAAAAGAAAACACAAAATGGTCCGAGAGGTGTATATCAATTTGTCCCTATTCAAGATTTTACACATAAGTGGACTGATGAAATGCTTTATGAAAAATACAATCTTTCTAATGATGAAATAAATCTAATTGAAAATACAATTAGACCTATGGAACTGTCGGGAGGTGACAACTAATGGCAAATAATATCAGCCTATCCGACATTCTGCATAACCGTCCTGCGGTTGTGCCAACAATTTACGGCTACACTCTGCCCGATGTTGCTGATCATAACGGTTACATAAAAATCGGATATACAGACCGTGAAAATGCTGAAACGAGAATCAAGGAGCAGCTGCATACCGCTGCAATTCCCTTCAGAATTTTATTCAAGGAATCCGCAATGCGCTCTGACGGAACTTGTTTTACGGATAAAGACATTCATAGGTTGCTCCGGCACAAAGGTTACAGACAGTTAAACGAGGGCGAAGACCGCAACGAGTGGTTTTGTTGTTTGGAAAAAGAAGCGCTTGAAATTATAGAAGAGGTAAGAACAGGCGTTCGCTTTGAAGGTCAGCGTACTTGGAATTTTTCCATGCGCAAAGAACAACAAACAGCCGTTCAGATGGCAAAAGATTATTTTGAGCAAGCTAAGAAAGAAGACCCTACCCGTCCGCCTAAATTTTTATGGAATGCAAAAATGCGTTTTGGCAAAACCTTTGCCACATATCAGCTTGCACGAGCTATGAATTTCAAAAAAGTACTTATTTTAACCTTTAAGCCGGCGGTTGAATCAGCTTGGCAGGAAGACCTGTCGCACCACATTGATTTTGCCGGGTGGCAGTTTGTTTCCAACAAAGAGGCACGATTTGACGCAAAGCAGCTTGACGAACAGTTCGATGCTTGCGATAAAACAAAACCTATCGTTGTTTTCGGCTCGTTTCAGGACTTGCTCGGCACAAATGACGTAGGCAGTATTAAAGCAAAAAACAAGTTTATCCACTCAACAAACTGGGACTTGGTGGTTTTTGACGAATATCACTTCGGTGCTTGGCGTGAAAACGCCAAAAACCTCTTTGAAAAGTTCGACGAGGAAAACAATGATTTTGATATTGAGAAATATCAAAAAGAAGAAGCGGGAAACGCCATTAACGAAACCTTCCTGCCCATATCCGCTTTTCATTATCTTTATCTTTCGGGCACTCCTTTCAGGGCGCTCAATTCCGGTGAGTTTTTAGAGGATCAGGTTTTCAACTGGACATATTCGGACGAGCAGTCTGCAAAAGAAAACTGGGCAGGCAAGGCTGAAGAAAATCCGTATGCGGCGCTGCCGAAAATGATAATGCTGACATACAAAGTGCCGGACTCCATTACAAATGTTGCCACAAACGAGGGATATGACGAATTTGATATTAACGAGTTTTTCCGTGCCGAATATGAAGAAAAGGGCAAGCCGGAAAGCGCAAGATTTGTATATGAAGATTATGTGCAAAACTGGCTTAAAATGATACAAGGCAATTATATGCCCGTGGACGGCTTAAAGCTGGGCGCAGAGCGCCCGCCTATGCCGTTTTCGGACACGACCTTGCTTAATGTCCTTTCTCATACGCTATGGTTTTTGCCAAATGTGGCAAGCTGCTATGCAATGTATAATTTGCTGCGGCAAAAGCAAAACAATTTCTTTGACGATTATAAGGTCATAGTGTGCGCCGGAACAAAAGCGGGTATAGGTATAGACGCATTAAAGCCGGTGCTTGACGCTATGGGTGACCCGCTTAAAACAAAGACCATAACGCTGTCCTGCGGCAAGCTGACAACAGGCGTTACAGTAAGACCGTGGGCAGGCGTATTTATGCTACGCAACCTGAAATCGCCGGAAACATATTTTCAAACAGCGTTCCGTGTGCAGTCGCCCTGGGAGGTAAAGGACGAGCACGGAAACCGTGAGGTGGTAAAGCAGGAGTGTTATGTATTTGACTTTGCTTTGGAACGTGCGCTCCAGCAAATTTCTGACTACTCCTGCCGTTTAAAGGTGGATGATACAAGCCCCGAGCAAAAGGTTTCGGAGTTTATAAGCTTTCTGCCGGTACTTGCTTTTGACGGTTCATCAATGAACAGAATAGACGCACAGGACATACTGGATATTACATACGCCGGAACATCCGCCACATTACTTGCAAAACGCTGGCAAACAGCCCTGCTTGTTCATGTCGATAACGATACCCTCAAAAAGCTGCAAAGCAATCAGGACGCATTGGACGCACTGATGAACATTGAGGGATTCCGCTCGCTTAATTCCGAAATACAGACGATCATTAACCGTTCCGAAAAAGTCAAAAAGCTAAAGAAAGAGAAAGGTGATAGCCTTACAAAGCAAGAAAAAAAGGAACTTTCAGAGGACGAAAAGAAAGCAAAATCACTGCGAAAGCAGGTACAGGAAAATCTTTTAAAGCTCGCCGCACGTATTCCGGCATTTATGTATTTGACAGACTACCGTGAACAGACAATAAAAGATGTCATAACGCAGATCGAGCCGGAGCTTTTTAAAAAAGTAACAGGACTTTCAGTTAAGGATTTTGATATTCTTTGTTCCATAGGCTTATTCGATCCCGAAAAAATGAATCAGGGAATTTTCGGCTTTCGTAAATACGAAAATTCAAGTCTTTCATATACGGGTATTGATATGCACGAAGGAGAAGCGGTCGGCGGCTGGGATACAGTACTCCGCCGTGAAGAATATGAGACACTTTATTCAAAACAGCAGGCAACCATTGCCGATTTAACCGATGCAATTTCACCCACCGATACTAATACTCAGCATAGAACAAGCAATATTGTGCGTAGTGTAACCACAACTCACAAGCCTGTTGTTTCTCAACCCGCTTCCGAAATAGATTGGAGCAAAATTCTTGCTTCTGTAAGCGTGGGAACTATCGTAAATCACAAAACCTTTGGTGATGGAATCGTTGTTTGGATGGATAATGCTAAAAAACACATTCGTGTTAAATTTGCTAACGGCGAAAAACCGTTTATCTTTCCCAACGCCTTCACCGCCGGCTTCCTTCACCTGCCGAAATAACCAAAACAACAGCCCGACTGAATCCAGCCGGGCTGTTGCTGTATACAACAAAAAAATCCCGTGCAAAATACACGGGATTAAACTTGGTACACCTTCAGGGACTCGAACCCAGGACCCACTGATTAAGAGTCAGTTGCTCTACCAACTGAGCTAAAGGTGCATATTAAATAAATCGAAAAAGCACGCTGCAGCGTGCTTTTTCTTTGGCAGGGGTGGTAGGAATCGAACCCACGTCAAAGGTTTTGGAGACCCCTATTCTGCCATTGAACCACACCCCTATAGGTAAAAAGCCCGGCACCAATAAAATTGGTGCACCATCAGGGACTCGAACCCCGGACCGACCGGTTATGAGCCGGTTGCTCTAACCAACTGAGCTAATGGTGCATTGGTGACCTGTGGGGGAATCGAACCCCCGTCGCCGGCGTGAGAGGCCGGAGTCTTAACCGCTTGACCAACAGGCCATATAGATAAAAAGAATAGGCTGTGTGGGCCTATTCTTTTTAGGTTTGGTACACCTTCAGGGACTCGAACCCAGGACCCACTGATTAAGAGTCAGTTGCTCTACCAACTGAGCTAAAGGTGCATATATGTCGGCATCTATCTATCTTCCCGGGCAGTCACCCGCCAAGTATTTTCGACGTAAATGAGCTTAACTACTGTGTTCGGAATGGGAACAGGTGGAACCTCATCACAATCAACAC
>JABLTL010091348.1_pt1 | contig 13784 bp, 13 predicted proteins | sample 7160151 | NCBI WGS metagenome assembly JABLTL01 (sample SAMN14651223, study PRJNA627086) | human gut metagenome | isolation source: feces | host: Homo sapiens
AATTATTAGCAGACTGCCCGCTGTACGCAAACATGTGGAAAGCACATCAGGAATCCAAAGACCGGATGGGAGAGGAGGAACAAAAAGATGCTTCAAATAATTAAAAAAATATAGGAGGCACATAAGATGAAATCTATAAAAATTTTTAATGTAGATACAGAAAAAAAATTAGCACTAGTAAATACATTAATATTAGCGGTAATAGGTATTGCACTATATTTTGCATTACCAATTGTTTTAAATTATCCGCCAAATTCAATTGATAATAATTTTCAAATAGAAATAGTTGGAATAAAATATACAACACAATTTTTTATAATAATATCAGTTTTATTAGTATTATTATATATAACCTTAAGAATGGTATATAGAAAGCTTTCCTTATCAAAAGGAAAGCTTGAACAACCATCAGCAGAATATATTAGTGAATTAAGGAAAAAATCTTTTAATTATCCATATATAATGCTTCTAATTGAATTATTTACGCCATCTGTTATAGTTGCAATTTTATTATTCATATTTAATACAGAAGTAGATTTAGTAATTAGAATTACAACAGTAATATTTTCATTTTCCGCAATTTTCGCGATTTTTTCATATATGATTAGTAAAAAATTCTTTTCAAATAGACTAATTGCAACAGCAAAGTTAGCAAATAATAATATAAATGGAATAAGGTTACCATTATATAAAAAACTATTAATACAAATTTTACCTTTATTTTTATATTCATTTGTATTAATATTATTAATCTCAATGGCATTAATGACAAAAGAAAAGGGAGAATTACTATATCATTTTTATAGGCAAGAATTATTGTCGAACTTTGAAGAAGACAAAACATATAGTTTAGAAGAAATTAAACAAAAATTAAATAGCATAGAATTTAAATCAGATTTTGACCATGGATTAATAATGTCTGCAAATTCTGGAGAAGTATATTATTCACCAGAAAAACTAAATGATTTTTTTATAAAATATACTTTGAATTTTTATGATAAAACAAATGGATATACATACGAATATTATGGGCAAAATAAAGAAGGAGCAGTTATTAAAATTCGTACAGAAGCAGGAGATTGCTATGTAGGAATTAGATATATAGTATTTAGTAATTCATTTACAGAGCCATTTTTCTGGATAGCATTATTATTAATTCTCATAAATAGCCTATTTATTCTATATATAGGAAAAGATTTGAGTAATGATATAAACAATGTTGTGACAGGAATGAAAACAATATCAAACTCTAAAAATATTGTATATGCAAATAGTTTACCAATCACTTCAAATGATGAAATTGGAGATTTGACCTCATCATTTAATGAGATACAAAAATTAACAAAGAGATATGTAGAACAATTACACAACAGTCAAGAAACATTAATGGAAAGCGAGAGGTTAGCTTCATTAGGACAATTAATAGGCCGGAATTGCACATAATTTAAAAACACCAATAATGTCTATATCTGGAGGCTTAGAAGGATTATCTAATTTAATAAAAGAATATGATGAATCAATTGGAGACCATGAAGTAACAGAACAAGACCATCATGATATTGCTAAAGATATGAATGAATGGATAGGAAAAATAAAAGAATATACGGAATATATGTCTGATATTATAACAGCAGTTAAAGGACAAGCCGTAACACTTTCAGAAACAGAATCTGTACACTTTAATTTAGATGAACTAGTTAAAAGAGTAAATATTTTGATGAAACATGAATTAAAAAATGCACTTATATACATGAATATTTCAATGAAAACAGATGAACATACTGTAATAAATGGAGATATAAATAGTTTAGTTCAAGTTATTAATAATATGATTTCTAATGCTATTCAAGCATATAATGGAGAGACAAACAAAAATATTGATTTAATTTTAGAAACTGTTGATAATAATGTATTAATTCATGTAAAAGATTATGCTTCTGGAATGTCTCAAAAGGTAAAAGACAAATTATTCAAAGAAATGATAACTACAAAGGGAAAGAATGGTACAGGATTAGGACTTTATATGTCATATTCAACTATAAAAGCTCATTTTAATGGAGATATAACTTTTGTATCAGAAGAAGGAAAAGGTTCTACTTTTACAATAACTTTGCCAATATAATAGAAAAAACAAGGAACTGATGATTCAGTTCCTTGAATGGTGTATATATTATTATAAATATTATTGGAAAATTTTTATAAAATTATACTCTTCTTTTGTATATTTTTTATTTTTACAATTGGATTATAGCATTAAATACGACAAATGTCTACTATAAGCACAAGTTATTTTTATACTTAAAGAATAATATAAAATAATAGGATTAAGTGTAAGAATGATTTTTTCAAAATTAATATATATAAGCTTTGAAAAAACTATAATTATAGTAGAAAAATATTAATAAATAGTAAAGATAAGTGGTTTTAATTTAAAAGAAAAAGTCTTGATTTTTATTTATTTATTGATATAATGTAACTAGTTAAATTGAAATAAGAGAGGTTATTTATGAGAAAACATTTACAAGGTGCAGAAAATGTAGAAAACAATGCATATAGAATTATTGCAGTAGATGATGAGGAAGGTATTGTTGATTCTTTGTCAATTTTTTTAAAACGTTCAGGTTATGATTTTACTGGGGTTACAGACCCACGTGAAGCAATAAGATTAGTACAAGAAGAACACTTTGATTTAATGATATTAGACTTTATAATGACACCATTTCATGGAGATCAAGTAGTGGAGGAGATTAGAAAATTTAATAAAGATTTATATATCTTATTATTAACAGGGCATAAAGACTTAGCACCACCATTAGATACTATTAGAAGGCTAGATATTCAAGGGTATTGTGAAAAAAGTGATAAATTTGATCAGCTATTATTATTAATAGAATCAGGAATTAAGTCTATAAAGCAGATGCATCAAATACAAGACATAAATACAAGATTATCAGACACATATACAAAATTGGAACAAGCATATTTAGATTCAATAGAAACCTTACGTTATACAATAGAAGCAAAAGATATGTATACAAGAGGACATTCTGATAGAGTAGCAGCATATTCTGTTATGATTGGAGAAAAATTAGGTTTACCAGAAGCTGAACTAAAAAAACTTGAATTAGGTGGTTTATTTCATGATATAGGAAAAATAGGAGTACCAGATAGTATTTTATTAAAAGAAGCAAGATTAACTGATGAAGAATATTCACAGATAAAACAGCATCCTAATATAGGAGTACATATATTATCAAATGCTTCAATTTTTAATGATATTTTACCAATTGTGGAGCATCACCATGAAAAATTTGATGGAAGTGGATATCCATCAAAATTAGCAGGAAATGATATTCCATTCTTGGCGAGAATAGCAACAATTGCAGATAGTTTTGATGCAATGGCATCTAAAAGAGCATATAGAAATTCACTAGACATACAAACTATTATTTCTGAGTTTGAAAAATGTAGAGGTACACAATTTGACCCAGAATTAACAAATATATTTTTAGATATTTTACGAAATCATTATGATAAAATTAGAGAAGTACAAGAGAAATATAAAGGATAGAAAGGAAGTCTAAAAATGGGAGACAATGAAGATAGAAGAGTATATAAAAATACAAGAGTCATAAAAAATTATAGAGAAATGATAGAATATTCAACACAAAACTTTGCCAAAAATGTAGCTTATGTATGGAAAAAAGATAAGAATTCAAAAGAGGTAGTATATGAAGAAAGAACTTATGAACAAGTTGGTAAAGATATAAAATCTTTTTCAACTGAATTATTAAATAGAGGATTAGAAAATAAAAAGATAGTATTAATAGGAAATAATAGGTATGAGTGGTGTATAACATATTTAGCAGTAACTAGTGGAAATATGGTAATAGTGCCAATGGATAAAGCTTTACCGGAAAATGAAATAGAAAATTTAGTAATAAGAAGTGAAGCTGATGTTGCAGTATTTGACAAGAAATACTTAGAAGTTATGAAAAAATTAAAAAAATCAACTACAGCTAATTTAAACATATTAATATGCATGGATGATGTAAAAGAAGCAGAAGTAGAAAATTTTGCAGATTTATTAAAAAATGGTGAAAACTTATTGAAAAATGGAAATGATAAATATGACAAAATAAGTATAAACCCAGAAAAAATGTCTGTAATGTTATTTACATCAGGAACTACAGACCAACCTAAAGCCGTAATGTTATCTCAAAAAAATATTTGCAGTAATTTATCAGACTTTGCTTCATGGGTAAAGTTGTATCCAACGGATACATTACTTTCATTTTTGCCAATACACCATACATTTGAGTGTACAGTAACATTTTTATATGGATTTTATAGTGGCTGTAAAGTGGCATTTTGTGATGGATTAAAGTATATTCAAAAGAATCTTACAGAGTACAAAGTATCAGTATTTGTAGCTGTTCCATTAGTGTTAGAAACAATGTATAAAAAGATTTTGAAAGCAATAAAAGACCAAGGAAAAGAAAATTTAATAAATACAATGACAAAAATATCAAACGGATTTTTAAAGTGCAAAATTGATTTAAGAAAAATAATATTTAAGCAAATATTGGATAACTTTGGGGGGAATTTAAGAGTTGTTCTATATGGTGCAGCAGCAATGAATAAAGACACTATAGTAGGTTTTAACAATTTTGGAATAGAATTAGTACAAGGGTATGGATTAACAGAGACATCTCCAGTAATAGCGGCAGAAACAGATAAAGAAAAAATGCCAGGTTCAGTAGGACTTGCTTTACCAAGTTTAAATGTAAAGATAGAAAAACCAGATGAAAATGGAGAAGGTGAGATTCTAGTAAAAGGTCCAAGTGTTATGCTAGGATATTATAATAATGAAAAAGAAAATGAAAAAGCTTTTGAAGATGGTTGGTTTAAAACAGGAGATTACGGATATATAGATTCAAAAGGATATATTTATGTTACAGGAAGAAAAAAAGACATCATAGTACTTAGAAATGGAAAAAATGTATATCCACAAGAAATAGAACTTTTAATAAATAAAGTGCCTTATATATCAGAATCTATGGTTTATCAAAGAGAAAAAAGTAATACAGACACAATGTTGTGTGCTAAAATTGTGTATGATAAAGATATAATTAAAGAGCAATTAGGAGATAAAAAAGAAGAAGAATATAAAGAGTTAATCTGGGAAAAAATCAAAGAAATTAATAAAGAGTTACCAGTATTTAAACATATAAAAAATATAACAATAACAACAGAACCATTAATAAAAACAACAACACAAAAAGTTAAAAGGTACGAAGAATTGAAAAAAGTATAGTTAAAAAATATAAAAATGTGCATAATAACTATGAGGTGATTTTATTGCAAAAAAAACACAAAACAAGTGCAAGAAAAATTATTATAGTTACAAGCATCATATTATTATTATGGATATTAGGTTTTTATTTATATGTTACATATAATAATATAGAAATATATGACTCAAATTACACAGCTACAAAAACATTATCCACAAAAGAAGAACAAACTGTGGAAAAAGTAGAAGAAAATAGTAAAAAAGTGTCAGATATTATAGAAGAAACTGTTGATTGTGTAGTAGGTATATCAAAATTAAAAAATACAGGGACATCAATATTTACGGAAAGTACAGAAAGTCAATTAGGATTAGGAACTGGAATTATAGTTACTGAGAATGGATATGTATTAAGTAATGAACATGTTACAGGAAGTAAATATAGTAAATGTTATGTAACATTAGACAATGGGAAAAACTATGAAGGCAAGGTAGTATGGAGTGATTCAAATTTAGATTTATCAATTTTAAAAATAAATGAAAACAATCTAAAATATATTAGTTTAGGTGATTCAGATAATATAAAAATTGGAGAGACAGTATATGCAATAGGAAATCCTATTGGGTTTGAATTTAGAAGAACAGTCACATCAGGTATTATTAGTGCAAAAAATAGAACAATAAAAATTGAAGAAGAAAATAATTCATATTATATGACAAATTTGATTCAAACTGATGCAACAATCAATCCAGGAAATAGTGGAGGACCATTAATATATCCTAATGGTCAAGTAATAGGAATAAATACAGTAAAAATTTCAACAGCAGAAGGAATTGGATTTGCAATACCTATAAATATAGTTAAACCGATAATAGAAAAATATAAAAATACAGACGAATTTGAAGAAGCAAAAATAGGAATATATGCGTATGATAAAGAAGTAATCCCATATCTAGAAAATACAACAGTAAATTTTAAAGAAGGAATATATGTAGTGCAATTAACAAAAAATGGACCTGCAGATAAAGCAGGTGTAAAAGAAGGAGATATTATTACTAAAATTGATGATACAAATTTAACTACAATGAATGACTTAAGGCAATATATATATACAAAAAAACCGAATGAAAATGTTACATTAAAAATCAATAGGGGAAAAATAAAAAAAGATATAGTAGTTCAATTAGGAAAATAAATAATTATATTTTTAAATATTGAGAAAAAGTTATATAATAAGGAATTAAATTTATTATATAACTTTTTTAAAACCAATAATATGAAAACATATTATTATATTATTTCCGTAGAAAAGTAATATAAAAAGCTGGCAAAAGTTAACATAAGTATTGAACAACAAAATTATATATGGTATAATAGTGTTTAATAGTGAGTAACAAAAAGGATAAAGTTAAACCTTAAAAAGGGAAGGAGATTAAATATGAGAAATTTATTATGCAAATTCTATTTAGACAAAGAAAAAGATATAATAGTAAATATTTATAAGGAAAATGAAGATGAAATAATTTATGTTTTAGAAACACCAAACCATAATACAGGAAACTTAATAACAAATTTAGCAAGAATATGTAATACAAAAACAGTAAAAAATGCTCAAGATATAAAGATAATAAAAGGAACAATACCAGCAAGTATAAATGGAGATAATGAGATTGTATATATTTTCAGATTAGGTGGATTTAAAATTGCAAACATTTTCGAAGACGGAAAAGTAGAAATAAAAGCAAAAATTCCTACAATCATAAAAACATTAATGTCACAAACCAAAAACTATAATTTGCCAATAGAAAAAACCATAGTAAAATCATATATTCTAAAAAAATCAAAATTCAGAACAGATTTACATACGCACATGAATGCTAATTTATCATCAGATTGTTTGATTGCTTTAGGAATAAGTAATCAAATTAGATATCCATTATATTACATAAAAAAATTAAATTTAAAAATGACTAAAGAACAAGAAGAACGAATAATGAATCAAAGAAAAGAAGTAGAAAAACAATTTAAAGATTCAGAATTAACAGGAAAATATTTAACAAGAAAAATAGATGATAATACATTTATCAATTTTGCAGATTTTATTTTAAATAATTTAGAAAATGCGGAATATAACATTAGTAAAATACGAAACAGTTTAGTAATTATGAAAGACGGTCAAGCGGTATTTACTAATTTGGAAAAACTATATATTTATAGATATGTATTTGCTAGAGGTGTAGAGTATAACGGAGCAAAAATAAATCTAGAAAATGACAAAGTTAATAATATACCAGAAGAAGATATTAAAGCAATGGTTAAAATAATGTTAAATGATAAAAAAGATGGTAGCCCTTATAAAAATAATACATTTTTCCAAGACAAATTATTATGGATAGCAAGAGAATATCAAAAACAAGGTATTACATATACGGAAATAGCAGATACAAATTTAACCAAAAAAGGTATGCCAGCAATAAAGTTATTAGAGCAAGTACATGAAATAATGCCAGAAATAGAAAAAGAAACAGGAGTAAAAATAAGATTTTTAGTTGCTATACGTAGAATACCATTAACAATTATAAAAGACCAAATTGAAGGTGGAAACTATTTAAGAGAAAACCTAGATGTAATGAAAGCAGTAGCTAAAAGTCCGTATGTTGTTGGAAGTGATTTTATTGGAGAAGAAATAAATGATATAAGTGAATTACAACCAGCAATAACAGAAATTGTTAGATATATAAAAGAAGAAGATCCTAAATTTACAATAAGAATACATGCAGGAGAAAATGATAGTTTAAGAGATAATGTTGAAAAATCAATAGATTGCATAATAAATTCTTTAAAACCTGGAGAAATAATGCCTAATTTTAGAATAGGTCATGGATTATACACACCAAGCTTAAAAACAGAAAAAGGAAAACAAATTATAAGAAAAATGCAAGAAACTGGAGCAATTGTAGAATTTCAATTAACATCAAATGTTAGACTAAATAATTTAAGTGATATAAGCAAACATCCAATAAAAGAATATTTAGCAAATAACATAAAATGTGTTCAAGGAACAGATGGATGTGGATTTTATGGAGTAGATACAATTGACGAACAATTGGCACTACATAATTTATTAGGAGTTACTGATGAAGATTTTGCTAAAATGAGAGAAGTAGAAGATGAAATAATTAATGCTAGAGAAAAATATTTTAAAGAAAAATCAAAAAGTTTTGAAAAATTTTTAAATGGAAGAACAATAGAAGAAGCAATAACAGAAGAAGAGTTAAAAAATGAAGCAGAAGGCAAAAAGAAAAAAATAAATTTAAGGCTTAGAATAGGAATTCAATCACAAGAAGCTTTAAAGGATAAAATAAAAGAATTGCCAACAGATAAATTACCAATTATTATTGCTGGAGGAAGTTTTAATGCAAAGGGAAGAAAAACAGAGCTAACAGAGGAAGGCAAAATTTTATTAACAGAATTAATGAAAAAAATTAATAACGAAAAAGTATATTTTGTCATAGGCCATGAATTGCAAGGATATGAAGAAGCAATTTTAGATATTTCTAAGAAGTTAAACAAAAAATTTGAAATAGATGCAATAATACCAAAAATGATTACAGAAGAAGAAAAAGAAAGACTTTTAAATGACGAAATAGATGCAATAAGAATTTCCACAGAAAATGAAGGATCAGGAATATATAAAAGTTTTAATTATGAAATTTTTGAACGTAGAAATTCTGTATTATTAGCATTTGACGGAAATTCACCAGTATCAAATTTAGTTCAAGAAGCTAAAAATGGAAAAGGAAAATCAAATATATATGTTAATGATGAAAATATGTTATTAAGAGATAAAGCTAATTCTTTAGAAGGTTATGTAGTACCATTTAACTTGAGAGAAAATATAGTAGATAAAATTTTAAAAGATAATCCAGAAATAGCTGAGAATAATTCATTTAAAAAGTTTGAAGTGTAGTAATTTCAGTTATTACAGGACAGTATATGTTGACTAAGGTGATTTTGGGTGCTCTAATAATTAAGACACTCAGGTAAAATATAGTTTCGCTTAATTTAGCGAGAAAGGAAGAAACAATAAGAAAAACTGACACTAAAAACAAAAACTACGGAACAACAAAAGTAGGAGGCAATAATATGGGAAATGTACTGAATAAATTGGAAAACGATAAAAAAATATTTAACTTGAAAATCAAATTTGTTCGGTTAAATATTCGGCAGAGTCTGAGTTATTTGCATGAGAGAATAAAAAGCTATGTAACAATTATTCGTAAAGAGGATAACAACCAAGGTTATTTTTGCTTATAGTGAGGCAAGTATGGATGTACGTCTCTATTTAAAAGCCAAAAATCATCCAGAAAAATATCAAGAGGATAGATTGGAAGAGTTAAAGGAGAAATTTGAAAACAACAAAAATGAGCTATCACATTATTTTTCCGATTAGGACATTATTTAATAAGATGTCAGTTATTTAGAACAAGGAAAGTTCATAATTTATGAACTTTCCTTGTTCGTTAATATTGTTTGAATAATAAATTAATTTCGATCAGCTGTTGATACTTTATGTAAAATATACTATTATTGGAATGTTAAAATTATATATTTTACAATAAATAAGAAAAGAGGTAAAAAAATGCAGGAAAAAATCATCAAGGAAATGGCTAGGAAATTTGCCTAAGATGTACGGAAAGAAGGAAAAGCTATGCGATGCTTTGGCCATTGGAACCAAGGAATAAAAAATAACAATACCAAAGCTCATACAGAATTAGAAGAAGAGTTAAGAAAATTAAAAATCAAAACAATAAAAATAAATGATTATGTAGACCTTTATATTCCTTGTGAAATGGATGATGATGAGAAACATACAATCGTTGAACAATGCAGAAAAAGTGCACCGAGTATAATGGCAAATATGCTTATAAAGGATTATAACATAAATAATAAAAAATTAAAGCTAATTGCAAGTCTACCGAAAGATGTAAATATTGTCCGAAGAACAATATAATTGATGATGAAACTGACTAAAAAAGAAAAGTAAGTAGTTATTACTTCTTTTCTAAAAAATCTCTGATAGTCCTACCATATTATTGGTAGGGCTATTTTGTAAGGATAATAGATTGTAATATTGTTTTATTTAATTGACGAAAATTTGCTTTTTTTAAATAAAAAAGATATTAAGTTATAAAACTTAACATCGTTATAAATTGGATTTATCTTTTTAATATTTTATTTAATTTATCTTCTGCTTTTTTCACAAAATAATTATCTCTTTCTTTAATATTCATAATTTCATAATAACCAAGTTCACTAAACAAATCTATTCCTGCTTTGAAATCTAATATATTACAATTTGTTGCTTTTTGGCTCAAAATTTCTCCTTTTTCGTTAATATTTTTCTTTTTAAAAGTTATTTTTTGAATTATTTTGCCATCATCAACAATATATCTTATAATTACAGCTTTTGCTAATATTTCTCCTATTGTTAATTTTTCTATGTCTATATCTTTTGGAATTAAATAATAATCATCAAGTGTAAATTTTCTGCCTTCATTAAATCCTTTATTAGTTAAATGTTTTATCAATTCATCATTTGAACAGGTAACTTTAATGGTAATTTCATTTGTTTCTTTTACTGACATTTTTAATCCTCTTTGTTTTTTATTTTACTTATCATACCACAAAAATAGATAAATTTGTTAAAAATTATTTTTCTATATATCAAGGTAATTCAAGTACATATAAATTCTATAAAAATTTATAAAAAGCCTAAATACTCATAATCATATTTAAAATGTAATTGATACTGCATATACTTATTGTATTACATTATTAATAGGTTTCATAAGAAAGTCCTTTCTTTGACATTTATTTTGGTTTTTATTATTATATCAAAGGACTTTCTTCGTGTATATCCCGAAAACATTTTACACTATTATTGAGTTTTACTAATTGAATAAAAACTTATTTAATGATACAATTAAAACAAATATAATTTTAATATGGGAGAAATAGTACTATGGAAATAAATGAAGAAAAAATAAAACATTACATTGAAAGAGGTTATATTAATACAAATGATCACGCTAAATTTAAGTATATAGTAGAAATACTAAGATTATTTAATATTAAAGTAGACGGCTGGATGAGAGGCAGTTATATTCTTAACGAAAATGAAGGAATAATGTTTACAAAAGTTAAAAATGAAAATTGGACGGACACTATTGATGAACAATATATGTATGAGCTTTGCAGTGCACAAGAAGATAAGCCAATAGCAAGAAGAAATGATTATTGGGGAGATAAAACAATATATGTTTTTCGTAAAGAATTAAATGATGACTATGAATTTATAGGTTGCTTTAAGCAAGATGTAAATAAAATTGATGAATTATTTAGACAAGGTGTAAATAACCAAAGACCATATAAAAAAATTAGTTCAAAAGTTGATTTAACAAAATTTAATAAAAAATAATCTGGGAGAATTACAATGTATTATTATACATATGTGCTAAGATGTGAGGACAATTCTATATATACAGGTATGACTAGCAATTTAGAGAAAAGAATAAGTGAACATTTATCAAAAAATGGTGCAAAATATACTAAATCACATAATGCAGTTAGACTAGAAGTAGCTTGGAGAAGCAAAAATAAATCATTGGCTTGTAAGTTAGAATATCAAATTAAACAATTAACAAAGAAACAAAAGGAAAATTTAGTAATTGGTGAGAAGTTATCCACATATTTATCAGGAATTGTGGATTGTAGAAGATATAAAAGAATATGAAATATTATAGAATAGATTAAAAAAATAAGTGAGGACTTATTAAAGTTCTCACGTATGCTTATTGTCTAGTCTATTATTCTAATTCTTTTGAAAAAATAATAAGCATCCATACCACCTTTAAAATAAATCTCTTTTTCCAAAACATCTTGTAAACTGGTATACAAAACAATAACTTTAGATAAATCTTTATATTCACCTGTACTTAATCCATTTTCTAACTGTGTTTCATCAAGTAATTTTTGAATATTCAAGTTTTTATCCATAATTTTATGAATTTTATCTTTAATTTCTTTATATTTATTATTATGTATCTTTAGATATTGTATTATATCTTCAATGATTTTGTAAAAGTCATCATTATATTCTTCAATAAATGGTGTTAATTTTTCTATATTATCCATTTCAATACCTCCTAGTTGTTAATGATAAAATAAGAATGTACAAAGATAAATTCCAAAAAGTACATTCTTTTTTGTTATACTTTTAATGGAGGTATAACAAAATGAATGAAGAATATAGAAAAAATTTAGAAAAAATAAAACAGGAGTTATTAATAATGAAGACTTTAAATATAAAACCAAATTTTTCAGAATTATCAAGAATATATAAAATAGATAGGCGAACAATAAAAAAATATAATAATGGGTATTGTAGAGAAAATATTAAAATAATTAGAAAATCAAAATTGGATAATTTAAAAAATGAAATTAAAGGAAAATTGGAATTGCCAGGAATAACAATAACAGGATTATATCAATATTTTAGTAAAGATAATAATATATGAACATATTCAAATTTTTATAAGTACATAAACAAACATAAATTAAAGCCCAAAAAGAATAATAAAGCACATTTAAGATTTGAAACAGATATGGGAAAACAATTACAATTTGATTGGAAAGAAGATATAAGAATGGTGAGTAAACATGGCGAAGTGTTTGAATTTAATATATTATCTTCAACACTTGGCTCAAGTAGATTACATGTATTTATATATAGTAAATTTAAAACAAGAATTGATGTACAAAGAAGTTTGATAAAAACATTTGAATATATTGGGGGATTGCCAGAAGAATTACTTACAGATAATATGAGTAGTATAGTAAATACCAAAACAGGAGAATTTTCAGATGAATTTAAAGCATTTATAAGAGATATAGGAATAAATGCTAAAAAGTGTAAACCGAAACATCCATATGCAAAAGGAAACGATGAGTCAGCAAATAGATTTATGAGCTGGTTAATACCATATAATCATGAATTTGAAGATGAAGAAGAATTAGTAAAAATAATTAAGGAAATAAATATAAAAGTAAATAGACAAGTAAATTCGACAATAGGAGTAGCACCAATTATACTATTTAATAAGGAAAAAGAATATCTTAAACCACTACCAAATCAAAAAATAATGGAACCATATTTGATATCCACAAAGCAAATAAAAATATCAAATGAATCATTATTTTATTATAAAGGTAAAAGATATTCAGTTCCAAATAAATACATAGAACATACATTATCCCTTCAAGAAGAGAATAACAAGCTCTATGTATATTATAACAAAGAATTAATAACAATACATGAAATTTCAGAAAAAAATATAAATTATAAAGAAGAACATTATATAGAAGGATTACAAAATATATTAAAAAATAAAGAACAAGAAGAAATTGAAAAATTAGCAAAGGTAAATT
>JABLTL010190502.1_pt1 | contig 13774 bp, 12 predicted proteins | sample 7160151 | NCBI WGS metagenome assembly JABLTL01 (sample SAMN14651223, study PRJNA627086) | human gut metagenome | isolation source: feces | host: Homo sapiens
GCCATTGCTGCCAACCTGGTGGCTTGGGTCGGCGGCGTGACCGATATTGCCAGCCTGCGGACGGTGGCAATCAGCGCGGGGAGCGTGATTATCAGCGCTGTGCTGGCGGCGCTGATGAACATGGACAAGGGCGAGTGATTGGAGGTGTGACAATGACACTGAAAGGCATTGACGTGTCCGAATGGCAGGGCACTATCGACTGGAGAAAAGTCGCAAAGGACGGTGTGCAATTTGCGGTCATCCATGCGGGCTATGGACGGGAATTGTCCCAGAAGGATAAATACTTTGAGCGGAACTACGCCGGAGCCAGAGCGGCTGGCATCAAGGTGGGCGCTTTTTGGTACAGCTACGCCGACAGCGTAGCGCGGGCAGAGCAGGAGGCCAGAACCTGTCTCAAGGTATTGGATGGCAAGCACCTCGACCTGCCGGTCTTCTTTGACCAGGAATACGAACCCGGAATCCTGAAGCTGTCTACCAAGACCAGGACGGACATCGTGCTGAAATTTTTGGAGACCATCAAAGCTGCTGGACGACCCTGCGGTCTGTATAGCTCCACCGATTTTATTACGACCAAACTCCAGGCCAACCGGTTGACTGCCTATCCCCTCTGGATTGCCGAATACGGCTCCAAACTCCATTATACCGGCAAGGTCTGGGCGTGGCAGTACACTGACAAGGGCAGGGTAGCAGGTATCAAGGTCCGTGTGGATATGAATCACGGGTATTTTGCGCAGACCAAAACTACAAACACCGACCTGCTTCGCAAGGGCGATAAGGGCGACGACATCAAGCTCCTCCAGCATCGTCTGAACATCCTGGGCAGTCAGCTCGCCGAAGATGGCATCTGGGGCGTCAAGACCGACCAGGCCGTGCGGAATTACCAGTACAAGGCCGGTCTGACCGTGGACGGCATCGTAGGCCCGAAAACCCAGGCAGCGCTCATCCGGGACGCAATCCTCGCTCGTGCGGCGGAAATCGGTGCGTACATGGCCAAACACAAGTGGCGCTATCAGGATAAGACCTACCGAGCCAAGTCCACCTTTGACGCAACTCGGAAGCTGGAACACCCTGGAGCTACCTGCTCCCACTACGTCTCGTGGATTTTGCAGGATGTGGGTTTGCTGGTGGCGGGCAAGCGTATCAGCCACGACAACGGCAAGGTCACCGGCACCGGTAACCTGCTGGGCTGCCAGGTCATCCAGGCAAAGGGCAAGACCTGGGACAAGCTGGCTGACCTGCGGCCGGGGGATGTGTGCGTGTGGGATAGTAACCTGGCGATCTACGCAGGCGGCGGTAAGTGGTATGACGCCGGCGGGCCGTTCAGCGCAAATTGCAAGGACGGTCGCTATACCAATGTGGGGCCGGTTGCGCCTTATTACGACCGGACAGAGCCGGTCTATTACCTGGTGCGAGCGAAGGTATAATTGGACAAAACAAAGCGCCTGGAGCATTGCCCCAGGCGCTTTTATATTGTGTAAAAAAATTGTGATTTTTCAACAGTGAAATAAAAATTTTTACTTGACATACTACCGGCAGTATGCTATACTATAATTGTCAGGAGGAAAGCTCCAGATAATACGGTGGCAGGTGCCAGAAAGGAGATACCATGGAAGAACAGATGACTGATTATCAGTTCCAGACGCTGCTGAAGATGATTCTTGAAATCCTGGATGGATGCAAGGACATCGAAGAAGCAAAGAAAAAAGTAGAAGCCCTGCTTAAGCGGTAAGCAGGACTTCACAAGAGAAGCCAAACGCCGGGCGGTACTTGCCGCCGCCCGGTTATGGTAAATGTATTCTAACACACAGTACCGGAAAAGGCAAGAGAAAGGGTTATCATGAACGAGACGGGAAAGCGCAAGACGCATACAAGCACGGCGGTCAAGCAGCGCTACAATGAGAAGACGTATAAGAAGATCACTGTCCAGGTGAAACCGGAGCTTGCAGAACGGATTGCGCTGTACCGGGACAAAGAGGGAATCAGTATGTCGCAGTTTTTGCAGCGGGCGATTGACCTGCTGGATAACTAGACTGCCGCAGTGGCGTCGTAATATCGTGAATGGTGTTGATATGGCAGCACGCAAAAACAAACAAGCGTTCCCACCTGGGAACGCTTGTTTTTCGTCTTACAGCAGACGTCACTCCACCACCGGCGGGATGAACCGCTCCAGCGCCTCCCGCAGCCTGGGATGGCGGATGACAAAGTGGATGGCAGGAGCCTTTCCCTTGGACACCATGGCCCACTGACCCACTCGCAGGAAGATTTGCAGATTGCGAAAAGCCTGAGCGGCGGTGCGCTTGAGGGTGTAGTTGGGGTGGCAGGCGGCGAAGCGCTCGGTCTCCCGGAGGTGGGTCAGATATTCCGGATAGGTATAGCACAGGTCGCTCTCGCAGAAGGCGCCGGACACGTCCAGCGCTGGTGGGTGCTGGTCGAACGACCCCTGAGAGAGGACGGACAGCTCATCCACTACCTCACCCGTCTCCAAGATGGCCGCCATCCGCTGCCGTTGGGCGGCGGCATGGCTCAGGAGGATCGCCTGCAGCTCCCCGTCCACCTGACGGGCGTCCAGGAAGGCGGCCAACGTCTCCGGCGCCATGGTGTACAGGGGAGGGGAGGAGAGGATGCCACGCCGCTTCCCCGCTTTCCCGGCGTCGGCCAGCAGGAAGGCGCTCAGCTCGTGGGCACGGTCGCTGCGGTAGATCTCCATCAGCGGCTACGCCCGCTCCAACAGCGCCTGTGCCTGGCGGGCGTAGAACTCCACCTCTCGTTTGGACTTAGTGAGATAGTACCGCCCCTGACTGTGGTGTCCGGCAATGGCCTCGCCTGTGAGCGCAGCGGCACCGGAGACCTTGAGCAGGTGCAGGAACACGTTGTCCTGAGCGTGCTTCAGGTAGTAGGGGGAGATCTGCCCGGTCATGTACATGGGGATCCACCCCTCCAGCCCCAGCATCATCTCCTCAAAGGAGCGGTTCAGGTTGTGGATCTGGTTCAGATGCAGCCCCTTCTTCAGCAGCATGGCCATGCCGAACATCCACTTCTTGGGAAACTCCGGGTCCTTGGCCATCTCTGTCATGGGCATATCGCTGTACATGGTCACCGGCTGCCGGGACTTGGACAAAACGGTGGCGCGCAGGAAATCCAGCTCGCTGTCCATCATCTCCGCCAGCCCAAAATAGCTCTTGGAGGAGGGGAGCTGGAAGGGGGCGGTGGGCACCTTGAGCAGGTCGAAATGGATGGCCTGGATGTACTCGTTCAGGTCGAAGGTGTCCAGCTTGGTCAAAAATCCGGCGATGTCCGTCTTACCCTCTGGCATCCCCTGCCCGTTGAGCAGCCAGTCCCGCAGCCGCTCATAGCGCACCGTCACATCTGCCAACGCTTCCGGGGTGCAGCAGAGGAGACTGGCCAGGACGGCCACTTCCTGGGGCGTGTCCTGTTCCCGGGCGATGGAGCTGGCCACGGCGTCAGCAAATTGCGCCGGGTCGGCCGGGCGGCGGCTGCCGCTGCGGAAGCGGAAGACGGTGGAGGGGTCGTAGTTGAGGCGGCGGCAGAGGCGGCTGACGCTGATGTCCAGCACGGACAGCAGCAGGTCGAAGTTCCGCATCAGCAGCTCGGTGTCCGCCTGGGAAAGATCCTCCGCAGCCAGAAAGGCGTCCCGCACCGCCTCCTCCGTCACCTCCGTCAGACCCCGTTCCGCTGCCAGCCGGGCGATGCCCTGACAGAGCTGCCCAAAAGCCGGCGCGTTGGGGTCGGGGAGCCGCTCGCCGGAGCGGTAACGGCTGAGGGTGGCGGGGGAGATGCCGGAGGCGGCGCTGAGGTCTTTGGCGAGACAGTCCAGCTGTTGGATGTAGGTGTTGAGTTGTGTTTGAAATTTCATCGGTCGTTCCTCCGGGTCGCTAGAGTCTTCCTACGATTATACCCAATGACCGGGGAAAAGGGAAGGGGTCGATTTCCGATTTGTCCAGTGACAGTTCTGGCAACTGCGTTGCCCGGCTGCGTCCTCGTCCGGTATAATGTTTGGGAAGCAAAACGGCCAACGGAAGGCCGAAAAATGGAAAAAACAGGAGGATTTTGAATAAAAACAAACAGAATATGGCGCGCCCTCAGCGTCGCCCTGGCCCTCTGCCTGACCCTGGCTCTGGTGCCCACCTGCGCCTTTGCCGCGGACGCAGACACGGAACCGGTTGAGGATGGCGTGAGCACCAGCGGCGTGACCGACGTGACGGGCGGCAGCGGCGTCAGGGTCAAAACGGAGGTGCGCAACAATTACACCGACACCTACGAGCGGCAGACGGTGACCCTGGTCAACGGCACCGCCACCGTGGCGGACGATTTCTCCGGCCTCGACGGCAGGAACCTGACCTTTGCAGACCTGGGTACCCTGCCCCTCCAGGCAGCCTATGACGGGGGGAGCAAGAAGACCACCTTCACCGTGGACACCAGCAGCATCCAGCGGCAGCAGGAGGAGCAGCAGTACACGGCGGCAGAGGTGGAGTGCAAGACGAAGATGACCACCACCTATACCGGCTCCAAGCTGACCTACACCGGGACGGAGTATGATGAGACAGGCAAGGTGGGCACCATCCATGAGATCCGGGATGACTACTACACCCGCAACCACAGGTGCATCACCTTCCGCCTGACCATCCCGGCGGCAGAGTCCACCACCATCGACAGCGTGCAGGTCACCAACGCCACCCTGACCTACCAGGCCGGGGACAAGCCCCAGGCCACGGCCAAGGCGGACGCCAACGCCCGGATCGCCTATGAGTATTGGGAGGAGATGGAGCAGAACGACAAGGGTGAGCTGGTGCCTGTGAAGTTCTGGTACTCCGACCCGGCAAAGCTGGCCAAGGTGCCGGAAGAAGAGCGCATCACCCAGTTCGAGGCCGGCAAGCGTTACATGTATAGCCTGATGCTTGCCAGCGCCGAGGGGGTTACCTTCGCCGCCGACTGCGCTCTGACCCTGAATGGCGAGGCAGTCAACGGCAGGAACGTCAACGTGGGCCGGGACGGAAAGACCCTCTTCGCCCCCGCCCTGAAGACCTTGAAGCTGAACGGCTCCGAGAAGCCGGAGACGCCGGAGTACCGCATCACCGCCGGTGCCAACGGCGTTTGGACCAAGGGCAGCGAGACCGGCCTGACCTTCCGCGCCAACGGCCCTCTTGACAAGTTCACCGGCCTCCAGGTGGACGGCAAGACCCTGGACAGCGACGCCTACACCGCCTCTTCTGGCTCCACCGTGGTCACCCTGGAGCCTACTTGCCTGGAGACCCTGACGGAAGGCAAGCACCACCTGACCGTCCTCTACACCGACGGCCAGTGCGGCACCAGCTTCACCGTCCAGGCGGCAGAGGAAGACCCGGCGGATGATCCCACTGATGACTCCGACGACGACTCCACCGAGGAGACTGAGCAGAAGTCTTCCAAGAAGAGCGACAAGGCGACCAAAACCGCGTCCAAGAAGACCGGCACCCCCAAGACTGGTGACAGCGCCGACCCTGCCCTGTGGGCGGTGCTGCTGACGGTCAGCGGCGGGGCAGTCCTGGCCGTCCTGTGCTGGGGCAAGCGCCGGGAGCGCTGAACGACGACAGCGTGTCCTGCAAAGTGGCATAGGGCTTGCAGGGTGCGATTACCATTTTAGATGAATGAGTGTGGATGAGAACGAACCGGTCCGCCCTATCCGTCCACCGCAGCGGGAGACCGTTGCGGTGGACTTTTTCCGTCGCCGACGGGAAAAGGGCTTGTCTTTTCCTGCCCGTTGTGTCATAATAGACAGGTGACTTTTTCCCATACGCAGCGGTATCGAAGTGGTCATAACGGGGCTGACTCGAAATCAGTTTGAGGGAAACCTCACGTGGGTTCGAATCCCACTCGCTGCGCCAAACAAAAACGTGTTCCATCCAAGGATGGAACACGTTTTTTTCGTATCACAGGCAAGCGCTCAGAACGCCACGTGTTTGAACAGCGCCACGCAGCACAGGATGATGGCCAGGGGCACGTAGAGGTAACGCCCCACGCTGTACCAGAAGGTGCCCCGCTCCCGCTTGCAGCCGGTGTTGATGGCGGACAGCAGTTCGTCCTTCTTCATCACGTAGAACCAGGACACAGCGCCCAGGGTGGCGCCGATGGGGATGATGTAGATGGACACCAGATCCATCCAGGGACCCCACTTGTCGATGGTCTCCATGCCGATGCCGAAACCCAGGCAGATGACGCAGAGAATGATCAGCGCCGCCGTCCGGTTGAGCTTGGGGAACTTGTGGATGAGGGACTCCGCCACTGCCTCGAACATATTTTGCAGGGAGCTGACCCCGGCGAAGATCATAGCCACGTAGAGGATGATGGCAAAAAGCTGGCCGAAGGGGATGTCCTGCAAAATAGTGGGCAGGGTGACGAACAGCAGGCTAGGGCCTGCGCCCACGTCCAGGTTGTAGGAGAAGCAGGCGGGGATGATGACCAGAGCGGACACCACCGCGGCGATGGTGTCGAACAGAGCGGTATGCTGTGCCACGCCCACCACGTCTTCTTCCTTGGACAGGTACGCGCCGTAGACGATCATGCCGCTGCCGGTGACGGACAGGGAGAAGAACGCCTGTCCCATGGCCCAGATCCAGATCATCGGGTCGGCCAGCATCTCCCAGCGGGGGGCGAACATGAACCGATAGCCCTCACCGGAACCGGCCAAGAAGGCCACTCGCACTGCCAGAACAAGGAAAATAACAAAGAACAGCGGCATCATAACCTTGTTGGTGCGCTCGATGCTCTTGGCGCCCAGGAACAGGGTCAGCAGGGTGCCCACCACCACGATGATGTGGAAGGGGATGACGGAATAGGGTTCGGCGGAGAAGGAGGCGAACCAGGTGGCGGTGTCCGTGTGCATAAGGGTGCCCAGCACCGAGTCCACCAACGCTTTGAGGACGTAGGTGACGATGACGGCGTAGCCGATGGCGATGCACATGGAGCCGGCCAGAGGCAGCCAGCCCAGCAGGCTGCCCACCTTGCCCATGGTCTTGCCGCGGGTAGCCCAGGCGTTCTCGTAGGAGCCTAAGGTGCCGGTGCCGGAGTGCCGGCCCATGGCGAACTCGGCGGGCAGACCCACGAAGCTGAAGATGACCACAAAGAGGAGGTAGATCAGCAGGAAGGCGCCGCCGCCGTTGCTGCCCATCTTGTTGGGGAACCCCCACACGTTGGCCATGCCAACGGCGGAGCCAACCGAGGCGAGGATGAAGCCCCATCGGCTGGCGAAATGTTTGGTGTGTTCTTTTTTCATCGTTTCTCTCTCCATTCAGCCGCAAAAAATCCACGTGGCCATCGGTCAACAGCCACGCAGGAGGGGACGGCTTTTTTCGTTGGTTGTGCTGTTTGAAGGGACTTTTCTGCAAGTCCTCTATCATTTTTACATTTTAAAGCTTTGCTGTGAAAAAGTCAACCCTACAACGGTGTTTTCCCGTCACAAACACGAAAAAGCCCTTGCAATGGGGCGAAAAATCGTGTATCATACCGATAAAACCCAGAAAAACCAAAAAGAGAGGATGACCGCCATGAACAAAATGGAAACCTATGACCTGCTGAGCTCCCGCAACATCTGGCTGGAGATCACCGAGCACAAAGCCGTCTACAACATGGCGGAGCTGGCGGACGTGGAACTGCCTTACCCATCGGCAGACGCCAAAAACCTGTTCGTCCGAGACGACAAGAAGCGTAATTACTACCTCATCACCGTCCAGGGCGACAAGCGGGTGAACCTGAAGGAGTTCAAGAAGCAGCACGGCACCCGGTCTCTCTCCTTCGCCTCCGCCGATGACCTGCTGGCGCTGTTGGGTCTGGAGCCCGGTTCCGTCACCCCCCTGGGCTTGCTCCACGACACCGAACACAAGGTACAGCTCTACCTGGACGAAGCCTTCTTGGCCGACCCCGGCCTCATCGGCGTCCATCCCAACGACAACACCGCCACCGTCTGGATGAAGACCCAAGACCTCATTGACCTGCTCCGGGACTATGGCACCCAGGTCCACGTGGTGCCGGTGGAGGAAAAGGGTTGACAGATTCGACAAAATATGCTATCTTATGAGCAGAGAGAGAAAGATAGATAGAGTATAGAATAGAGAAACCATCAGACGCATGACGCAGAGCGACCGGCCAGCCGGAAGCTCTGCTTTTTTTCTCTGGAAAGAAGGAACTTAAAATGAAAGAAACTGGAATGTGGGGTCATACCCCATACGTATGTTACGGCCCAAAAAGCCACCAGGTCTGCCTCTTCCTACACGGCCAGTCAGTCAACAAGGTGGAGGGTGAGCGGTTCGCCCAGATCGCCAACCCCAAGGGCTGGCAGGTGGTGGCCATCGACCTGCCCCAGCACGGCCAGCGGCAGGGGGGAGCGGAACCGTTCCTGCCCTGGGTGGTGGTGCCGGAGCTGGAACAGGTGTGGCAGGAGCTGCAAGGACGCTGGTCCCGCATCGCCCTCCGCGCCAACAGCATCGGCGCGTGGCTGTCCATGCTGGCTCTGGCCGGGAAGCCGGTGGACACCTGCCTCTTCGTGTCGCCGGTGGTGGACATGGAGAACCTGATCCAAACCATGATGACCTGGGCAGGGGTCACTGAGGAACGCCTGGAGCGGGAGCGGGAGATCCCCACCGACTTCGGCCAGACCCTCTCCTGGGACTATCTGACCTACGTCCGCCAGCACCCCGTCCACGCCCTCAGCGCCCACACCCACATCCTCTACGGCGACCAGGACAACCTGGTGCCCCAGCCGGTGGTGGAGCGCTTCGCCCAGGCGGAGGGTGCCCACCTGACCGTCTGCCCGGGCGGCGAGCACTGGTTCCACACGCCGGAGCAGGTGGACGTGATGGGGCAGTGGGAGGCGCGGTGCCTGCCTTGATTGGAAAAAATGTGTGGATTTTCCTGCGAAAATATTGCAATCCTGACCAAAATCACGTATAATGTGAGGGAGAGTATCCAACAAGACACGTGACAAGGAAAGGATGGAAAACGATGAAACACACCCGGAACCGCCTCCTGGCGTTGGCCTTGGCACTGACCATGGCCCTGTCCACCCTGGCCACCGGCACCTTGGCCGTCCAGCAGACCAACCTGGCCGCCGGCACCGCCGTGACCACTATGGCCGTCAAGACCAGCGGCAAATGTGGCAAGAACGTCAAATGGAGCTATGACAAAAAGACCAAGACCGTGACCATCAGCGGCAAGGGCGCTATGGCCAACTACGGCGGCATGAACACTTATGCTCCCCCGTGGTCTGACCTGGATGTGCGCAAGGTGGTGATCAAGAAGGGCGTCACCACCATCGGCGACAAAGCCTTCGCCCACTGCGAAAAGCTCCAGTCGGTGACCATCCCCGAGGGCGTCACCAGCCTGGGCATCGAGATCTTCTTTGACTCCTCCACCAAGCTGGGTACCATCACCCTGCCCAAGAGCCTCAAAAAGGTCAACAGAGCCACCTTCTACGGCGCATATGTGAGCGGTTATAAGGTGGCATCGGGCAACAAATACTTCTCCGCCGCCAAGGGCGTCCTCTTCAACAAGAAGAAGACCAGCCTGGTGGCCTACCCCTTCCGCAGCAAAGCCACCAGCTACACCATCCCCAAGTCGGTGAAGTCCATCGAACCTTACGCCTTCAGTACGGAAGCCATGGGCATCTGCAAGCTGAAAAAGATCATCGTTCCCACCAGCGTCACCAGCGTCAAGAACGATGCCTTCTGCAGTCTGTACAACTGCAAGGTGTACTTCAAGGGCAAGGCGCCCAAGAACCTGTACAGGGGGCTGGGCAAGTATGCCAGCATCACCATCTACTATGTGAAGAAGTACCAGTCCGGCTACAAGGCGGTGAAGAAGGCCGTAGACAAAGAGGTGAAGAACAACCTGTTCAGCGAGCTGGAAGTATATTTCAAGACCTGGAAGGGCTGAGCGCACACCAACCAAAAACCGAACCACGCCAACTGAGAAGACCGGTCGGAGCACCTAGCTCCGGCCGGTTTTTTCCAGCACTCTCCGTGCAGTAACGCCACAAAAGAAGGACAAAAGGAAAAGTTTTTTGCGAAAAAGTTTTCAGATTGCACTGCCCACCGCAAAGGCACCGTTGACAAATCCACTCCCGCCCACTATAGTGACCTTGCCTCCCAGCGGGAGGGGAAAGGAGCACAAAGATGGCGATACGAAGGATGTTTGCAAAATCCATCACCGACAGCGACGACTTCCTGGATCTGCCCCTGGACGTCCAGCTGCTGTACTTCCACCTGGGGATGCAGGCGGACGACGAGGGGTTCCTGAACAGCACCAAGAAGATCGTGCGGATGCTGGGCGTGGAGCCGGATGCATTGAAGATCCTCTGCGACACGGGGTTCTTGATCCCGTTCCCGTCGGGGGTGGTGGCCATCCGGCATTGGCACGTGAGCAACAAGCTGCGGAAAGACCGGCGGATGGAGACCCAGTTTCAGGAGGAGCGGAAGCAGTTGGTGTTGAAATTTGACATGTATGAGTACGGCAAAGAGGATGACAACCAAGTGACAACCAAATGTCAACCAGATGACAACCAAATGGCAACCCAGGGGAGGAGAGGGGAGGACAGTGTAGGGCAGGACAGTGGAGGAGAGGAAAGGACAGAGGAGGCGAGTGAAGTAGAGCGCAGCGAAGGGGAGAAAAGCGAAGAAAAGCAAAGCATAGCGCAATCCAGCGAAGGAGAGGAAACGAGGTTCGTCGCCTCTCCGGCGGAGTTATGCACAAATCCACAGCCGCCGGTGGCTTCGTCGGTGGGGGAGAAAGAAGAGAAAGAATTTTTTGATTTTGAGTTTCAACGGAAGAAGGAGGAAGCGCTGCAGCGCTTGCGAGACTACCAATTTCAGCCCCTCCCCTCGGAGGAAACGCGGGAGGAGGGCGCGCTGGTCTAGGAGTGCCTCGTCTGCCAGGGGAACAGGCGGTAGTGGGGTTTCGCCTCCCCGAAGAGCCGCCAGCGTAAAAAATCATCCGCCAGCACCGCCGCCACCGCCAAAAAGCACCACAGCACCCAGAAGGGCAGACAAATTTGCCCCAGTACGTGGAAGGGCAGGTCAGAGTAGTCCCAAATCCCCAGCCTCAGCCACCGGTTCAGCACCACGCCGGACAGAAATTCCACCCCCGTGATGACCGTGCCGCCCAGCAGCCCTTGATCGAACAGGGACAGCGCCCAGGGGAACCAGTCGTTCAGCCCACCCACCAGCAAAAACGCCGCGCCGCCCACCAGAACCATCGCCGGATGGGTGAACCCGCGCCACAAGATTTCGATGCCCCCGTAGAGCAGTCCGCCGGTGAGGAAGAGGACGAGATGCTTCAACAGTGCGTGCGGCCAGGTCGGTTTTTTGCCCATGTGATATACCCCCATCATTCCGAAATCGGTCAGCGTTATCATGCCCGGAAAAGGCCATTTTACACCGACAGCGTGGGAAAAAGGGGGCGAAAATCAGTGCCCAAGACGACAGCAGCGCCAAGGAAATGCACCCACACGACCGGCTCCCTTGTGTAAAGGGAGCTGTCAGCCGCAAAGGCTGACGGAGGGATTGTCGGGGTTGTAGCGCAAAACAAAAGAACCGCGCAGCGGATATAGCAACCGTTGCGCAGTCCTCGTTCAAAAAGTGGGTTCAAACCCCCATCGCCAGGTAAGTCACCCAAACAATGGCGCAATACACCAGACAAGGCAGCAGATTCGTCCGAATGATCCTGCCCTCGTTGCCGGGTGCGTTGGTGGTGGAGGTGACCGCCACCACGTTGTTGATGCAGATCATGTTGCCCAGGGCGCCGCCGGTGAGCTGGAGGGCTACGATGGTGGTAGTGGACAGCCCCAGCAGCTCCGCCGTCTCGTACTGCAGGGGGCCGAAGAGGGTGCTGGACACGGTGCAGGAGCCGGAGACAAAGGCACCAAAAATGCCGATGACCGGGGACATATAGGGGAAGGCGGTGCCCACCAGGTTCACCATGAGCTGGCTGATCTGGGAGAGCATACTGTCAAGGCCGGAGCCGTTCTCGCCGGAGTGCATCATCAGCTGTACCATGGCCACCCCGGCGATGAGGGCTACAGTCAGATTGGCCAGCTGACGACCGGTATCCCGCGCCACCTGCGCTGTCTCTCGGCCAGGCACACGCCGCACCAGCGCCGTCACCAGCGCAACCACGCCGAAGGGGAAGATGCCCGGGTTGTACGCCCACTGGAAGTCCAGGTTCAGACCGTCCACGCCCAGGATGTTGTGGATGGGGATGTAAATGCCTTTCAAAATGTCCTTCAGTCCAAAGACGTCCACCCGGGTGACGAAGAGCAGCACGGCGATGGCCAAATAGGGCGTCCAGGCCAGGAAAAACTGACCGGTGGTGGGAGGAGTGCCCAGGTCGGTTTGGGGCGTGGCGGCGTCGGTACGGAAGCGCCAGCGGTGTTTGGGCACCAGGATGTGGAAGCGTGCGGCCAGGACGGTGAGGAACATCCCTGCGATGGCTCCCACGATGGAGGCGAACTCCGGCCCCAAGAACGTGCCCAGCAGGTAATAGGGCACCAGGAAGGTCAGCGCGGCCAGCAGGGAGAAGGGCACCATCTCCAAAATCCGCCGCAGACGCTGTTCCCGTTCCCCAAAGCAGAGCACCAGCACTGCCACCAGCAAAATGGGCACCACCAGCCCGCCTACCCCCAGGTAGACGCACACCTTGTGGGTCACCTCTCGGGTGAACCACTCCTGCCCCACACTGGACGCGGTGAGCTGGTCGGCCATGTTGGAGATGGTGGTCAGGGTGGGTGTCCCGGCGGCGGCGAAGGGGACGGGGGTGCTGTTGGAGATGAGGGACACCACACAGGCCGGCACCGCCGGGAACCCCAGCCCCACCAGCAGCGGTGCCGCCAGCGCAGCCGGCGTGCCGAACCCGGCAGAGCCTTCGATGAAGGCGCCGAAGAGGTAGCCGATGATGATGGCTTGGATGCGTGGGTCAGGGGAGATGGTCTGGAAGCCGCTGCGGATGACGTCCATGAGCCCGGCTTTTTTCAGAGTGTTCTGGAGGAAGATGGCTCCCGCCACGATGAGCAGCAGGTCCACCGCCTTCAGGACGCCGTAGACGGTGTAAGCCGCCGTGTCCAGGGTGGAGACCTGCCAGACGAAGTGCATCAGCAGGACGGTGAGCAGGAAGGAGACGCCCACCGACTTGGAGGCGGAGACGTTGCGCAGGACCATCAGGAAGAAGGCCAGCAGCAACGGGATGGCGGCTAGGATGGCGTGCGTGGTGGTGTACATAGTGAAAAATCCTCCCTCGTAGGTGGAATCGGTCTGAGCTGTGTTACGAGTTTGGATTATAGCAAAAAAGTTCGAGAAATGCAAGAATTTTATTGGTTCTACCAATTATAGAGACGCAAAAGTGACGATTGGTAGAACCAAACGATGGGATTGGTCGCACCAATTAGAGGCTGTTGCTGACAAATTTCAAGCCGCACAGCGCCGCAGCGTTAAGAAAACTTGCCAGTGGCAAGTTTTTAGCGTAGGCCATGCCTGTTTTACAGGCATGGTGCGGTGGTTCTTGCTGATTTGCAAGGGTGAATTTTCAGCTTCGCTGAAAAGAGGGCGAACCCTCGCCGGGGGTTCGCCCTTCGTTATGCTGTATGTATTTTATAGGAGCACTGCGTAACCTTTTCAAGCAATGTTACGTGGTGCTTTTTGTTATGCTCTACTATAAGGGGGAAACCCCCGGCGAGGGTTTCCCCTCTTGCTATTTTACAAATAGCAATTGTAGAGCTGACCCGCGAGGTCAGAGA
>JABLTL010064311.1_pt1 | contig 13760 bp, 5 predicted proteins | sample 7160151 | NCBI WGS metagenome assembly JABLTL01 (sample SAMN14651223, study PRJNA627086) | human gut metagenome | isolation source: feces | host: Homo sapiens
TTGCGGTAAATAATTATAAAACAAATGGTTATGAAGTACTTAGATCCTAAGGCAGACCTCACGTTCAAGAAGATATTCGGCAATCATCCCGCAAGACTGATCAGCCTTCTGAACGCACTACTGCCACTCAGCGACGAGGAGCAGATACAAGAAATCAAGTATCTGCCTACAGAACTTGTGCCCCAGCTCGAAGGGGGCAAGAACACCATTGTGGATGTACTCTGTACCGATGCCAGAGGCAGGAAGTTCTGCGTGGAAATGCAGATGGAATGGTCTGATGCTTTCCAGCAGCGAGTACTGTTCAATGCATCCAAGCTCTATGTGAGCCAGGCTAAAAAGGGAGGAAAATACAGTGAACTCCAACCCGTATATTCCCTGAATCTTGTGAATGATATCTTTGCGCATGATACTCCAGATTTCATCCACAACTACCGCATCGTGCATGACAAGGACAGCAATAAGGTCATCGAAGGCTTGCATTTCACCTTCATAGAACTCCCGAAGTTCACTCCACATACCATTACCGACAATCGCATGATGGTCTTGTGGCTCCGTTTCCTCACGGAAATCAATTCCAATACAAAGGAAGTTCCTGCTGACCTGCTTAATGACCCGGAAATAGGAAAAGCCGTAGAGGAACTGGAGATTTCCGGTTTCACAGATGCCGAACTCTGGGCCTACGACAAATTCTGGGATTCCGTAAGCGTTGAAAGAACCCTCATAGATGACAGCTACCAGAAAGGTAAGGTAGAAGGTATGAGCCAACAAAGTCTTGAGATTGCCAGAAAGATGCTGGCAAAGGGGATGGATGGTGCGACCGTGATGGATATAACGGGACTGTCGGCAGAGCAGATACAGCTGTTGAAAGCAGAGATGTAAATTACAGATATCGCAATAAAAGAAAGGGTCTATATGCCACGATAACAGGTGGCATATAGACCCTTGAAATGTTACTTACAACATGTGAAAAGATACAAATTGTGAAACTACAGCATTCTTAGCTGAATATGCCAACACCCTTTCTCCAAAGAGAATTCCATAGTCCCTTGACCCATGGCCTTGCCGTTAACTACTATTCGGGAATATGGCTCGGGCATACGGAAGATAGCCCGGGATCCATTGGGCACCTCCAATACAATCTCACACAGTTTCTCGCTCTTATCAACTCGCAATCGAATCTCACGATTACCGCTCAAAGGAACAACTGTGCTAAGATGATTCAGATGTCCCAAATGAGGACAGACCGTGAATTCTCCAAATCCTGGGGTACGAGAAGCAATACCAGCCAGATACTGGCTCATAATAGTAAGCGGTCCGCCACTCCAAGCATGATTATAAGAACCACCACCAAAACCTTCTCCACCAATGCCCCATCCTTCCCAAAGGGTCGTCAAAGGACTTTCTACCATCGCTGCATAACGACGTTTCATTCTACGGATAGCATCTTGATAATAGCCCATTTCACACAAAGCTTGCAACACATACTTTTCCATATACGGACTGGCGTGTTCGTACTTGTCAAAGAAAGGACGTATTACCGGATAGAGCGACTTAGGCAATGTGCCTGAGACTACCGCCAAAGCCTGCGCCCTATCGTCTGGTTCACCCTTATAAGCAGGCGAGACATAATACGAGCCATTCCAAAACTTCTGATGAAAGACCACCTTGAGCCTGTCCGCAGTTCGTTTAGCCCATTCAGCCTCAGCCTTTTCTCCTACCAGCATCGCCATCTGCTCATAGCCTTGTAAAGCGATGGCATACCATTGGTTGAACAAAAGAATCATATCTTTATTGTCTCCCCAATCACCCCAGGTCCATCCTCCCTTGCGAGGTATAACCAGACCCTCCTTGTCCGTTTGCCACACATGGATATACTTTCTCACTTTTGGGAACACATACTCTATCGTCGCCTTGTCTGCCGACCCCATATAATAATTCCAAAATCCATAATATCCAACGCTCGCCAACATTTGCATCGGCAATTCCGAATCATAATTGCCAGCAGGAACAGGCGAAAAGATCGTACTGTCCGAGCGTTGCCAATCCATCAATTCATAAATACCTTTTCTTGTCAGCAAATGCGCTTTCTCATCCAAGGCATAAAATGCCTCTCCCGATTCATTGACGACATCTCCCCACCACTGCGCTCTTTCTCTATCAGGGCAATCCATATAGGTGTCACGCATCGTCAAATAAAGGGTACGTTGAGATTTCTCCCACAAACGGTTCAACATGGGATCATCGCAAGAGAACAAACCGGCAAAACTTGTGTCATACCCCGTTTCCCGAAAGCCTACCTCCTTGATATGGACCCCTTTCTCAAACTGATAGAACACTTGGTGTCCGTTCATCCAACCTAAACATTCAAAGCTCTGATTTCCATCCTTGGTCTTATACTCTGCAAAAACATTGTTTGCAGATCCTCCCTGATAATTATCGGTAAGAATCCGAACACGCAGTCCCCTTGGGGCTTCTACCTTCAAATAAGGCATCACCTGCGCATTATATGGCAGATAAGCCACCAAAGTAGTATCATTCTTCATTTCTGTATGCATGTATGACTTCAACCCGAAGTCTCGCCAAAGAGGAATCGGACGCTCTACAAGTCGATTCCATCCCGCACAATCTAAAGAAACCTTTCTTGCCTTATCCCAAGACCTATCGTTAAAAGATGCCTCGGTGAAAGGAATATCTCTTGCCGCATCAAAACCGACATTAGACTCTGGCAATCGATAATTAGGGTTAGGACCCTGTGGCAAGTAAAAGGCAGGATGCTTCTTCACTCTCCAGTCACGTCTTGGGACAATCGGTCTGCCATTCACCTGCAAAGCGAAAGTCATACCAGGTGTAGGACTGTTACGATGGCTAAAGCCATCCTTACCAAAATACCACACCAAAACCGCGATGGTATTTTTACCCCTTCTCAGAGCAGGAAGCGAACGGATGACATCACAATAGGTATCGTTAGGGTTAGGTCCTCTTTTCAAGCCACCTTCACGAACCTGAATTTCACCGTTCACCCATAGCCAATACTTGGAGTCTGCAGCAATCGACAGACACACGTCTTGGGGATTATCAGAAATTTCTATCACATTGCGAAAGCAAAGCCAACTGCCTGGTTCCACTTTCTGCTTGGCATCAAGGGTAAAGACCTGCGCCCATCCCACAAGACAACTCACAAGCATAACAAACAATATAACAAATCTTTTATTCATGGTCTCCGAAACTAAACACTACAAAAAACAAAAAGTGGGTAACAGAAAACTGACTGTTACCCACCATCTTATATATGCGAAATCACTTTAACAAACATGATAACAACAGAGCAGATTACTTCTCTGCTGACTGACCTGCTGATGTTGGCCAATATGGGTTCTGATACAATGGACTCTTCTCTACAGAAGAATAATCACTTGCTGTAAGCAGGAACTGCTTGATAGGAAGTGGCTGCAGATAGTGAGCCATGTGCCAGGTGAAACCATCCTTGTAGCTGTTGGTAGCTGTCATGTTCACCTCCAATGGACGATAGTACTCGCTCAGAGAAGAGCTTGATACGTTGGCATTAGAAGAGCCATCGGCATTCAGGTTGTTATACCAGCTCTGCATTGGAGTATTCCAGAGATGAATACCCTCCATATGAGCAGGAGTTGTCATCAACTGATCGTATGAACGCCAGCGCTGCAAATCCATACCACGAAGACCTTCTGAAATCAACTCGCAACGACGCTCACGGCGGATGTTGTAGAGAATCTTATCGGTCAACTGCTTGCCTGCAGAGTAAGAACCCCAGTCAGCAGTTTCCTTGCTCATATCAGTAGCATCGATGGTAACCTGCGGATTAACAGCATCACCTGTGAAGCCGGCAGCCTTACGTACATCCTTCCAATACTCCAGAACCTTGCCAGAAAGACTGTTGGTCAACATATACTCAGCCTCCATGTAGTTCAGCAGTGCCTCGGTAGCACGGAAGATTTCAGCTGCATTGTAGCAGTTACCATTACCTGTATTAGCCTTATCAAAGGTACCACCCTTACGGATTGCATAACCTGTAGAATAGTCATTCTCGGCATTACGTGTGGTAATGGTTGGATATGGCTCGTCGATGACATAGTGATCCTCTGAAGCAGACATATTCTTGAATACATTCTTCTGTCCAGGAACCTTCAGGAAGATGGTGAGACGAGGGTCACGATTGGTAGCAACATCAGCGATAGTCTGGTCGCTATAGGTATAGGCTGAATTATAGATAGGCTTACCATCCTTCATCACATAGCCCTCTACCATAGAGCGGGTAAGACCTACACCAAAGTCTCCATGCTGGACACCAACCTCCACATTATTGACTACACCCAACTCCTTGCTATACTGGCGCCAAAGGATAACCTCAGGTGTACCCGACATATCTGTAGTACCCCAGATATTGAAGTAAGGGTTCTGAGGATCACCTTCCTTCTGAGGAATAGTACCGGTGTTAACCATCAACTGATCCTTATACTTGTCAGCTACCATTTCGGCAGCCTTGGCACTCTCCTGCAGGAAATACTTAGCCTCAGCATCAACAGAACCTGTAGGATACTGATAGTTGGCATTATACTCCTTAGCCTTGCCTGGCCATCCCTCGCCGTTAGGAACGAAAGCTGTGCCGGCAAAATAAGTCAGCCAAGAACCCTCGTAGAGAGCTACACGGCTCTTGAACAGGCGGGCTGCATCTGGAGAGATACGGGTATGGTTCTTGTCAAAACCATCCTGCATCAGCGAGATAGCCTTGTCCAGGTCTTCCATGATGAAACGAGCCACCTCGTTGCAAGGCTGACGCTTGTTGGCAGCCACCAGGATTTCCTCATTGTCAGGGAATGCCTCGGTTACAATAGGAAGGTCGCCCCACTTCTGCAACATATCGAAGTAGCAATATGCTCTCATAAAGTAGATCTCACCGATATACTGGTTGATGATAGCCTCACTACCAGAGATCTTACCAGCCTTCTGAGCCTCGAGGATAGAATTGAGCTGGTAATTGATGTTGCGGATATTATTCCAAGACCAGTTGCCGTTATCATTGGCTGTTTTCCAAAGTCCTGTGGCAAACTTGCCATCACCTTTCCAGTTGATCTGGTTGTCGGTATTCACATCTCCGGCATAGAGACCATAGCTCCAGTTGGCGTGTCCTGGCATGACATCACCATAGAACTGATCGGCAGCAGCTTTCACCTTTGCCTCTGAAGTAAAGAATCCATCAGAAGGTAAGCTTGATGGTGGCTCCTGCTCCAGATAATCACTACAAGAAGAGAAGGATGCAGCAAGTGCCAATGACATAAGTGCTATATGTTTGAATTTCATATTAATATCTCCTTTTAATTATAATGTAACGTTAACACCGAAAGAGAAAGTGCGAGAGAGAGGATAACCATTACCATAATCGGTATCGATGGTCTCTGGGTCGAACTGACTTGGAAGATCGGTGATAGTGAACAAATTCTCTGCTGAAACGAAGAAGCGGACATTGCCCAAACCTGCCTTTGAAACCAAGCTCTGTGGCAGGGTATAGCCAATCTGAAGGTTCTTCATACGCAAATAAGCTGCATTGAGCAAATAGCGTGTCTGGGTATGGATGTTCTTCCCGCTGTACTGCGGACGTGGCAGATAGGCATTCAGATTCTCTGATTCGTAGCCATTCTTGACAGACCAGGTTTCTGAATCGCGGAAGTAGTCCTGAACGCCGGTAATACCTGCAGCCCACCATACACCAGAGTCGGTAGCTCCAAACAGAAATTCTTTCGCATCAGAATAATCACGCTTCATGACACCCTGCATGAATGCACGGAAGTCGAACCCCTTCCAGCTGGCAGTGAGATCAAGACCGAAGAGATAACGAGGAGTTTTGTTGCCGATAACCTTCAAGTCACCATGGTCTGCCAATGTATTGCTTCCATTAGAGATCTTGCCGTCGCCATCCAGGTCCTTGTACATGATATCACCAGCAGCCCACTTGTCGCCAAGCTGGCTCTGTCCACCATTTGGCAAGGTAGCCAGATGCTGGTTCATCTCATCATTAGTCTTGGCAATTCCGATGGTTTCATAACCCCAGATTTCGCCTACCTTGCGGTTCTCGATATAGCTAGACAAGGAACCGGTAGGGTTGTTTGGATAACGGGTTACCTTAGCCTGAGCATCTGAAACATTGAATGTTACACCATAGTTCAAGCCATTCTCCAGATGATCGCGCCAGCCAATCTGCAACTCCCAACCAGTGGTACGGAGGTCAGTATTGTTGGTCTTAGGAACAGCAGTTCCCAAAAGTGCAGGCAACTCAGGAGCAGGACCTACCATGTCCTTGGTATTACGTACATAGTAATCGAAGGAACCAGTCAGGCGGTTGTTGAAAGCACCCCAGTCGAGACCGACATCATAGCTTTCTACCTTTTCCCAACCCAAGGCTGCAGAAACCAGACCTGGAGCTGCAGTAATGTTGGTCTTCTTACCCCCCTGGAGCCAGGTACCTGATACTGATTTATAATCTACTGTAGAATAGGTCTGATACCAGTTATCAATATTCTGGTTACCCAAAGAACCGTAAGATGCACGGAGCTTCAAGGTATTTACTGTATTCTCCAATGGCTTCCAGAAGTTCTCGTGAGCGATGTTCCAACCCAAAGAGAAAGATGGGAAGGTCTTCCACATATTGTTTCTACGGAACTTGGATGTACCGTCATGACGGATATTGAACTCGAAAAGATACTTCTCATCATAGTTGTAGTTCAAGCGGCCGAAGAAACCGGCTGTCTGCCACTGGTTGCGTCCACCATTCACGGAAGGAACGATTTCCTTGCCTTCGTAGCTCAAGCCATTGGTCAGATCCACCTCCAGACGAGACTCATCCAAGATACCATTACGCTGCAGACCGAATTCGGTCTTTCTCAACTGCTCTGCCTGGAAACCACCCATTACGTGGAAGTTATGCTTCTTAGCCAGAGAGAAGTTGTACTCGGTATAAGCCTGGAAGTTATAGTAGTTCTCCTTATATTCATCCTCATGAACATTGGAACCCTTGTCGTAAACGATAGGATTGCCGGCAACATCATGGTTGTAGAGCATCTTCTTGTCCCAGTGGCGTGCAGTATTCTCTGAACGATAAGTGAAGTCGATATGAGTTCTCCAGTTCTTGATAGGCTCAATCAACAGGTTCACCTGCTGGTTCAGAATGTCACGCTCCTTGGTATCCTTACCTGCTGTAGCCAGACCGAGGGCAGGAGAAGGTGCAGAATAATAATAACCGTTGCGATCCTGCAAAGGCAATACAGGCCAACCCTGACGTGCCAAGTCCTGATACAGACTGTTGGTCAAATTAGCAGGGCGCTGGAAATCGGTACGGGTCCAGCGGGTAGAGTAATCCAGGTGCAGCCAATCGGTAATCTGCGCACCAATCTTAGCTGCCGTATTGTAACGGTCGTTCTTATCCTTATCCAGCTTCATGAAACCGCCATTGTGCAGGTAGTTGAAAGAAGCATAGAAATTAAACTTATCATTACCGCCGCTCACACTTGCGTTATGCTCCTGAGAGAAGGCTGTGCTCTTATACAAGGCATCATACCAATCTACGTCATCTACACCATAGCCGTAGCCATCATTCCATGTTGTGCCGTTGCTGGAATCGATACCGTAGAGCAGGTTACCATTGGCATCCTTTCGGGTACCAGGACCTACAGGAGTGGCATTGTGATAAGCCACGATCTTATCCATACGCTCCTGATCGAAGAACACACCACTACCACCATTGGTATGAGCATCGTTTACCCATGCTGCATAGTCAACAGAGTTCATCATGTGCTTGCCACGAATCATTCCGCTGAAACGGAAGCTGTTGTTATAGTTGACTGTAACCTTACCCGACTTACCTTTCTTGGTAGTAACCAAGATTACACCGAAAGGTGCACGGGAACCATAGATAGAAGATGCAGCAGCATCCTTCAATACAGATACACTTTCGATATCCTGTGGGTTGATGGTATTCAAATCACCCTCAGAACCATCAATCAAGATCAATGGAGTACCCTTGGAACCCTCACCAATGGTAGTAGTACCACGTACATTTACATTAGGAGTAGCATCCATAGAACCAGATGAGCTGGAAATCTGCAAACCAGGAACCAGACCCTGCAATGCCTGGGTAGCATTGGCAACAGGACGGGAAGCAATCTCCTTGCTGTCGATTACAGAGACAGCACCAGTGAGGTTTACCTTCTTCTGAGTACCGAAACCTACGACAACTACTTCACTCAAAGCCTGATTGTCGTCTTCCAAAGTAACGTTCAACGGACCATTACCAGCTTTTACCGTCATGGTCTTATAACCTATATAAGACACTTCGACCATAGCACCTGGAGCAGCACTGAGCGAGAAGTTACCATCAAGATCGGTAACAGTACCCGTCTTGGAACCCTTAACCTTTACGGTAGCACCGATTACCGGCTCACCAGAAGGATCAAGAACCTGACCTTTAACGACACCCGACTGCTGAACAACCTGAGCTGTAGAAGCTGCCATGATAGATTGTGGAGGCAAAGCAACACCAGTTGCCAAAGCTGCCAAAGCCATCAATCTTCTAGACGATGTTATTAGCTTAAGATTTTCCATTTTAAGTTGTATTTTAATTTGTTAGTTTATATTATACAGTTTATGTAAAAAATGTAAAGTGCCGCCTTCGCTCTCGCCAAGGCAACTTTTATTGCTTCACAATTGCAAAATTCGGTCTTTTTTATCATATATTAGGGAAAAATTCGAGAAAATAAGGGAAAAATTCGGGAAAAAGCTGTAAATTTGTACCCAAAATACAAAGAAATACTAATAATCGAGATGAGAACAATATATTTGATACTGACTTTTGTGTGCTGCATCATTGCTAAAGCGGAAACATTTCCATACCGCAGCATTGCATCTTTTAACATTTCGCCAGCGTCTGAAAGCCATTGCATGATACTAGATAGCGAAGGAATGATGTGGGTGGGAACCAATTCCGGGCTCAAATCATACGATGGCTATACCGTGAAATCGTACAAATCGAATGCTCTTTCTCCTGGTATTCTTCCCAACAACGACATCCGTTCCATGGCAGAAGACCACGAGCACAATCTCTGGCTGGGAACCCGAAACGGTCTGGTAAAGATAAACCGGAAGACTGGCGTTTTCAAGACCTATTTCCTGCCAAGCGAAGATCAGAGAATCATCTACCATCTCTTTGTTTCGAGAGATGGTACACTCTGGGTTGGTACAGATGGAGGATTATCTTATTTCAATCCGGAAAATGAATCCTTCTATACCTATACTTCCAGGAATGCCTGGCACATCGATGAAAACGGAAAGAAACAGCGCCTCAATTCTTTCAGCGTAAAATGTGTAGCTGAAGACAAGAATGGCGACCTTCTCGTCGGCACCTGGTCTTCCGGACTGATGCGTCTGAAACGTGGCAGCAACGTTTTCCGCAGCTACCCGAAGCTGAATGACATAAATTCTGCCTACTCGCTCTTTTTCGACAGAAACCATCGTCTCTGGGTAGGAACCTGGGGATACGGAGTGCTGTGCATCAGCAATCCGGACAATCTGAAGAATCCGCAATATCATCAATATCCCTATACAACCAATAATTTCGACATCTTCTATAAATTCGTAGAAGACCCTACTACGCATACTCTCTGGGCATGCACAAGAGAAGGCATCTGCTTTCTCGACGAAAACCTGCCGCAGGCCAGCTGGCAGAAATATACCCAGATAGGCAACAGCCGACTCATCTACTGCAATGATATCTGCACAGATGGGGGGGGCAACATCTGGCTCTGCACGCAGAATGATGGAGTCCTGCAGATTACCACCACACCATCGCTCTTCAGGCAGTGGCATCTGGGAAATCTTCAGAATGCCCCTACCATCAACTATGTCAATGCAATTCTCACTACCGACGGGAAATGGTTCTGGCTGGGACTCAATCCATACGGAGTAGCGCTCTACAACAGATACACCGGTGCCACCTATTATAATAGTGAAATTCCAGGTTTTGGCAGTTTGCACGACTATACGCTAACCACGAGTATCACCAGCATTGCCAAAAGAAGCAATGGGGAAATCTGGTTTGCGGTCAACAACTATGGTGTCGTAGTCAAACCAAAGGAGGGGAATGCCTTCGAACTGAATCGCAGCAATACCAAATACATCCAAGAAGACTTTGTCAATGCTGTTTTCGAATCAAAGGATAAAACCATGTGGATAGGAAGCCGCAATGGTATGAGTATCGTGTATCCAGACAATACAGGCTACTTCCTGACCATGAAAGAAGGTAAGAACGACTTCAGCAGCTGCGACATCCGTAATATCTGCCAGGATAGGCAGGGTAACATCTGGGTTTCTACCGATAATGAAGGCATCATCCGCATTTCGGGAAACCCCAAGAACATCCGTTCGCTGAAATACAAGCAATACTGCTCTAAAAACCAGCTCTTTGCCATCAATGATGCCCAGAAATGCATGGAGGACAAGCAGGGCAGACTCTGGGCGATATCAAACAGTGGCGGACTCTTCCTATATAATAAGGTGGAAGACCGTTTTGAATACCAAAACCGAAAGATTCATCTTCCGGATGACCAGACCTTCTCCATAGAAGGCGATGCTTTCGGCAATATCTGGGTAGCGCTCAACAAGTCTCTGGCTTATATTACCTGGAAAAGTCAGGATGCGGAAGACTTGCGCAACATCACTTACTTTACCCGGGAAGACGGTTTGGGAGAAGTCCATTTTTCGGCGGATGCCAGTTATCAGTTTGGCAAGGAAATCTTCTTCGGCGGCAGAACAGGCTTCTTCTCCTTCACTCCATCTCCTCTTATGGGAATGAAGCATCACAAGAAGAACAGCAAGCTCATCATTACCGACCTGCTGATAGACGACGTGCCATTTGCCATGCTGGACTCTGTTCTCAAAAGTGATATTTCGAAAGAAATGCCTCACTATACCCAGGAGATTACCATACCGGCAAAGGTGAAGAAGTTTGATATCGAATTTGCACTCCTCACTTACGGCAATGCCAGCAAGAATGTCTATGCCTACCAGCTGGAAGGTTATGATGAAGACTGGCAATACTGCAAGCCTGATGTTCACAAAGCCACCTTCCAGAACCTAAGCGCAGGAACCTACAGATTGCGTCTGAAGGCCACCGACAGCTATGGTCAGTGGCAGGAACTGCCCTACACCATCACCATCAAGGTGCTGCCGCCATGGTATGCATCCAGAATAGCCTTCATGTTCTATATCCTGATGCTCATTGGCGGCATCTTTGCTACGGCACGATGGTATAAGGAGCGGGTGAAAACCAGAAACAGCCTGCAGATGGGAGTTATCCTTACCAATATCACCCACGAGCTGCTCACCCCTCTTACCGTCATCTCTGCCACCATCTACAAACTCAAGGCGATGGCACCACAGTATGAGGAAGATTATCTGGTGATGGACAACAACATCAACCGCACCACCCGACTCCTGCGACAGATCCTGGAAGTGAGAAAGTCGCAGGCAGGACAGCTGCATCTGCTCGTGAGCCGCAGAAACCTGATTTCGTTCATAGAAGAAGCTTGCGAGAATATCCGTCCGATGGCTGAACACCAGAAGATTATCCTATCCCTGGAGAAGCCGAAGGCTGAAGGCATGGCATGGTTTGATGCCGACAAGATGGATAAGATCATCTACAACCTGCTCTCCAACGCCATTAAATATAATAAATGGGGGGGCAAGATTGATGTATCGCTCAGCCTCAGCAAGGAGCAGGCGGTCATCACGATTGCCGATAATGGCATCGGTATGTCGAAGGAGAAGATGAAGCATCTCTACACCCGATTCTTCGATGGCGACTACCGCAAGCAGAACATGCCGGGAACCGGTATCGGACTGTCGCTGACCCACGACCTGGTGAAGCTGCATCATGGCAACATCCAATGTGAAAGTCAGGAAGGCAAAGGCACTACCTTCACCATTACCCTGCCTATCAGGAAGAGTGCGTATGCACCAAATGAAATAGACAACTCTGACAAACCAAATGCAGTAAATCAGGAAGCTATCAGACAGGCAAGCCAGGAAACGAAGCAGGAATCCCAACCTGCTTCTGAAGACAAACCTAAGCTGGCACCTGTCCACCAGAGCATCTTCATCCGTAAGAATGCGAGCAAAATCCTGGTGGTGGAGGACAACGAGGAACTGCTCGCCCTGATGCTGCAGGTATTGAGCAAGAACTATCATGTGTTTACGGCAAAGAACGGAAAGCAGGCGATGAACATCATCATGAAGGAGAAACTCGACCTCGTGGTGAGCGACGTGATGATGCCGATTATGGATGGCATCGAACTGACCAAACAGCTGAAGTCTGACAAGAGTTTCTGGCAGTTGCCAGTTATCCTGCTCACCGCCAAGAACAAGGAAGAGGACAAGACCGAGGCTTATGCCGCAGGAGCAGATGCCTACATCACCAAGCCTTTCAAGTTTGATGAGCTGGAAGTCCGGATCAATGCCCTTCTTGCCAACCGCAAGAAGATGATAGAGAAGATTCAGGCAGAAGTTTCGCTCCAAACCAGCACGGAGAGCGAAACACAGACTGCGTTACATTTGAGCAACCCAGATCAGGCATTCATCACTCGTGCCACAGAGGTAGTGATGCAACATCTTGCAGATGGCGATTACAACCGCGAGTCTTTTGCCAAGGATATGGTGATGAGCGAATCCACCCTATATAATAAGGTGAAAGCCACAACAGGGCAAACGGTCATTGCCTTCATCACCAGCATCCGCCTGAAGGAAGCTCAGCGCATCATCCAGTCGAACCCTAACATTCTGATCAGCGATGTGGCAACCCAGGTGGGCTTCAACACTCCGAAGTATTTCTCCAAATGCTTCAAGAAGGAGTTCGGCATCTTCCCGAAGGAGTATGCCGAGGAACAGAAAAACGTCAATTAGTATGATTAGTCGTGGAAATCCATTGTTTTACCGCACATTTCCACGACTAATAAAAACGATCTCCCTATCACTATTCTGTGCGAAACGACCTTTTTACCCCCTTTCGCGCAAAATAATGACTCATTATTTTGCGCGAAACGATATTTTTAGTATCTTTTCAGCCGAGATAATCTTGTTTTCGTGTAAATTTCACAAAACAATAAGCTCGTTTTCGTGTAAGATATGGTTCCATTACTATAACGCACCGAGTTATCACTATGGATGACTTATTCCGTATCTAAAAACTCCAAAAGCCTAGAGGAAAAAGTAATTGTTATTAGGGAAAATCTCCGTTCAAAAGTATTGAACCGCCGTTCAACACTTTCGAATGTACATTCAAAGCTTTCGAACACACATTCAATACTTTTGAACGAAGATTTTCCCTAATGATAAAAACATATTAATCGTGCTGGAAATACAATTTCCATTAGAAGAAGATATTATCCGCTTCATAGTTGTTATTCCAATATTTGGCAGCATCGACCCCATTTGATGATGATAAGTGCAAGGTATGTCTTTTGCTGCCGGTGTGTGGGGGTGGCTGTCCATACAATCGCATTAAACGTGATACAGAAGACAATAATATCAACGTTTATCCGTTAATAAAAGGAAATCTGAAGAATTATTTGTTGAATCATTGTGCAATTAAAAAATAGAAATTATGACAAAACTGTTTACTTTATTTCTTGCCATGTTATTGTCTGTGGCATGTTACGGTCAGGAAAAGGTGACTATCAAAA
>JABLTL010165972.1_pt1 | contig 13747 bp, 14 predicted proteins | sample 7160151 | NCBI WGS metagenome assembly JABLTL01 (sample SAMN14651223, study PRJNA627086) | human gut metagenome | isolation source: feces | host: Homo sapiens
TATTTTTCTTGTTTTCATCTCTTTTGTTTCTCCTTCCTTTTATTTCTTTTTTACTTTAGTATTTACTTCTTTTTGCTTTTTATTACCTTTTATTTTTTGTTTTTTCTTCTTTACTTTTTTCTTCGCAATTTTTTATAGCCAAATACAATACTTTTCTGACTTTAAACAAAGATATTCTTTTTTCAATGTACTTGACTATTTTTATTGCTATTTTCTTTTGACTTTTGTCGTCTTTAAAATTATACATTATATCTCTATATTTTTTCAAGTCTTTTTTAGTTTTTTATTTTTGTTTTATTACTCATCCTTTATGTTCTAATCTTATTTATATAATTTTTTTACATTTCATAAGTGATGATACTATATGTTCTACACTATTTCATATAATTGATTGTTTAGTTTTTCGTTTTTCTAACCATTACTTATACATTATTTTTCCATCTTTTTCTTATCTTTCCTAATATTGCTCGAATTTTGTCGAATAAAAAATTAATTTTAGATTATATTAATAATGTGTTTTAGATTATTTTTCAGCTTGCTATACTTATATTACTAATAAATTTATGGAGGGAAACGATGAATTCTATATCAAAAAGTGACATTGATAAGATTTTTGGAAAAGTTTTAAAAAATTTCCGAGTTAAAAATGGTTTTACTCAAGAAATCATGGCTGAAAAATTAGGAATTTCTTTAAAATATATTTCCAGAATAGAGAACGGATATAGTGGAATTAAAACCCAAACTTTAATAAATTATATGAATATTTTGGGAATTAGCCCAAATACAATTTTTAAAGAATTTATGACAAGTAAAACTGTACTAAAACAAGTAGCAATATCCGAAAAGTTAAACGAACTATCCGAAGAAAAAATTAATTTTGTAGATAATATGATTGATTTACTAATCAATTTTAAATAACGACAAAATAGATATAGCCTTTTATGGCTATATCTATTTTTATATTTGTTATTAAATTACTCATTCCAAAATGCTTTATACGTTTTGAATGCTGAATAAATATCATATTTACTAGTTACCTCGTAAGGAGCATGCATTGATAACACAGGTACACCACAGTCTATTACATCTGCACCTTTATTTGCAATTATAAATGCAATTGTTCCTCCTCCTCCAATGTCAACTTTTCCAAGCTCTGCCACTTGATAGCTAATATCATTTTTTTCTAATATATTTCTAATCCATGCAACATACTCTGCATTTGCATCAGAAGCTCCGGATTTTCCTCTTGCCCCTGTGTATTTATTTAAACTAATACCTTTTCCTAAAAATCCTGCATTTGTTTTATCTGATACTGATGCATATATTGGGTCAAAACCAGCATCAACATCTGATGATAACATCTTAGAGAAACAAAATACCCTTTCCAATAGATTTGGTCTATTAACTTGCATTTTGTTTAATATTTCTGATATGAAGAAGTCAAACATTTGAGATTCCATGCCTGTATTTCCCATACTTCCAATTTCTTCTTTATCAGATAATATACATACAGCTGTATTTTTTACATTTTCTAGTTCCATTAAAGCTGCTAATGACGTATAAGCACATACTTTATCATCTTGTCCATACGCAGCTACCATACTTTCATCAAACCCTAAACTTCTTGCTTTAAATGCTGGTACTAACTCAATTTCTGTACTTGTTAAATCTGCTTCTACTATTCCGTATTTTTTATTTAAAATATTTAAAATATTTAATTTAACCTGTTCTTTTCCTTCTTTACCATAGGGCATACTTCCTACTAATAATTGTAAATCTTCACCATTTATTCCATCTTTTAACTTTTTTACCATTTGATCTTGTGCTAAATGTGGTAATAAATCTGTGATTGTAAATATAGGGTCATTTTCATCTTCTCCAATCTTTACATCTATTTTTTCACCATTAGTTTTTACTATTGTTCCATGGATACTAAGAGGTATAGTTGTCCATTGATATTTTTTTATTCCTCCATAATAATGAGTTTTAAAATATGCCATTTCTGTATTTTCATATAATGGATTTGGTTTTAAATCAAGTCGTGGTGAGTCTACATGTGATCCAATTATATGTAATCCATCTTCTATTTTTTCTGTTCCTATAATAGCTAGATACATACTTTTATTTCTATTAACAAAGTATATTTTATCTCCTGGTTTTAAAGTATCAAAATTCATTATATCTTTAAATCCATGTTCATCAGCAAGTTTCCTTGCACTTTTTATAAATTCTCTCTCTGTTTTTGAATGGTTTAAGAAGTTCATATATTTTTTTGATAAATTAAAAATCTTTTGCTTTTCTTCTTCATTAACTTTATTCCATCCATTTTCTTTTTTGTCAAATAGTTTTTCTTTTAAATCTTCTTCCATTGTATAACCTCCTATTTATTATTTTCTTTATAAAGTATATCATTATATTTTTTATTTTTCCACTTTTTTATTATTTTATTCTTCTTTTTATTGACTTGACTCCTTTTATTTGCTAAAATACCAGTAATAAATCATATATTTATGTATTGATTTATTAATTATTTTTTGTTTATTGAACTAGATTTCTCCTATAATAGTAATCTAGTTCTTTTTATATATTTAATAATATTGTAGTAAAATAACATAAGGCAAATGTTAACGACTATAATGTACAAGAATCAGTTTAATTAACAATAATTGACAACAATACATTAAAAGATTTTTGTCAACAAAAAATCAACCAGCTTTTATTCTCTGATTGATTTTTATATATATTGCTCTATAAAAAAACTCGAACAGATATATCATTGGAGCAGGTAGTGGGAATCGAACCCACGTCATCAGCTTGGAAGGCTGAGGTTCTACCATTGAACTACACCTGCATGTTCTCTGTTCGACATTTAAAATTATAAATGCTTTTTAAATTTTTGTCAATACTTTTTTTATATTTTTTTGAAATTTTGTTGACAAATAAAATCAAAAAAAATACAATGTTATTATCATATTTAAAGAGGTGATTTTGTGGACTTAAAAGTTATAGAAAACATATTAGATATAGACAATCTTTCTAAAAAAAATATTGCTGATGTGGAGAATAAAAATCAAGAAATAGAAAAATATATTCACCAACAAATAACAGCAAAAGAAGTCGCATTAGAAGCAGAATTTCAGCAAAATATTTTAAACTTGAAACAAACATTTGAAGATGCTTTATCTAATAAAGAAAAGGATGTACAAGAAAAAACTTCTGAGAAAATCAGAGCTCAATCTAACATATTCGAAACCACTAGAGAACAAAAAGTATCAGAAATTGTAAATTCAATATTAAAAGAGGTGGTCACAAATAATGAATACAGTAAATAGTCCAAGCTTGAATGCAAAGTTAAAAGCAATGTATTCAAAAAAGTTGAAAAACAATGATTTCGACGATTTACTAAAACAAAATACTATATCTGAGGCTATTATTCTATTAAAATCAAAATTACCAGAATTAAATGACTTACCTACAGATGCTAATAGAATGGAACTTGAAGATTCCTTAGACTCTTTACTTATTAATGATATGAAAAAAATTATCAAATATCTGCAAGGTATTAATAAAGAAATTTTTGAAGAATATATATTACGTTATAAAATTAATGCAATTAAACAGATGTATGAAGAAATTTCTGTTCATAATACTATATTTCAAAATAACTGGGTTAATGAATTGTTTACAGATTTAAAACCACTTTATAATGTAACAAATCCTATTGAATTTATTGAAAAAATCCCAGATAAAGATATTAGATTAATTTTTCAAACAAAAAACAGTATATTTGAACGAGAAAATGCTTTAGATAAATATTATTTTGAGAATTTTTTTAAGTTAGTAAAGGGCAAAAACAAAAATATTGAATCTTTATTAAAAATGCGAATTGATTTATTAAATGTTCTTTGGACTTATCGCTGCAAAAAATATTATGGCATTATGGATAAAAACATATTGATTAATGTCTTTTATCACATTAATTTAGATACTATTCAAAAAATTGATGAAGCTAACTCTTTAGAAGATTTAAATCAAATTTTGCATTCAACAATTTATTCTAATATTTTACATGGTGATATTGAACATGATATAAAAACCTACTACTATAGAAAATGTAAAAAAACCTTTAGAAATGAAATATTAGATTTAAGTATGGTTATCAGCTATTTTATGATGTTAGAAACAGAAAAAGAAAATGTTGTAACAATTATAGAAGGCATTAGATATAAAATGACTAAACAAAATATTGATAACAAAATTATAATATAAACAAAAGAGGTGAATGTTTTGGCAATTGAAAAGATGAAATTTTTAAGCATGACTGGTAAAGAAGAAAATTTAGATTTCATTATTGCAAATGACTTACTTGGCGCCGGTTTTCAACCAGAAAATGCTTTAAAAGTTTTAGAACAAGGGTGGAAATTGACATATTTTTCTTATGATTCCACGATTAAAGAATATCTAAAAAAGGCTGAAACTCTGTTAACTGAATTAAATATTACTTATAAAGAAAAAAATACTCAATTAACACAAAGCTTTGAAGATATTAAAAAATTTATTGATGATTATGAATTGAAAATTAGTACTATTCATAAGGATATCGAAAATAAACAAAAAGAAATTGAGGAATTAAGTAATAGTATAACGCCTATTACACATCTTCAAAATTTTCCAATTGAATTGGAAAAAATTTATAATTTAAAATATATGAATTTTAGATTTGGTTTTTTAACCACAGAATATTATGAACAACTTTCTACTGATATTGATGATATTGATGCAATTGTTATGGAAATAGAAAAAACTGATAAAGGTGTTTGGATAATATATTTTACTCCAGATGCTCTATCAGAAGAAGTTGATAGCTATTTTAAAGTTATGAAATTTAAAAGAGTTTGGTTACCAGAAGATTTTAAAGGAAAACCTTCTGATGTGATTAGTGAAGTAAAAAAGTATATTCAAGAAAGTTTAACTTATGTAGAAAATCAAAAAAATAAACTTGAACAATTAAAAGGTACTTCTGGCATTGATATTATAAATGCCTTCTTACAATTAAAGGTTTTAGAAAAAATTAATAGAGTAAAGAAATATATGGCTCATGATGATAAAGGTTCATTTTATATAGTTGGTTGGATACCTAATCAAAATTTAAAAAGTTTACTTCCTAAGTTAAAAGAACACAATGTAGCTTACACAATAAAAAGTCATGATGAAGTTGCAAGTACGCCACCTACAAAGTTAAAAAACAATAAATTAATCAAACCTTTTGAATCAATAGTAAAAATGTATGGTACTCCAAATTACACTGAAATGGATCCAACTTGGTTTGTAGCTATAACCGCATTTTTAATGTTTGGATTTATGTTTGGTGATGTTGGACAAGGATTAGTTATCGCAATAATAGGATTAATTTTAATGAAAAAGAAAAGTTCACTTGGACCTGTACTTACTGCTGGTGGCATTTCCGCTATAGTATTTGGTTTTATATATGGTAGTATCTTTGGTAAAGAAGGTATTATAAAAGGTATTGTTCCTAGCCCAATGGAAAATATACAAAATATGCTTATTTTCGGAATTGCTAGTGGCGCTGTTTTGATTATTATTGCAATGATTTTTAATATAAAAAATGGTTTAAAAAATAAAGACTTAGCCAGAGCTTTATTTGATAAAAATGGTTTGGCTGGATTAATTTTTTACTCTATTATATTAATTTCTATCGTTGGTCTATTACTTAATGGACAAATGATTTTAGGTTTAACATTAAGCCTTATATTAATTATTTTACCTTTGATATGTATATTATTTAAAGATAATTTAGAAAAAATAATTACAAAACAAAAAAGTACAGAAAAAGCTTCTATTGTTGAAAAGATATTTGAATTAATAGAAATGCTTTTAAGTATGGCTAGTAACACTATTTCATTTGTTAGATTAGCAGCTTTTGCAATTAACCATGTAGGATTATGTATGGCTGTATATATTTTATCAACTATGGTTGGTGGTGCTGGAAGTCTTATAGTAGCAATTATTGGTAATATAATAGTTATTGTTTTAGAAGGTTTAATTGTTGCTATTCAAGTATTAAGACTAGAATATTATGAATTATTTAGTAGATTTTATGCTGGAGATGGAAAAGAATATATTCCAATCGAAAGCCAAAATAATTAATTTTAATTACAAAATAAATACGAAGGGAAAGATTTAAAATGAGAAAAAAAGTTTTTAATATCATATTAATATTGTCAATTATGTTAGGAATTTTAGGTGCTGGTTCTGTTTATGCAGCAAATACTAACAAAACTAATTCAAGTTCAAATACTACAACAAACGAAGTTAATACTACAACTTCTGTAGTAACAACTCCAATGCCAGAAAGTACATCAGAAACTGTTACTACTCAACCTGCAGAAGCTATATCTACAGATTCAGATGAAAATAAAGGATTATCAAATCATGATATTGGATTATTAGCTGCTGCTTTATCAACTGGTTTAGCTTGTATTGGTGCAGGTATCGCCGTTGCTTTAGTTGCTTCTAGTGCTATTGGTGCAATTAGTGAAAATCCTTCTTTACTAGGAAAAACAATTATATTTGCTGGTTTAGCAGAAGGTATTGCTATTTATGGTTTAATTATATCTATCATGATATTAAATAAAGTATAAAGGAAGATTACAATTGAAAATAGTAGGAATTTTTAATAAAAAAGAAGAAGAAGTTGGTTTTCGTTTATCTGGTATAGACTCAAAATATGTAAAAACTACAGATAACTTAACAAAACTTTTAAATGAATTAAAACAAAATAATAATATTGGTATATTAGTAATTAGTAAAGATATTTATAACTTATTGCCAGAAGAATTTGATAAAATTCAGAAACAAAAATTACCATTATTATTAAAATTAAATTAATATAATCTCTACGAAATATAATAATAAATTGTATTTCGTAGAAGATACTAATTTGTCTTATGGAAAGGACTGAACTAGTTTTGGAAATAGAAAATAAATTAAAAAAATTTCAAGAAGTCTGTCTTGATATGTCAAACAAAGACAAGCAAAAATTAGAAGATACTTTAAATAAAAAAGCTGAAAGTAAAATACAAAAAGAAATTGATTTATATTCAAAAAAACTTAATAGTAAACTAGAAAGAGAAAAAATTAAGTTAGAAAAAGACTTTCACAAAAAAAATATAGATTTACAACTAAAAGCTAAAAAACAATTATTATCAGAAAAAGAAAGAGAAAATCAAAAATTATTTCACGATTGTATAAACTCTTTAAAAAATTACGTGAACACTAATGAATATACAAATCTTTTACACCAAATATTAGAAAATAGTTTAAATTATTTAGATAATACTGATAATTTAACCATATATGTGACAAATCGTGATGTGAATAAAATAGATTTCAGCAATTATGGAAAAGTGAAAACTTTAGAAGATAATTATATTGGTGGACTTATATTAGAAAATAATGATATGATTATTGATAATACATTTTTAACAAGTTTAAAGGAGAAAATATATGGAACCAAAGAAAATAACTAAAATCAATGGACCTGTCATTATTGCAAGTGGTGATGAAGATTTTGCAATGCATGATATGGTTTACATTGGAACTTATAAATTATTAGGTGAAGTCATAAAATTAGATGGCAAAAATGCTACAATTCAATGTTATGAAGATACTTCTGGAATGAAAATAGGTGAAGAAGTTATTTCTACAAAAGCTCCTTTATCTTTAGATTTAGGTCCTGGAATGATTGGTAGTGTATATGATGGTATACAAAGACCACTTAAAACTTTAGAAGATAAATCTGGACCTTTTATTTCAAAAGGAATTCAAGCATCTAAATTAGATGAAACAAAAAAATGGCACTTTGTACCAACCTTATCTTGTGGTAATACAGTAGAAAATAATTTTATTCTTGGAACTGTAAAAGAAACTGAAAGTGTAACACATAAAATCTTATATCCTCATAAACAAAATGGTAAAATTATAGAAATTGTTCCAGAAGGTGATTATTGTATTACTGATGTTATAGCAAAAGTTCAATTGGAAAATGGAAAAATCGTTGAACTTACAATGGTTCAACACTGGCCAGTTAGAATTCAAAGGCCTTATAAAAAAAGATTACAAACTGATATTCCACTTCAAACAGGTCAAAGAATTATAGATTCTATTTTCCCTATTAGTAAAGGTGGAACAGCTATGATTCCTGGTGGATTTGGTACTGGAAAAACAGTAACTCAACATCAATTAGCAAAATGGTCTGATGCTGATATTATTGTTTATATTGGTTGTGGTGAGAGAGGAAATGAAATGACTCAAGTTCTAGAAGAATTCCCTGAACTTATCGATCCTCGTACAAATAGACCTTTAATGGAAAGAACTATATTAATAGCCAATACTTCAAATATGCCAGTAGCTGCTAGAGAAACATCTATTTACACTGGTATTACCATTGCAGAATATTTTAGAGATATGGGATACCAAGTTGCAATAATGGCTGATTCAACTTCAAGATGGGCTGAGGCATTAAGAGAAATCTCTGGTAGACTAGAAGAAATGCCTGCAGAAGAAGGTTTTCCATCTTATTTACCATCTAGACTTTCTGAATTTTACGGAAGAGCTGGTAGAACTTTAAATAATAATGGAACTGATGGATCTGTTACAATAATTGGAGCAGTATCACCTCAAGGTTCAGACTTTTCTGAACCAGTTACTCAAAACACAAGAAGATTTGTTCATGTATTTTGGGGACTTGACAGAGATTTAGCTTATTCTAGACATTATCCAGCTGTCAACTGGATGATTAGTTATAGTGAATATGTTTCAAATTTAGAAGAATGGTATGAAAAAAATGTTCAAGAAGACTTTATGGAATATAGAACTAAAGTTGTAAGACTTCTTAATGAAGAAAATGAATTACAAGAAATTGCTAAAGTCGTTGGACAAGATGTTCTTTCTGATTCAAAAAAATTAGTTTTAGAAGTTAGTAAATGTATTAGAGAAGGATTTTTACAACAAAATGCTACTTCAGATATTGATACTTATGTACCTTTATTAAAACAATACAAGATGATGAAACTTATTATTGATATATATGAAAGTGCAGATAAAATGATAAATGACGGAATTCCTTTATCTGAAATAAAGAAAACTGGTTTCTTTGAAAATTATGTCAGAATAAAAAATGAAATTTCTAATATAGAAATGGGAAAAATAGATAATATGGAAGATGAATATCTAGAAAAACTAGATAAATTAGCAGAAGGATACTCAGATATTTTATAATCTATAAAGATTAGAAAGGAGACTATCGTGAATATTCAATATATTCGGATTAGAAGGTATAAATGGACCTATTGTATATTTAAAAACGCCTAAAGATGTTATCTTTAATGAACAAGTTGAGTTTATTTTACCAGGTGATGAAGTTAGATTAGGTAATGTAATTTCTATGGATGAAAATATTACAATGATACAAGTATATGAAGGTACTAATGGTATTAGTTTAGATAAAACAAAAACTGTTTTAAAAGGTAAGCCTTTAAGTATAAAACTATCTGAAGATATGTTAGGTAGAATTTTTGATGGAACTGGAAAACCAATTGATGGTTTAGGTCCTATAAACTCAAATATCGAAAAAGATATTAATGGAAGTAGTATAAATCCTATTTCTAGAGAATATCCTAGAAACTATATAGAAACTGGTATTTCAAGCATAGATGGATTAATGACTCTTATTAGAGGTCAAAAACTTCCTATTTTCTCTGGAAGTGGTATAAATCACAATGAATTAGCAAATAAAATTATTACAAATTCTAATATCGGTTCTGAAGAAAAATTTGCAATATGTTTTGGTTTAATGGGTGCAGAATTTGAAACTGCTGAATATTTTAAAAACAGCTTAAAAGAAAATGGTTCACTTGATAAAGTTGTTATGTTTCAAAATTTATCAAATGACCCAAGTATAGAAAGAATTTTAACACCAAAAGTAACATTAACTTGTGCTGAATATTTAGCATTTGAATTAGGATATCATGTATTAGTAATATTAACTGATATGACTGCTTATGCTGAAAGCTTAAGAGAAGTATCTACACTAAAAGGTGAGATTCCTAGTAGAAAAGGTTACCCTGGATATTTATATAGTGATTTGGCATCAATATATGAAAGAGCTGGAATGATAAAAGGCAAAACTGGTTCAATAACAGAAATACCTATTTTAACAATGCCTAATGATGATATATCTCACCCTATTCCAGACTTAACTGGATATATAACAGAAGGACAAATTGTTCTTTCAAGAGATTTATACCAAAAAGGTATTACTCCTCCAGTTGACATCTTAAATTCACTTTCAAGATTGATGAAAGATGGTATTGGAGAAAAATACACTAGAAAAAATCATAGCAAAATTTCAGATCAAATTTTTGCTTCTTATTCTAAAGCTCAAGATGTTAGGGCTTTAGCAAAAGTTTTAGGAGAAAATGACTTAAATGATTTAGATAAAAAATATTTAGAGTTTGCTAATCAATTTGAAGATAGATTTATAAATCAAAAAACAGATGAAAGACGTGATATTAACCAAACTTTAGATTTGGCTTTAGAAATTTTAAATATTTTACCTAAAGAAGAATTAACTAAATTATAATTTGTATAAGAATAAAATTATTTAATTAAATACTACACAAAAAGGAGGCTTTTTATGAGCACACTTCTTCCAACAAAAAGCAATTTATTAAAATTAAAGAAGACTATTAAACTATCTAAGCAAGGACATGAATTGCTAGAAAAGAAAAAATATATTTTAATTAATGAAAAAGAAAAATACATAGATGCGAAAAAAGAACTTGAAGAAAAATTCAAATTAGAATATAATAAGGCTTTTCAAGCTTTACAAAATGCTAATATTGATATGGGAATAAATAAGGTATATGATATATCAGATTCTTTAGAAATAGATAATGACTTAGATATAAAATATAAAACCATTATGGGCGTTGAAATTCCTCTTACATCTTATACAAATAAACAAAATCCAGAATTAACTTTTGGTTTATTAGGAACTACTATAAATATTGATGAAGCTATCGTAGCTTTTCAAAATCTAAAAAATACTTTAATTGAATTAGCTAAGTTAGAAACTACTATTGTTAGATTAAACGAAGCTATTTCTAAAGTACAAAAACGTTCAAACTCTTTGAAAGATATTATTATTCCTAATTATTTAAAAACTGAAAAAAATATTCAATCAATTTTAGATGAACGTGATAGAGAAGAATTTACTCGAATGAAAATGATTAAACGAACAAAATAATTTATAGAGAAAAAGTTGTACTTTTTTATGAGTACAACTTTTTTCTATTTTATATAATAGCTAGCCCTTTGAGATTTTCGCCTTTTAGCCCAAAACTCAAATCGGGCGAAAACAAATTAAAGAAAAGTTTTTAATTTTTCTTATTTGTTCTTAAACTATTATCCTTTAAACTAAGTAATAGAAGCTTTATAAATTTTTGTAATTGCATGGTCTAATTTGTTATCAAATTCTTCTTGAGATTGGTTAGCATTTAAATCTTGTAATAATGCTCTTGAAAAACTTGCAATCATTCTATTATTTTCTGTAAGTAAATTTACAGCTTCATCAATATCATAACCTCCAGATAAAGCTACAATTCTTACTACACAGTCATAACTATATAAATCATAATAATAATTTGCAACTGTTGGTATTGTGAATTTAAACATAATTTTGTCATTACTATTCCATGCATCTAATTGTTTTTTTATTTCTTGTTTCAATAATTCTTCACATTTTTCTTTTTCTGTTGAATGAATATCTACTTCTGGTTCTATAATTGGTACTAGTCCAGCATTGCAAATTATTTTTGCAAATTCAAATTGTTGTTTTACTATTTCTTCTATTCCTTTTGGGTTTGCTTCATATATAACTGATCTCATCTTTGTACCAAATATGTTTCTTTCATTTGCTACTTTTAATTCTTCTTCAAGTTGAGGTATTTCTTTCATTAGTTTAACACCATCTTTTTCTTCTTGTAATCCTTTATCCACTTTTAAGAATGAAACAATTTGTTTTTTATTCCATAAATAATCAGCTGTGAATTCATCTTCTACTTTTGAATTCATTGTTTTTTCAAATAATATTGTTCCTATTATATGTTCATTTGTAAAAGCTTTGCTTGTAAATACTCTTTTTCTCATTTCATGTATTAAATCAAACATTTCTTCTTCTGTATTATATTCTGTTTCTGGTATTCCATAATTTTTTAATGTTTTACTACTACTTCCTCCACTTTGATCTAAAGCTGCTATAAACCCTTTTCCATTTTTTATTATTTCATACATTTTTTCATTCATATTTTAACCTACCTTTTTTCTAAATTATAGTTTTTGGTTTTACTATTAAACCTTCTTACTTCTATACTAGCATTATAATAATATAATCTAAATAAGTCAACAAATATGTTGTATTTATTGTATTTCTTCGCCCAAAATACTTTTTATTTTTTCTTTTTGTTTTACTAGATTGTTATATACATTTTTTCCTATACTTGTATTTGTTCCATTTTCATATTCTTTTAAAGTTTTGTCAATATCTAAAATTTTAAATTTATGAGTTGTTACATTAGTATTTTTATACATATAAATTGGAATATAGTTAACTTTATCAATAGAAATTTTTCCATCTTCATTTCTAGTAATTGTTAAATTTAAGATGGCTGAATCTCTAGTGATTTCATCACGTTGATCTGCTGTAAAATTACCTAGTGCATAAACTACAAATACATCTTTTTGTGTACCATTATCTAATGTAATTGTCTTTTTTTCCATATTTTCTAAAACATGAGGGTGGTTTCCTAAAATTACATCTACACCATTTTTAAAAAGAAACTCTGCTAACTCTTCTTGTTCATCATTTGAACTTGTTTTATATTCTGTTCCCCAATGCATACAAGCTACTATCATATCAACATTTTGATTTTTGGCTTCTAAAATTTGCTTTTTTATTGCATCTTTATCTATTATATTAACACAATATTCTTTTCCACTAGGAAGAGCGATACCATTTGTTCCATAAGTATAGTTTATAAATGCTATTTTTACTCCCTTTACGTCTTTTACTAATACTTGTTTTTGTTCTTCCTCTGTTTTATATGTTCCTAAATGTGACATTCCTACATTATCAAATACATCTATAGTCCTACACAATCCTGTATATCCATAATCTAAGGCATGATTTCCCGCTAATGAAACAACATCAAGTCCAATATCTTTAAGGGCTTTTGCTAGGCTATCTGGTGTATTAAATGTCGGATAATTACTATACCCTCTTTCTTTTCCTGCAAATGTTGTCTCTAAGCTCCCTACTGTTATATCTGCAGATGTAGTATATCCCTTAATATCTTCATAAACATAAGAAAAATCATATTCATCATTTTGGGAATTATATGCATCCCAATACTGTGTATTATGACATAAGCTATCCCCTAATGCTGTCATTGTAAATGTAACTGGTTGTTTTTTCTCACTTTTTTGCTCATTATTACTTGTTACTTCATTAGTAACTTCTTTTTTTGATTCCAATTTTATAAATGAAATTCCTCCGACTATTATTAGTATTAACAATATAAATAAAATAATTATTTTTTTATTAATTTGTTTCATTTTTTCCCCCTTCCATTATCATAATAATTATCATAAAAAAATATATAATTCA
>JABLTL010075207.1_pt1 | contig 13740 bp, 8 predicted proteins | sample 7160151 | NCBI WGS metagenome assembly JABLTL01 (sample SAMN14651223, study PRJNA627086) | human gut metagenome | isolation source: feces | host: Homo sapiens
CCCGCGGCCGCCGGCGCCGGCGGCGGCGGCGCGGGCCTCTGCGGGGATAAGGTTATGAGGTTATAAAGTAACCTTTGTGTGTTAGGCAAGGAGTTTGGAAGTTAGAGGGTTATTGGATTAGAGGATTATTGGGTTAGAGGGTTATTGGGTTAGAGGGTTAAAAGATTACCCTTGCTTGCCTAACTCACAAAGGTTACTTTATAACCTTATAACCTCATAACCTTATAACCTCAAAACCCCATAACCTTATAACCCCCTATAACCTTCCCCCTCTCTCACCGTCCCAGCGTGTCCTTTGCAATGACAGCTGTGGCCCCGGCGTTTTGTTTGATATAATTATCTGCCGCCTGACCGGCGCGTGAGAGTTCGTCCTTGTCCGAAAGGAAACGGTCCATAATGGCCGCAAAGTCGGCCGCAGAATGTATTTCGCGGCAACCGCCATTGGCCAGCAAAGCCTGCGCCTCGCGGAACTTTTTGTTGTTAGGGCCTATTATTACCGGCACACCATACACCGCTGCCTCGGGCACATTGTGTATGCCCACGCCAAAACCACCGCCCACATAGGCCACGGTGGCATAACGGTAGATGCTCGACAACAAGCCATAGCAGTCTATTATCAAGCAGTCGGCCTCGGCCACACTCTTAGGCGTGGCTGTAGAGTAGCGCACATACGGCCGCTGCAGTTTGCTCTCAATCTGTCGCAAGTGGTCCTCGCTCACCACGTGGGGAGCCAGTACCAGGCGCAGATTGGGGTGGGTGTTGAAATAACTGATAATGATGTCCTCGTCGGGCTGCCACGAGCTGCCGGCCACGAGCACCCGCCAACAACCGGCAAAGCGCTCGACAAGGGGCAGCGGCTTGGCCGCATTGCGTATGTCTATTACGCGGTCAAAACGGGTGTCGCCCACCACCGTCACTTGGTTTACGCCTATGCCGGCAAGCAGTTGTTTCGAAGCCTCGTCCTGCACGTAAAGGTGCGTCATGCGATGCAGCACACGTGCATAGTTGCGGCCGTACCAACGAAAGATTATCTGGCCGGGCCTGAAAATGCTCGACACCGAATAAACCGGCACATGGTTGCGGTGCAATATGTCGATGTAGTTGCGCCAGAACTCATATTTTATAAAGTATGCAGCCTCGGGACGCGCCATTTTTACAAACTTTATGGCGTTGAACGGGGTGTCGAAGGGCAAGTAACATATCACATCGGCCCCAGCATAGTCCTTGCGCACCTCATAGCCCGAGGGCGAGAAAAAGGTGAGCAATATTTTGCGTTCGGGGTGCTCGCGCCGCAAGCGCTCCATGAGCGGGCGGCCCTGTTCAAACTCGCCCAGCGAGGCGGCATGAAACCACACATAGCGGCTGGTGCCTATCTGGCGGCGCAATATGCGCCAAGTGTCGCGGTGCCCGCGCATCATGGTACGCACCTTTTTGTTAAAGAGTGCGGCTATGTTGCAGCCGAGCATCATCAAGTATATTGCGAGTGAATACATCTTGTAGTAAAAAGAGTTTTGCTGTCCGTTGACACCACCAAGCGTCAACGGACCGACAAAAGATAGTTAACTGGAGCCTACAAGCAGACAAGCCTCACGCGCCCACCTGCTTCAACCAACTTGCTTAGTGCAGTGCCTCAATGGCAGCCTTCATGCGGCGCAGGGTCTCCTCCTTGCCAAGGAAAGCGGCAAGTTCATACATGTCGGGGCCCTTACCAGTGCCCACAAGGCACACGCGCCAGGGGTTCCAAGGCTTTTTGCCTGTTTCGGCAGCCCAGGCATCTACCACAGCCTTCTGGCTTTCGATGCTGAAGTCGTCAAGGCCCTCAAGCAGATGGTAAAGCGCATCCATGTCGGCAGCAGCGCCTTCCTTCCAGTTCTTGCGGGTAAACTTGTCGTCGGCCGAATAGGTGGGGGCTATAAAGAAGAAGTCGCAAAGGGGCCAAAGCTCCTTGATAAAGTTAATCTTCTTCATCTTCATCATGCCCACCACAGCCTGTACACGTTCAATGGGGGCGTCGATGCCATTGGCCTTGAGTATCTGGTCAAAGGCAGGGGCGAGCACCGCGTCGTCGGTTTTGAGTATGTACTCGCGGTTGAACCACTGTCCCTTGATATAGTCGAACTTGGCACCGCTCTTCGAGCATTTTGACAGGTCGAACTGGTCGATGAGTTCCTGCATGGAGAGTATTTCCTGGTCGGTGCCGGGGTTCCAGCCCAACAGGGCAAGGAAATTGATTACAGCCTCGGGCAGATAGCCGCTTTCGCGGTAACCCGATGACACATCGCCCGTTTTGGGGTCGTGCCACTCGAGCGGAAACACCGGGAAGCCCAGGCGGTCGCCGTCACGCTTGCTGAGCTTGCCCTTGCCGTCGGGCTTGAGCAACAGGGGCAGGTGGGCAAACTGGGGCATGGTGTCCTCCCAACCAAAGGCACGGTAGAGCAACACGTGCAGCGGAGCCGAGGGCAACCACTCCTCGCCACGTATCACGTGCGAAATCTCCATCAAGTGGTCGTCCACAATGTTGGCCAAGTGGTAGGTGGGCAGGTCGTCGGCACTCTTGTAGAGCACCTTGTCGTCGAGAATGTCGCTCATTATGCGCACATCGCCACGAATGATGTCCTTTACGTGCACCTCCTCGCCGGGCTCTACCTTGAAGCGTACCACATACTGCTCGCCGGCGTCAATCAGGCGCTGTGTTTCCTCGGCGCCGAGCACCAGCGAGTTGCGCATCTGCATGCGGGTATGGGCATCGTACTGAAAGTTCTGCACAGCCTCGCGCTTGGCGGTCAGTTCCTCGGGGGTGTCAAAGGCTATGTAGGCCTTGTCGGCATCGAGCAGTTGCTTTACATACTTGCGGTAAATGTCGCGACGCTCGCTCTGGCGGTAGGGGCCATGGTCGCCACCAAAGCTCACACCTTCGTCAAACTTGATGCCGAGCCACTTGAACGACTCTATAATATAGTCCTCGGCTCCCGGCACAAAGCGGTTGGAGTCGGTGTCCTCAATGCGGAACACCATGTCGCCGCCGTGCTGGCGCGCAAACAAATAGTTGTAAAGGGCTGTGCGCACACCGCCAATATGAAGTGGACCCGTGGGGCTTGGTGCAAAACGCACACGTACTTTTCTTTCAGACATAGTTGTGATGATAATTGCGCGTTGGCAGAATCGGGTGGTCGAACTGACAGACATGCACGGGCTTTGTCGGCCCATCAGGCCGAGGCGTGACTGGCCTTTGCCGGCTCGTCAACCTGTCAACCTGTTAACCCGTCAACCCTTAACCAATTATGCCAACGGGTTGATAGTTTCGTTATTATGCCACAAAAGTACTGCTTTTTTCGCAAAAGGCCAAGTTGTGGCACAGACGCCATAACACCAAGTTTGGCCATCAAAGGATAAAGTTGTACTTTTGCAGACTGTAACCAACGCATAATCAACCAATTCACACATAATGAAGAAGTTTTTCACTCTCACTCTTCTGCTCCTGCTCACCGCCGTGACGGCCGTGCAGGCTCAGGTGAACTTCAGCGTCAAGTACAAGCGCGTGAATTCCACCACCATCGACATCATTTTTACTGGTACCGCACAGCCGGGCTGGCACATCTACTCTACCAACATTGGCGAGGGTGGACCTACCAGGGCCGAGTTTGGCGTGGACAAAATTAAGGGTGCCAAGCTCAAAGGCAGCCTTAAGGCCGGACCGGGAGCCAAAACCATGCAGGACCCCATATTCGAGATGCCTGTAACCTTCTTCGAGGGGCACGCCACCTTTACACAACGCGTGGAGCTGCTCGACAGGGACTATGAGCTGAAAGGCTACCTTAAATATGGTGCCTGCAACGACGAGAACTGTCTGCCGCCCACCAGCGTCAACGCCAAGGTGGCTGGCACCGACGGCCCCGCCCCCACTGCCGAGAGCAAGGCCGAGGAGGCTGCCGCTGCTGCCGCACAAGGCAACGCACTGACTACTGCCATCGACAGCACGGCTGCCACTGCCACCGACAGCGCTGCCGCCATGGCACAGGTGCAGCCGCTCGACAGCGCACAGACTCAGGCTCTGTGGACTCCGGTAATAAAGGAACTCAAAAACTTTGGTTCGGACACGGGCGACATGACGGGCAAGGCATGGTACTACATATTCTTCCTGGGCTTTGTAGGCGGCCTCGTGGCCTTGTTCACCCCTTGCGTATGGCCCATCATACCTATGACAGTGAGTTTCTTCCTTAAGCGCTCGGGCGACCGCCGCAAGGGTGTGCGCGATGCCATTACCTACGGCGTCAGCATTGTGGTTATATACGTGGCCCTGGGCCTTATCATCACCACCATATTCGGTGCCAATGCGCTCAACGACCTCTCCACCAACGCGGTATTCAACATTCTGTTCTTCCTCATGCTGGTTGTGTTCGCGGCCAGTTTCTTTGGCGGATTTGAGATTACGCTGCCCAGCAAGTGGGGCGATGCTGTCGACAACAAGGCCGAAAAGACTACCGGTCTGCTCAGCATCTTCCTCATGGCCTTTACACTGTCGCTGGTGAGTTTCTCATGCACAGGTCCCATCATAGGCTTTTTGTTGGTCGAGGTGAGCACATCGGGCGGTTCGGCTCTGGCTCCCACCATCGGCATGTTGGGTTTTGCCGTGGCGCTGGCTCTGCCGTTCACACTGTTTGCCCTGTTCCCCACATGGCTCAAGAGCGCGCCCAAGAGCGGCGGCTGGCTCAACAACGTGAAGGTGGTGCTTGGTTTCCTCGAACTGGCTTTTGCCCTGAAGTTCTTCTCGGTGGCCGACTTGGCTTACGGCTGGCACTTGCTCGACCGCGAAACTTTCCTCGCACTGTGGATTGTGATATTCGCCCTGTTAGGCATCTACCTGCTGGGCGCCATCAAGTTCCCGCACGACGATGAGGACGAACGCCACACTTCGGTTCCGCGCTTCTTCCTGGCGCTCATATCACTGGCCTTTGCTGTGTACATGGTGCCGGGCTTGTGGGGCGCACCTGTCAAGGCTGTGAGCGCCTTTGCACCGCCTATGTCTACTCAGGACTTTAACCTCGACCCTGTAAAGATTGAGGCTAAATTTACCGACTACGAGGCGGGCATGGCCTACGCACGCCAAACTGGCAAACCGGTGATGCTCGACTTTACGGGCCACGGTTGTGTGAACTGCCGCAAAATGGAGTTGGCAGTATGGCACGATGCCAAGGTGCGCGACTTGCTCACCAAGGATTATGTGCTTATTTCGCTTTATGTGGACGAGAAGGCTCCGCTGCCCGAACCCATCGAGGTGCAGGAGAACGGACAGGCTACCACGCTTCGCACCGTGGGCGACAAGTGGAGCTACTTGCAGCGCAGCAAGTTCGGTGCCAACGCGCAGCCCTTCTACGTGTTGCTCGACAACAATGGCCGTCCGCTCAACAGCTCTTACTCGTACGACGAGAACATTGACAAGTTTGTGACGTTCCTTAAAAAGGGTCTTGACAATTATAACAAGCAATAAGCACTGGCAATTTGCTAATGTGTTAATGGGCTGACGCCGTAGTGTTACAAATAGTAACGCTACGGCGTCAGCTCATTTATATATCTGCATATTTGCACATTAACAAGCATGGCGCAAGCACGACGCAAGCACCAAACGCAAGCACTAAACGCAAGCACCAAACGCGAGCACTAAACGCAAGCACTAAACGCAAGCACTAAATGCAAGCACTAAATGCAAGCACCAAACGCAAGCACCAAACGCAAGCACTAATGGGGGCGACGCGTCCCGCGTCGGGCTATTTTTCAGCACCCTCGTCCCTCACGCCCCCATTAAAGGTAGCGTTCTGCGAGCAAGGCGTCAGCCCTTATGTATCTTACAGGCAGGGCGGCCAACCCTGCCTCAACTTATGTAAAAAACCACGGCGTCAGCCTTATGTTACTTATGTAGCTTATGTTCTTATGTCTACCGCGGTAAGCGGCACAAGGGCGAAGCCAGAAACTGCATATTTTCCCGACGCGAGACGCGTCGCCCCCATTAGAGCTAGCGTTTGGCGGTAGCGTTGGGTGCTTGAGTCTGCGAGCAAGACGTCAGCCCTTATGTATCTTACAGGCAGGGCGACCAGCCCTGCCTCAGCTTATGTGAAAAACCACGGCGTCAGCCTTATGTTACTTATGTAGCTTATGTTCTTATGTATACCGCGGTAAGCGGCACATGGGCGGACAGCCCTTGAAAACATCATTACTCCCAATGTCGTTTACCCCTTCAGCCAGACGGCGCATTGGCGAAGCCAAAAACTGCATATTTTCCCGACGCGAGACGCGTCGCCCCCATTAGAGCGAGCGTTTGGCGGTAGCGTTGGGTGCTTGAGTCTGCGAGCACGGCGTCAGCACATTACCACATCAGCACATTACCACATTAACGCGAAGCACAAAGCCCAAAAATCCCCGCTACGCCACGAGAGGGGGCATAACGGGGATTGGAGTATATATTCGGCCAAGTCGCGAAAAAGGCAAATTCAGAAAACGCGACGCAACCTATATATGCACTTTAATTAGTCGGCCAACTTAGCCTTGATGAACTCACGGTTCAAACGGGCAATGTTAGCGATAGACTCGTTCTTGGGGCATACTGCCTCGCAAGCGCGGGTGTTGGTACAGTTACCAAAACCAAGTTCGTCCATCTTGGCCACCATAGCCTTGGCACGCTTGGCTGCCTCGGGACGACCCTGGGGCAGAAGTGCAAACTGGCTAACCTTAGAGCTTACGAAGAGCATGGCAGAGCCATTCTTACAAGCTGCTACACAAGCACCGCAACCGATGCAAGTGGCGCAGTCCATAGCCTCGTCGGCGTCCTGCTTAGGAATGAGAATGGCATTGGCATCCTGAGGTGCACCAGTGCGCACGCTGATGTAACCACCGGCAGCCTGAATCTTGTCAAAGGCCGAACGGTCAACCATGCAGTCCTTTATTACAGGGAAAGCTGCCGAACGCCAAGGCTCAACGGTGATAACGTCGCCATCGTTGAAACGACGCATGTAAAGCTGGCAAGTGGTGGCACCAGCCTCAGTCTTACCGTGGGGTGTACCATTGATGTAGAGCGAGCACATACCGCAGATACCCTCGCGGCAGTCGTGGTCGAATACGAAAGGCTCCTTACCCTCCTCAACGAGCTCTTCGTTGAGAATGTCGAGCATTTCGAGGAATGATGTGTCATCGGGGATGTCGTGCATCTCGCGCGTGTCAAAGTGACCCGCATCCTTGGGGCCATTCTGCTTCCAATACTTGATTGTGAATGATATGTTCTTAGCCATGGCTTATTAATTCTTGTAGTTACGGGTTTTTACTTCGATTGCTTCGTACTTCAAGGGCTCTTCGTACTTAACGGGATCCTTGTCCTCACCCTGGTATTCCCAGCATGATACGTAGAAGCAGTTCTTGTCGTCACGCTTGGCTTCGCCCTCTTCAGTCTGATGCTCTACGCGGAAGTGACCGCCGCAGCTCTCCTCGCGGTGGAGTGCGTCGATGGCGATGAGCTGACCCATGGTGATGAAGTCGTTCAAGCGGATAGCCTTGTCGAGCTCAACGTTAACACCCTCGATGTGGGGAACGAAGAGGTTGGTTTCGAACTCCTTGCGGATTTCCTTCAACTTGGCAAGAGCTGTTACGAGGCCCTCCTTCGAACGGGCCATACCAACATACTCCCACATGATGTGGCCAAGCTCCTTGTGAATGCTGTCAACCGACTTCTTACCATTGATGTTGAGCAAGTGGTTGATGTGATCCTGCACAGCCTTTTCGGTAGCCACAAATTCGGGCAGGTCGGTGCTGAAGCGAGGCACAGTGATTTGGTCGCTGAGGTAGTTCTGAATGGTGTAAGGCAACACAAAGTAACCATCGGCCAAACCCTGCATAAGGGCAGAAGCACCCAAACGGTTGGCACCGTGGTCAGAGAAGTTACACTCACCAATGGCGAACAAACCAGGAATGTTGGTAGAGAGCTCGTAGTCAACCCAAAGACCACCCATTGTGTAGTGAATGGCAGGGTAAATCATCATCGGGTTGGTATATTCGATGCCGTCGTCACCCTTGCGCACTACCTGACCGGGCTTAACGTCGGTGATTTCTTCGTACATGTCGAAGAGGTTGCCATAACGCTGGAGCACCACGTCGATGCCCAGACGGCCGATAGCTTCAGTAAAGTCGAGGTATACGGCAAGGCCAGTGTTGTTCACACCAAAGCCGGCATCGCAACGCTCCTTGGCTGCACGCGAAGCTACGTCGCGGGGAACGAGGTTACCGAAAGCGGGGTAACGGCGCTCGAGATAGTAGTCGCGGTCGGCCTCGTTGATGTCGGTAGGCTTGATTTCGCCCTTCTGCAACTTGATGGCATCTTCCTTCTTCTTGGGCACCCAGATACGGCCATCGTTACGCAGTGACTCAGACATAAGGGTGAGCTTTGACTGCTTGTCGCCGTGAACGGGGATACAAGTGGGGTGAATCTGCACGTAAGCAGGGTTGGCAAAGTAAGCACCCTTGCGGTAAGCTGCAATGGCAGCCGAGCAGTTACAACCCATGGCGTTGGTTGAAAGGAAGTAAGTGTTGCCATAACCACCAGTGGCCAATACTACGGCGTGGGCGGCAAAGCGCTCGAGCTTGCCGTTGATAAGGTTACGGGCAATGATACCGCGTGCACGGCCGTCGATAATCACAACGTCCTGCATTTCGTAGCGGCAGTAAAGCTTTACAGTGCCGGCGTGTACCTGAGCCATGAGGGCTGAGTAGGCACCGAGCAAGAGCTGCTGGCCAGTCTGACCCTTGGCATAGAAAGTACGGCTTACCTGCACACCACCGAATGAACGGTTGGCAAGCAAACCACCATATTCGCGTGCGAAAGGTACACCCTGTGCCACGCACTGGTCGATGATGTTGGCGCTCACCTCAGCCAAACGGTATACGTTGGCCTCGCGGGCACGGTAGTCACCACCCTTTACAGTATCATAGAAGAGGCGGTAAACAGAGTCACCATCGTTCTGATAGTTCTTGGCAGCATTGATACCACCCTGTGCGGCGATAGAGTGAGCACGACGGGGAGAGTCCTGAATGCAGAAGTTGAGCACCTTGAAGCCCATCTCGCCAAGTGAGGCTGCTGCCGAAGCACCGGCCAGACCTGTACCTACTACAATGATGTCGAGCTTACGCTTGTTGGCGGGGTTCACCAATTTCTGGTGAGCCTTATAGTTGGTCCATTTTTCAGCAACAGGACCTTGAGGTATTTTAGAATCTATATTAGCCATGATAGGATATTCTATTTTATAAAGTTAAAAGTTTAGGAGTTGAAAGAGTTAAGCAAGCAGCAATAGTCATACCTATTCTTTTCGCTTCTTACCTTCCCGCTCTTCCACTTTAAAAGAATACATTATGCTGCGCAGCAAGCACCACCGCAGAAGGCGAACTTGAGAGCTACTGCAAGGAAGATGAGCATGAGCACAGTAACGTAGATGTTACCGATGCAACGCCAGCGGTTGAACCAAATCTTGCCATTCCAACCGAGTGTCTGCATAGCGCTCCAGAAACCGTGTGTCATGTGGAACCAGATGGCTACAAACCAAATGATGTAGAGCACGGTGAACACCGGATTGCTGAAGGTGTAAGCTATCATGCCATAACCATCGGCAGCATCTTCTACGCCGTTAACATAAGGCATACCAGCGTTGAAGAGTTCGGCAAACATCATGTTGTACCAGAAGTTGAAGAGGTGGAGCAGCATGCCAAGCACCACGATGATGCCGAGCACGAGCATGTTCTGCGATGCCCACTCTACCTTTTCGGGCTTTGAGGTAACGGCATAGCGGTTGTTACCACGGGCCTTGCGGTTCTGCAGGGTAAGAATGATGGCATAAATAAAGTGGAGGGCTACGAGTACTGCAAGGCCGGCGGTAGCCACTACGGCATACCAGTTGGCACCCAACATCTCGCATACCCAGTTGTAACCTTCTTTTGAGAAGAGGGCTACCAAGTTCATGCAACCATGAAATGTGAGGAACAGAATAAGCGCAATGCCAGTTACTGACATGATTACCTTCCGTCCGATGGATGAGTTAGTTAACCACATAAAATGATTTGAATTAAGTTGATATTTAGATTATTAAAATTATCCGGCGCCACACGGGGTACGGGGCATGCCCCTTTTCCCTTGTTTTGCTGCATATCCTCATAAATGGGGAGGACACACCTTTATGCGTGCAAAATTAAAGGTTTTTATTTGTGTTTACAAGTTTTGCGGGTACAAAAAACGGGCTGTCCGTCCGTTTGGGGTGTGTACGCCTTCGGAGGTTCTGTGCTACCACCCAACGCAACCTCTAATGGGGGCGACGCGTCCCGCGTCGGAAAAATACAATGTTTATCCACTAAAAAGGCTCACAGACAGCGTAATTACACGCCTGTCTGTGAGCCTTTGCCTTAAATTCCGACGCGGGACGCGTCGCCCCCATTAGAGGTAGCGTTGGGTGTTAGCGTCACACCGGTCACGGGGTTATCAGTCTTTGTCCATGTTGCCCCACATGTCGCCTTGGGGGTTGCCCCACATGTCGTTTTGCTTCTGGCTCCAGCGCACATCGGTACGTTCGTCTTTGTTTACTTCAATTTGGGCACCACCGCTGAGGTTGAGCATGGCCTCCTCAGCATAGAGGTGTACTGCAACAGACTGGGGCTGCATATATGTCTTTTTCATATCTTGAATGTCTTTACTTGTGGTTAGTATATTATTAAGCAGATCTGCAATATAGCCAATCCTTATCAGCTAATTTCGAGCACCGGCTCAACGGGCAACAAACTTGCTGCCATTCTGAATGTAGAGGCCTCCCTTTACTGTGCGTGTTACGCGACGGCCAGTGAGGTCGTAGATTGCTGCGTTGGCCTTGTCTGCCTTAACAACAGCGTTGATACCGGTTACATCGCCACCAAAGTTCATGGCTACGGCTTTTTCACCACCTAATACTGAAGTGGGCAGGTAAGCACGGTTGGCGGGCAGAGCGGCTGAGCCACCTGCGGCATAGAAGCCTACATGATTTTGAGCTGTCACACCGAACACGAGTTTGTCGGTCAATTCTGAGAATGCTATTTCCTCAGTGGTACCCACGAGCTGGTTGTCTGTCAAAGCAGTTGCTGCAGACTTGGTATTGGCTGTGAGCACAATGTTTGCAGCCTTGTTGTCGCTCTTGATTACGACACCTGCACTGGCGGGAACAACGTCCTCAACAGCTGTCATGTCAAGTGTACGCGTGCTTGCATTGTAAGCACCGCTGTACAACTTGGCATCGTTGGTGTTGCTGCTTGCCACCTTGAAGTCGAAGGGCAGGGCCAAAGTAGCGAAAGAGGCTACAAGATTGTCGTTGGTGTTGAGGTTTACTGTAAATTCAGGTTCGAGGAAGAGGAAGCAAGCACCGTTGGATTTCTTTTGCCAAGTTCCAAGGCTTGTTACTATATCGTTATTACTAGTGGTCAAATAATTGTCACCTTCACCTACTGTGCTGTGGCGCAACACAAAGGCTTTGGCCTTTAATTCTTCCTTATTTACATCTGTTACATTGTTTGGTTGTCCGATAATATCACCACCATACACCTTCCACAGGTTGTTGCTCTCGGTAGCCGAAGCATCGGTATATGTAGCACCATTGCCGCTGGCGGCCTTTACAAGGCATTTGCCAGACTTGTTCATGATTTTGAAACCCTTGAAAGGATCGCCCACCATGCGCCAGAGGTCATCTTTTATGCCATTGAGCGTGCTGTTTTGATATTGGGCATTGGGTACTGAGCGCAAAATAGATGTAGTATTGTTGGTCAACAATCTGCGGTCTGCAGTAGACATATTAACTGTTAAGTAGCCCCATTCGGGTGTATCGCTCTCCTTCATAGAGAACTTGAAGGGGTAGTTGCTTATGTTAACCTCTATGTCTTTTGTCGTGGTCCCTGTCACTGTGCCCTCGGGAGCTGTGGCAGTCACAAAGTCGGGCAAATTGCCTGGGGTAGGATAAGCCATGCCCGGAGCTGCTTTAACGCTGTATGTACCAACCTGTGTGCCGTTGATTGTGTAATTGTAGGTGACGTCATACGAAGTGCCGTCTAACACCTCAAAGAACTTGAACTTGGCTATTTCACCATTAGTGGGATTTGCGTCATAGTGCCAGTATTCAAGATGGTTACGATTGCCATCACGCTTAGTATTACCACCCAATGTCAGATAGCAAGTTTGGTTGCCATAAGTGCCATTAGTAAGTAGGCACCAGTCGCCTTTGTCCACACGTGTCAGTTCGCCAGCAGTTGCAGACAAAACACCGCCATCACCATTATTTGATGGCGCTGGCACGTATTTGTTGTCACCCGTTTTCAGAGTGATTGTATTGTTATCGCTATTTACAGTAACTACCCATGTATAGCCATTCTGCTCTACCTTGCCACGCAGGTCATTGGTTGATGTGTAAGGATCGGTTGTGGCCTTGCCATCTTTTAACGTAGCCCAAGAAAGGAACTTTGCCGTGGTATAGTTTGCATCTCCGTCTACACAGTTCTTATCGGCTGCCACCAATATGGCATACGATTTTCCTGACACCAAATTGGCATAAGGTGTGGCTGTGGACGAATAGAACTTGGCTGCTGTCTGCGCCCCCGCTGTAGCAAAGAATGCCAACAGCATGCCTAAAAGAGTAATTGTCTTTTTCATTAGCTTGGTTATTTTATAGTATTACAATTATTTCTGAATGGTTCTTTACATTTGTTGTAAGTCAGTTGGTCTTACCGCTGCAAATGTAGCTATTAAACCTTAAATACAAACGGGGGGGTAATAAATGTTGTTAACAACCTTAACAAATAGCACTTTTTGCGTTTTACCATACGCATTATGTACAAATGTGCTGCCTGCGTGAATACACTTTATGGGTGGCACGTGCACACCTGATTGCGGTGCGGTAAAATGCTAAAGCGCAATGCTTTTCGTCAAAAGCCCTTTGTGGTACAACCCTTATGCCTTGGAATTTTTAACATGCAGCGATGTTTTTTGCAGCTGATAGTGTGCTATTGAGTGCACAAAGTGCAGATGTGCTGCCATAAATATTTGTTTGGCTATTTTGCCTGCACCTTGCACTTTTTGATGTTTATGAACTGATTTTCAGAGCTTTCGGGTGTGCAGGTAGCAGTTACTTTTGCATACACACCTGTCTGCACAAATGTTTGCTTGATTGCACAAGTGCTTGCATGCACACCAAAGTTATGTAGTATTTATGGTTGTGCCAGGGCGGCGTGGGTACATAGGGCGGTAGAATTTTCCGTTGCTCCGAAAGTTTTTTCTACCTCCCTATGCTGTAATTCATGGCAGTGCCCGGGGAAATCCATGAGTGTGAGTGCAGACAAATGTAGATACTATGCAGTCAGTGTAGGCAAGTGCAAGCACAGTGCAAACACGGTGTAAGATAAGTGTAAGATAAGTGCAAGCAAGTGCAGGCAAGTGCAGGCACAGTGCAAGCAAGTGTAAGCACTGTGCAAGCAAGTGTAGGCACAGTGCAGGTGTACCTACACTGCATAACTATCTGATTATCAAGCTATAAAAGAGCAAAAGTGCAAGGTGCAGGCACTTTTACATAAATAAGATTATGGGTGGTAATACACAAACGTGCGAACGTACTCAAGCACCCAACGCTATCACCAAACGCAAGCTCTAGTGGGGGGCGACGCGTCTCGCGTCGGGATAGAGATAGGAGTTAAATACAAACGCAATTA
>JABLTL010091902.1_pt1 | contig 13734 bp, 12 predicted proteins | sample 7160151 | NCBI WGS metagenome assembly JABLTL01 (sample SAMN14651223, study PRJNA627086) | human gut metagenome | isolation source: feces | host: Homo sapiens
AATACCATTTTCAGCATTACCGGACGCGATTGGATTATTAAAACGTTTAATTAGGTTTTAGTATTATTCCGGGAAAAGCCTGAAATGACAAAGCCCCCCAATGCTGGCGGCGTTGGGGGGCTGCTTATCATGGCGGTTTATAAGAAGAAAAAGCTAAACAGGATAATGTATTTCATCGTGTATTGTTTTTACCTAATTTTCATCTAAGTTGAAACCAACAGGAATGTAAAATGTGCAACGAGGGCATTGCCAAACATCCCCCTTGTCTTTCTTCGCCCGAACTAACTGCACTTTACAATTAGGGCAATTTTCAATCTTCGGCAGTGGGTTATTGCTGTTGGAAATTCGCTCCTCTTTGGAAATAAGAAAATCTTTTTTTGTTGCAATCCGTTCTCGCCCGGAGCACAAAATGTATCCTTCATGGGCATAAGAAATACAGTATTCGCAACCTGTGCAGTCGTCAACAAAGTTTGCGTAATTTTTTCCCTTCCAGTTTCGGATTCCAATAGGGCACCCATCGACATGTAGCGCTAATCCGCGCTGCGTTAAGGGCATTTTATCTGAGGCTTTTTCAAATCGCTGATACCATTTTTCAGACACAGCATTATATTTCCACGATTTCCGATCGCTGGACTTGAGCAGAATATCCGACAATTCTTCAACAGAAATCTCTCTTTTTATTTTGCTTAAATCGATTTCAATGGTGGATATATTCTTCTCCTTCAACTTTTTCAGCTTTTCATAGTCAATGGGATGGGTAACATAGATTTCTATAAAGAAATGTTCATCACCAGAATCTACTACGATATCCGGTATGATGGTATCAAAACGCTTTTCCAGTTCGACGTCGTCAATGGAAATCTTTCTTTCCTTGCTTATCAGTTCTTTCGGCTTGCCGGACTGCGGGAATTCGACATAGACGGGAGGAATGCCCATTTTCTTTGAGCGCGAAAGAATGTCTTTTGCTGCCAAATGTAAGGAAGACTCATATCCATATTCGCAGTCCTCATTTGAACGGTGCTTAAAGTGATGCATACGCTTCTGCCCTTTGTGCGCTATAAGTTCGCCACCACACGCAGGACAAACACACCCGCATTTCTTTCCGCTTGGTACATCAGCAATACTTACGATATTGCCATCTTTTAATGCATATATCAATTTCGAGTGTGTTGTCACTGTACTATCATTCCTTCCTAAAAAATATATCTTGTTATGTTAAAGCATCAGCCCTTCACTCCCGCGAGGGCGAGGAACTTCTTGTCAGACTGAATGGCGTGGGTCACGAACTTCCCGTCCCGGAACAGTGCGTAGGTGGTCACCGGGGCGGGGAGATTCCGGGCGGTTTCTTTGTCCGTGATCTGAACGGTTTTCAGGGGAATGCCGTGTTCCGCAGCCGCCCCCGCCACCCGGGGCACCCAATAGCAGGTGAACGGACACTGATCCGTGTAATAGAGAACGAAGCCGTCCTCCTTGATTCCCGGATGTCTGGCGCATTCCTTGAACGTTGGCTTTTCCGCCGACGGCGTCAGCGGCAGATACATGAGGGTGATCCCGCAGTCCGAGGTGTCCGCGACGGTAAAGCCCTTGTAGGCCAGATACTTGGGGTCGGAAAGAAACTCCCGCTTCCTGCCCTCCGCAGAAAGGATGCATATCCCCTGCCGCCCCTGCGCTTTGGCGTCCCGGATGCACTCATTCAGCAGGTCAGAGGAATACCCATGTCCCTTCATGGACCCGGCGATCCACAGGCAGTCAATGTAAAGATACCCCGGCGCGTCGATGGGGACCCACGCGTTCTCTGCCGGAATGTATTCGATGAAGCACTTGCCCCGTTCTTCGCTGCGGTAAAAAACCAGCCCCTCCGCGAACCGCTCCTTGAGCCACGCCTTTTTCCCGACGCTCTGCTTGCCCGACATGGCGCAGCAGATGTGCTCGGAGTCAATGTTTTCGCTTGTGATTCGGATGTATTGCATATGGTTTCTCCTTTTTGCAAATTTGCCCATAACCGGCATTTCCCGACAGCCGTGAGGCTGTCGGGAAAGTGGTGGGTGAATTTACTTTTCCGGATTCAGGGCGACCTGATAGTCGAAGCTGCCCATGTGGAGAACTGCGCCGTTCTTTACGCGGCTCCAGGTGTCCGGTTTCAGATTGGTGCCATTGAGGACGGTGCCGTTGGTCGAACCCATGTCCTGAATGTACAGGTAGCTGCCGTCCCATTCGACGGTGCAGTGCTTGCCGGAAAGCTGGTAGTCTTCCGCGTTGAGAATAATGTCGGCGCGGTCGTCACGACCCAGAACCTGAGGCGTATGGGGCGCAAGGGTGAAGCTGGTGGAAACATCCTGATGGGATGCGACGGTCATCTGGACGGTCACGCCGCCGCTGGGGGTCACAGGCTTGGTGGCGACCCAGGACTCGTCCGGAACGGGGGTCGTCGTAGGAATATCAAAATCACCGGTGGACGGGATGGGCGCCATAACGGGAGGGGTATCGATGGCGGGATCGTCCATGCCCACGGGGGGCTGCACCTTCTTCTTCCGGCTGCTGTTCACCGCAACCACGACGATCACCACGATCACGGCCGCCAGAGCCACCGCGCAGCAGATGACCAGAATGAGATTTCCCCGAACCCAGTCCATAACGGAGGTCTGCGCTTCCGGCTCCTCGATCACTTCGGTGGGGTCGGTAACGCCGGTGGGAGCGGCCGGGATGGCGGCGGGAACCGTGGTCAGGTCAACGGCGACGGAATCTTCCCACCGGGTATCGCCCAGCTCGTAGGCGGCGCGAACCGTGGCGTTGTTGCTGTTGGAGGTCACGAAGGCAAGGTCGATTTTGATGACGGAGCCGTCCTGAATGGTTTCCCAGACCTGCTGGGCCGCGGCGGCAGCGGAGATCTTTTCCTCGGCGGGAACCAGACCCATGCCGCCTCTGGAAACCTCCGCCATTTTCAGCATGTTGTCGGCGTTTGTCAGAGAATAGGCAGAGGTGGAGCTGCCGGTGATACCGATGGCGTAGACCGGGATGGAGGTGGCGCTGACCACGTCGATGGCCCGCTGCTGGGTGGTGCCGCCGTCGGCGAGAATGCCGTCGGAGAGGATCAGCAGGCACCGGTTCGTGCAGTAGCTGGTCTTCTTTTCCAGACTGCCCATGGCTTCCACGATGGCGCTGTACATATCCGCTCTGACGCCGTCGCGCTTAAGAGTGTCGATGGCGGCGGTGCGGGCGTCCATGGTGTCGAGGACGGCGCCCTCAACGACTTTGCTGCCCACGGTGGTGATGACCATGGAGTCACCCTCGCCCATGCGGCTGCTGATGATGTCCAGAATGTCCGTCTGCTGCTCGATCTGCTCCTTGGACATATGGGTGGAGATGTCCACCAGACAGTATACCGTGGTGGGCAGCTTTTCCTGACGCACGGTGGTCAGGACGGGGTCGGAGATCTGCTGGGAATCGATGGAAACCGTCAGGCTTCCGTTTTCGGGAAGGACGGTGCCGTAGACGAGAAGGTCATTCTGATGCTCCTCCGTCACGATCTCGTGAAAGGTCAGAAACGAATTCAGTTCAGCGGCCTGTGCGCTGACCGCGGGGCAGAGCAGAAACAAAAACAGGCAGACGCATCCTAAGAATGCGGTTATTCTTTTCATTTTGACTACTCCTTTATCCAAATTGCGATGGCGGTGTTGTTGTCCACATCCGTGCTTTTCCGCATCATGGCGCGGCAGCGGAGCAGATATACCCATTCCTCCGCTGTGGCGGCCTTGTGAAGGTCGAGCATGATCTCGTCCTCCAGCAGCCGCTCCCACAGGCCGTCGGAGCACAGCAGAAACGCATGGTCTCCGGGGGAAAGCGTGATGGGCGCATGAAGCTGGGGCTTGATCTCGTCGTCGCCGATGACCCGGAACAGCTTGCTCCTGCCCTCAAAGGACGGAATTTCCGACCGGGAATGCAGCTCGCCCATTTTGATGGAAAGCTGAGCCAGACTGTGATCCTCCGTGTAGTCCGCGAGGACGCCGTTGTGGAAGTGGTACAGCCGGCTGTCGCCGATGTGTGCCCATACCGCCTGATTTTTGTAAAGATACAGCGCGACCGCCGTGGTCTTCATCTGGTTGGCGTTGGCGCGGGTGGCGAGGATGTTCCGATTCGCCTCGTTCATCCATGCGAGAATCGTCTCGCCGGAGGGCAGCGCCTCATCCGCCTGCCACTGGGAAAGCGCCTTGACGCCGATGGAGGACGCGGCCTTTCCGCCGCCGTGGCCTCCCAGACCGTCGCAGATGACGGCGCAGTACTGATCCGGCCCCGGACTGAAATAGGTGCAGGAATCTTCGTTTTCAGACCGGCTGCCGATATTTGTATACCAATACCCTTCAATTACCATAGCTGTTTACCTGTTGTTTCTGGGCTGATCGGGCGGGTCGTAGCCCAGAACGATCAGCGTGTAGTTGTCCTGATACGGCAGGGCAGCGCCCATGATCCGCTGGCCGATGTGGGACGCGGCCAGCTGGACGCTGCCGCAATCGCGCAGGATGGCCGCCATTTCGGCGTCGCTTACAGTGCCATAGACGCCGTCGCTCATCAGCAGCACCCGGTCGCCGGGGAGCAGGGGGATGGGCGTGCGGTTGTAGTCCACATGGCGCAGCTCACCCATGCCGATGAAGCTGGTGAGCTTCCGTCCGTTGGGGTCGCGCAGGGCTTCCGCCATGGAGCGCTTGCCCTCCAGAATGTCGGGCATCCAGTCCTGCAGCAGGTCGTGGTCACGGGAAAGCTGGCTGAGCTGACCGTCCCGGTACAGATAGACCCGGCTGTCGCCCACGGAGATCCACCGCAGCGCGTTGCCCGTGATCAGGGCGGACACCACCGTGGAGCCGCTGGTGTAAAGCCCCTTGGGGCCGAGCATCTGGTTGACGGCGCGGTTGATACCGGCCACCATATTCGGCAGCGCGGTGGGAACCTGATTCGCCTGAAGGGTGGAGCCGAAGGTCAGTGCTTCCATGACGATCTTCTGGCTGACCCGTTCTCCGCCGGAGAGGCCGCCCATGCCGTCGGCCAGAACTGCCAGAATGCCCGTATCGCGGAGCGCGGCTGTCTGACCGAAGCTGTCCTGCTGGTAATCCCGCCTGCCGATGTCATGTATCTTGCCGACGGAGATACCGGGGATGGGGCAGACCGTTTCCTCCACGGTTTCCTCGGTGATGGGAACGGGATGCACCTCCATTTGTGTGGGAAGATCCATAGGCTGTTCACCTGCCCTCTCATGGTCGCGGACGTTCTTGCGCAGCATTGCCAGCAGCAGGATATCTATGCACGCGCCCGCCGCGAAAACGACGCAGGCGAGCTGCATGACGAGACGGAAACCGGGGGTGAATTTGCGAGGGGTGGTGGGTTCGCTCGGAACCGTCGGTGTGGGGTCCTCAGAAGTTGCCGGGGCGGTTTCTTCAGAAGCCGGTTGGGTGACCGTATGAGGATTAATAAGGATGCCAGAGTGAGGGGGTTGTTCTGTGGCGGCGGTGGATGGAGGGAATGCGGGGGCAAAATCATCCGAATTTCCGCTGGCGGAATTAAGCTGCGGTCCGAGTCCATCCTTATCTTCTTTGTTATCGTTCTTGTTGTCTTCTTTGTTATCGTTCTTGTTGTCTTCCTTGTTGTCTTCTTTGTTATCGTTCTTGTTGTCTTCCTTGTTATCTTCTTTGTTTTCGTCCCCTTGCTCCTCCGGGGGCTTATCAGTGGGATCGGCTGCTTTGTCTGCCCCATCTTTATTGGCAGGCGCTGCCTCTGCTCCATCCGCTTCCATGGGAATATTCGTTGGCGCTGTAACATTATCAGAGGCAGGCGTAGTCGCCTCTGTGGCTGCGGTTGTTTCTTTGGCCGCGACCGTCTCCTCAGCGGAGACGGGGTCAAGTCCGTTCGCCGCCGGGGGAGTATCGGGCACATCTTCTCCCGGGTCGTATACGAAGCCCAGATAGCCCGTGCCGATGGACGCGAGGATCAGCACCACCGCCATTACGGCCAGCAGAGACTGCCTGCGCTTTATCATTGCTGCTTTATTTCTTTTCATTCCAATCAAACCGATCTCCGCAAAGCGGCACAAATAACAGCTTCGTCGTACCAATCGTCAGAACGTCGTAGGCTTCGAGCTGGGCTGCGTTGAGAGCGGGCTTCCCATTTACCCGAACGATATTGCGGCCGGAACCGGGGCCAAAGTAAAAGGTGCGATCCTCGTTGTCGTAGGCGATGATGGCGGAATTCTCCGCGCTGATGTGGGGGTCTCCGGGGATGGAAATGTCCATCCTGGCGCTGCGGCCGATGTAGTTGTTCTGGCTGTGAATGCGGTAGTCAGTGCCCTTCGTGGCGCCCTCGATGCACACCAGCCAGCCTACCACGGGGTCAAAGGGAGCGCTTTCCTCATTGCCGTCTTCGTCTACGGGGACGACGGGCTTTGTGGTCTGATAGTCCTGTATAGTGGGGGGAGTTTCAATGAAGGAATCCTGAGCGCTCACGGTGCGCTGATAGGGCTGCACCCTGCCGCCGTTCGGGTCAACAGGCAGGGTCGGGGAGGGGGTGTTGCCGTCGTCAAAGTAGCTGGTGCCTATGATCCCATCCGGAAGGACGTTATTTCCAATGGGATTTTTGTTTCTCGCGGCCTCGGCGGCGCACATCGGGCAGGTAGCGTTTTCTTCCGAGTCATAAAAGTGACCTTTGCTGCAGCGAACGATTTCCATAATAATGAACCTCCTGTATGTAAATGGTGTTGATATTGTTTGTTAACAGACGGTGATGCGGTTTTCGGAAGTACCGACGCAGAAGCTGCTGCCGTGCTTCAGGGCGACCTTCGTCCCGGCGGGGACGCGCTTGCCGTGGATGAAGGTGCCGTTGCGGGAGCCTTCGTCTACGAGGATCAGGAACTCGCCGCTATTCTCCAGCGTGCAGTGCCTGCGGCTGACGGCGGCGGCGCTCTCCGGGAGACGGATCTGGCAGTTGGGGTCACGGCCGACGGCGACCTTGCCTGCCGGTACGGGAATAATTCTGCCATCCGGCAGCTGCACCCGGAAGGAGGGCGTATATACGCCAGCGGGAACGGTGCCGCCGGGGACAGTGCCGGGGGTGACGCCGCCCGCGGGGTACTTCTCAGCACTCTTGCGGTTGCGCAGGAGGAAGTAGATGGCCACGGCCACTGCCGCCACGGCGACCGCTGCCGCCGCTATGGTGACGACGGAGATCGAACTTCCGGCGCTCATGTAGGGGATGCCCATCTGATCCAGCGCCTGCGTGACGTACTCGCTGTAAATGGCGCAGGAGTAGGAATCCACGATGCCGTAGGTGTTCAGGCCGATCACGTTGCCGTTTTCGTCGATCAGGGGGCCGCCGGAGTTGCCGCCGGAGATGACGGCGTCGTGAAGAAGAACATTGGTGTTTCCTGCGGCGGACATGACCATATGTCTGGCAACCGTGCCCCTGGTTGCGGTGATGTCATTGCTGCCCACGGTAGCGCTCAAATCGTCTACGACGGCGGGGCAGCCGAGGGCGACTACGGTCTCGCCCTGCTTGACGCTTTCGCTGGAGCGGATGGCAAGGGGCTTGCATTCCGTGACCGGACGTGCGGCTCTCAGGATGGCGTAGTCGGGATAACCGCTTTCGGAGATGCGCACGATGCTGCATTCCACGGAGGTCGCTTCACTGGGGAGGCCGGTGACATCGCTGATGGTGAAGTTATCCAGCATGATCCAGATCCGGACGTGGTCGGAATCGAAGGCGTAGTTATATTCACTCAGGTAGGCGGACGCCACATGCCAGTTGGTGACGAAATATTCGGGCGTGCTGCCCTTCTGCCCCACGGCAAAGCCGGAGCCGACGGCGGCGGCTGCGGGTGTGTCGTCGGGGGAAAAGCCGACGACAAAAAGCTTCACAACGCCCTCTTTCGCCTGACTGATGACGGTGGGAAGATCGGTCCTGGCGCTGGCGGGGATTGCCAGCATGGCGGCCAGACAGATCAGCACCATTACCATGGCGGCCAATCGTTTGCATACATATTTCATAACTGCTCTCTCCTTTTTATACCATCCCGCGGAAACCCCGGGAGATTAAATACGACCTGCTCTGCGAAAAAGTATACCATCCTTTGGAAATATTGTCCATTCCCTATTTCCGGACTTGCGGGAATTTTGCTTCGCTCTCTTGGATGATTTCAGTATAGCAGGTTTTCCGGATTTGTGGTTGCACGGCGTGCAACAATTTAAAGAAATTCAAACAGGCAGCGCCGGGCGATGATCGCAGTCCGTCAGCGGCTGCGGCATACCTCAAGAATCTTGCTGTCAGAGCCAATAAGCGCTTTCAGCATGTCACAATTTTTGAACATGTTCGTCGTCGTTGTTGCGCTGGAAGCGTGGAAGTAGGACAAATCCAGGCACACCAGATTCTCGCAGCCATCAAACATCTGAGACATATTCATTACCTTGGAAGTATTGAAACAGGACAGATCCAGATTGGTCAGGCTACGGCAGCTGGAAAACATATAGGACATGTTCGTCACATTGGATGTATCAAAACTATCCCCGAAATTGATTGCTTTCAGGTTGATAAACCGCCTAAACATATTGGAGGCATTCGGATTCGGAGCAATCTTCCCGTTGGAGGCTACATACAGATTGTTGCCGCTCATCCAAGCAAGAATGCTTCCGTCTCCCGCGTCTGACATGTCCCATGCGTCACTGGGTGCGCTCTTGAGACTGCTCAGGAAAGAAACGTAGTACACATCTTCAAGGAGATATCGTTCCTGTCCCCAGAAGTACGAAGTACTGGTATATGGTGTCGGTGCCATTACGTAGACAGTGTCAGTTGCGGATGCTTTTTTCGCGCTGCCGATGAAAATGCACAGCAGCAAAACGACCACCGCTGCGACGGGTATCAGCCATTGGGGAAGCGGCCGCTTTTGCTGGGACGGCTGGGAGGTTGTGGGAGCCTTGGCTGCCGGTTTCACTGCCGTCGGTGCAGGTCTCGGCGCTGCCGGTTGGGGAGGTGCCGACGGCGTGGGTGTCGGATACGTCGGTTTCGGCGCTGCCGGGGTGGCCTGTACCGCTGCCGGTCTGGGAGGGGTCTTCACCGTTTCGACCGGCTGGGGCGGCGTCGGCACTGCCCGGGGCGGCTCCGCCTGCCCGCCCTGCGGGCGGACGGCCATTTGCAGCAGCGCGGTCATGTTCTTGGGGCGGTTTTCCGCCCGGATGCTCATGCAGTACGCCAGAACGTCAAACTGCGCCTGCGTCAGCAACGGCTGGCAGGTCAGGGTGTCATCCACGATCCTGTCTACAGCCGTGGGCGGCAGAATGCCGGTGCAGCAATAGTAAATCGTGGCGGCCATGGCGTAAACGTCCGTCCATGGGCCGATGCTGGCGTTGCGCTGATACTGCTCGATGGGGCTGAAGCCCTGTTTGGCTACCATCTGGGAGGACTGGACGTTGCCGTCCCGTCCCTGAATGTCCAAGTCCTTGGCCGCGCCAAGGTCAAGCAAAATCAGCCTGCCGTCCGGCCGCACCATGATATTGTCCGGGCTGATGTCCCGATGGATAATGCCATGCTCGTGAACTTCTGCCAGCGCCTGAATGATGGGCGTCAGCAGGGACAGGCAGGTGTCGAAGGGCATCGGCCCCTCCCGCTGCAGCTTTTTCAGCAGCGTCTCGCCCTCGATGAAGTCCATGACAATGTAAGCCGTTTCATTCTGGATGAAAACGGATTTTACCCCCACAACGCCGGGAATTCCGCCCAGCTTCGCCATTTTCCGGGCTTCTTTCAGGAAGCTGTCGAAGCCCTTCTGGGTGCCGGTCTTTCCCATCATGGCGTTGCTCCACACCACCATGGAGCGGTTTTCCCGGCTGACCATGCCGGTGCTCATGGGGAAATATTCTTTGATCGCGACCTTCTGTTCCAGCAAAAGGTCAAAGCCTATGTAGGTGATGCCGAAGCCGCCCTGCCCCAGCATCTCGCCCACCAGATACTTTCCGTCCAGAATCGTGCCGGGCTTCAACGCGAAGGACTCCGTGTTCACGCTGCCGTAAGGGCGGCCGCACTCCGGGCAGAACTTCTGATCTGCCGCCAGCTCATGCATACATCTCATGCATCTGCGTACTTCCATAATTCAATCCTCTCTTTTGGGGAACGTTCGGGTTCCCGCCGATTTCGCGTACTGTTCTGCATATCAATCCGCAAGCCAAGCATCCGTCACGGACAGACCCATCGACCATGAATACCCGCCGATCACCGTCGGCGTTACGATGATCGCGTCAAATGTCAGCGGCGTATCGAATGTAATCGTCTCGGAGGCAGCGCCGTCACCGGCAGGCAGGGAGATCTTGGCGATTTTCTGGAACTGCCCGTTCACTCTTCCCCACACCTGCCATTCTTTGCACTTTGTTCCCGCGTTCATGGATACTTCCATATTGACGGTCATTTCCCTGCATCGGACCAGCGGGGTGTAAAAAACCAGCGCGTGGACATTCAGACTGAAGTTCCCGTCTTTCAGATTTGTGCTTTCCCAGTAACCATCCACATATTCGATATAGTTCTTGGGCTGTGTAGGCTTCGTAGTGGGTTCGGGCTTGGGTTCCGTGGCCTTGGGCACGGTTGCTTTGGGCGTGGTTGCCTTGGGCGTGGTTTCCGCAGGCGCGGGCTGCAAGACCGGTTCTGTGGCGGCCGCTTTCATGGAGACGTTCTGCCTGGGCGCTTTTCCCGTAGCGGTCACGATGCAGACGACGATTCCCAGCACCGCGACGATACCGGCCACGGCGGGTATCAGCCAAGCGGGGAGCGGCTTTTTCTGCGGCGTCTTCGGCGGCGCGTTTTTGACCGGCGGCTTCACATCTGCCGGTCTGGGAGGGACTGGCGTCGTCTGCTGCGCTTTGGCCGGTTCTGCCCGCGGGGCTGGCTTGACCGGCTCGGCCTTCCTGCCTTTTTGCAGGCGGGTGACCATTTGCAGCAAGGCGGCCATGTCCTGCGGGCGCTTCTGCGGCAGAATGCTCATACCGGCGGCCAGAACATCAAACTGTTCCTTCGTCAGCCGCGGTTTGCAGGTCAGGGTGTCTTCCACGATCCGGTCAACAGAGGTGGGCGGCAGTGTGCCGGTGCAGCAGTAGTAGATCGTGGCGGCCATAGAGTAAACGTCCGTCCACGGGCCGACGCTGGCGTTCTTCCGGTACTGCTCGATGGGGCTGAAGCCCTGTTTGGCGACCATCTGGGTGGTCTGAATCGAGCCGTCCTTTCCTTGAATATCCAAATCCTTTGCCGCGCCCAGGTCCAGAAGGACGGGCTTGCCGTCCGGCTGCACCATGATATTGTCCGGGCTGATGTCCCGGTGAATGATACCGTGCTTGTGGACTTCCGCCAGCGACTGCATGATGGGCGTCATGAGCCGGATGCAGCTGTCAAAGTCCATGGGGCCGTTCTTCTGCATCTTCTGCTGCAGCGTCTCGCCCTCGATAAAGTCCATGACGATGTAGGCGGTCTCATTCTGTGTGAAGACCGATTTCACCCCGACGACGTTGGGAATGCCGCCCAGCTTTGCCATTTTCCGGGCTTCCTTCAAAAAGCTGTCAAAGCCCCGCTGGGTGCCGGTTTTCCCCACCATGGCGCTGCTCCACACCACGGTGGAGCGGTTTTCCCGGCTGACCATGCCGGTACATGTGGGGAAATATTCCTTGATGGCGACCTTTTGCTGCAGCAGCAGATCAAGTCCGATATAGGTGATGCCGAAGCCGCCCTGCCCCAGCATTTCGCCCATCAGATACTTTCCGTTCAGGATCGTACCGGGCTTCAGCGCGAAAGGCTCCGCGTGCACGCTGCCGTAAGCGCGCCCGCATTCCGGACAGTAAGCGATCCCTCCCGACAGGTCGTGCATACATTTCATACATCTGCGTACTTCCATAGTCCATTCCTCTTTCTTTCGGGGGAACTCGTGGGGTTCCCGCCGTTTTTTGGAACCATTACAGTAAAATAATATCACCGCTTGATACTATTGTCTACTGATTATTTGGCAAATTTAGTATATCAGATTTCCAGAATTTGCGGTCGCACGCCATGCGACAATTTTGAAAAAATCCGCCCGGCTCTGAAAGGCAGAGCCGGGCGGGGGCGGTGGTGGGTCAGCGACGGTTGTATTCCTTAAGAATACGCTCATCGGAGCATTCAAGGTCCGTCAGGTTGTCACAGCCGTCGAACATGCTGTACATATCTGCCTTGGCGGAGGTGTTGAAACTGGACAGATTTAGGCTGGTCAGACTCTTGCAGCCATTGAACATCCAGCCCATGTCTGTTACATTGGAGATATTGAAATTGGTTAAATCCAAGCTGGTCAGACTTTCACAGCCATCGAACATCCAGTCCATATTCGTTGCGTTGGAGGTATCGAAATTGCTGAGATTCAGGCTGGTCAGACTCTTACAGTTGTAGAACATACTGCTCATATTTGTTGCGTTGGAGGTATCGAAACCGGTTAAATCCAAACTGGTGAGACTCTTACAGCCGTCGAATATTCTGTCCATATTCGTTACGTTGGAGGTGTCGAAGCCGGTTAAATCCAAACTGGTCAGACTCTCACAGTCGGCGAACATGCTGCTCATGTCTGTTACGCTGGAAGTGTCAAAGCCGGTCAGGTCCAGGCTGGTCAGACTCGCACAGCCGTTGAACATGCCGTCCATGTCCGTTACATTGGAAGTATCAAAGCTGGTCAAATCCAGAGTGGTCAGACTGTCACACGAGTAAAACATATAACTCATATATATTACGTTGGAAGTATCGAAGCCCGACAAATCCAGCTCGGTGAGGCTGCTGCATCCTTGAAACATGCAGAGCATGCCCATCACATTGGAGGTAACAAAGCAGTCTCCAAAGTCGATCGTCTCAAGATTTACAAAATCCTGAAACAGGCAGGAAGCGTTGACGTTCGGCGCGATCGCACCGTCAGCGGCTACATGCAGATTGCCGTCACTCATCCATGCCATCACGCTTCTGTCCCCGGCTTCCGACACATCCCATGCACTGCTGGGGACGTTTTTCAGGGAGCTTTGGAAGGTCAAAGTTTTTACGCTTTTGCGCTTATACCGCTCCTGCCCCCAAAATGGAGTAGCGGAGTTGTCATCTTCCAGGACATAGGGTGTAGCTGCCATGGTATGGACTTCCGTGGTGACAGTGGGAACTGTTTCAGTCGGCGCCGGTTCCGTGGCAGCAGCCTGCGCGGTCGGTGTTTCTACCGAGACATCGGGAGCGGGCTTTTTCCCGCCGCTGCCGATGGCAATGGCGAGGGCTATCACCACCGCCGCTGCAGCAATGCCGGGTATCAGCCATTTGGGAAGCGGCTTTTTCTGTCTGGGCGGCTGGGGAGATTGGGCGGGCTGTTCCGGGGCGAAGGACTCTGCCTGCACGCTGTCACAAGCGTATCCGCACTCGGTGCAGAACTTCTGATCCGCCTCCAGCTCATGCATACATTTCGGGCATCTGCGTACTTCCATATTCTATTCCTCTTTCTTTTTGGGGAACTCTGGGGTTCCCGCTTTTTTGAAGCCAGCACAGTAAAATAATATCACCGATTGATGCTGTTGTCTACTGATTATCTGGCAATTTCAGTATATCAGATTTCCAGAATTTGTGGTCGCGCGCCATGCGACAATTTTGAAAAATGCTTATCGACTTAACACAGCACGCTACAAGATGTAGCGACAGCTCTGGTCAAGCGCAGGAATATCTGATTGCCCGTCATGCGGC
>JABLTL010090884.1_pt1 | contig 13729 bp, 4 predicted proteins | sample 7160151 | NCBI WGS metagenome assembly JABLTL01 (sample SAMN14651223, study PRJNA627086) | human gut metagenome | isolation source: feces | host: Homo sapiens
AGGGGTGTCTTGGCAGAAACATTATCAATGCCCGATGCCACCTGCCCGTATACCTCAAACTGGCCGATAAGAGCCGAGTCGGTAACGCAGCTATAGGGTATTTCTAATTTCACATAGCGACCGCTAACCGTAACATCAGGCACATAGGTTTTAGTGTTTTCAGAAGAAGCATCTGTAACATTGGCCACACGTTTCCAGCCTACGCCACCTGCACTTCTTGCATAATTTTTCATCTGTGTATCTGTGGGACGTGTATTTGACACATAAATGCGATAGCCACTAATGTTATGGGTTCCACCAAAGTTTTTCGAGTCGTACAACTTAAATTGGTTGATGTTACACGTTGCACCTAAGTCGACCACAGCCCAAGCATACACGTCGGCCGAATTGGTCTTCTTTACCTTCCATGTAAAAGGTTTTAGGGTGCGCGTCTTCAGACCATCAAATAAGTTGAGTGCCGACTCATTGAAATGAACTGGACTGTTAGAACCTATCACCGAGCGATGTAACGATAAGAGGCCCGTTGTTGCCGTAGGCTCTGTTTCGGCCGTAGGTGTGCCCCACATATCAAACTGATACACGCGCACGGCACCATCACCTTTTGCCATAGTGAGTTTTACATACTTAGCTTTTACAGGCTCAGTAAGTGTAGACGAGTGAACATCTTCGGCCGACACTCCCTTCTCGCTCACCGCTGTTGTGTAAGTATTGCCATCCATACTATAAGCAATTTCATACTCGTCTGAATTGCTAAAGGCTTCATGTGTTTTCGAGTCGTAGATATCAAAGCCTGTGAGCAGGTACGGTTCGCTCAGTTCAAACACAACCGAAGGCTTTTCAATAGAGCCATTATAACACCACTTGGTGCCTCGCTGACTGTCAAGCATAAAGTAAGGATCTTCCTTTTCATTTACACGTCCGCTCGACTTTACCACCGTGGCCACCTGTCGGCCAAAACCATAGGTAGGAATACGACTAATAATTTGAGGTTGATCAGCCTCGTCCTCCTTAGGTTCATGGCCATACACACTAAACTCGTATACACGGGCAATGGTGCCATCTTGCTCACCCTTTACCACGCGCAAACGCACGCCCTCACTAACAAAAGGATGCTCAAGCACAAAGTCGGTAGTGTTAACTGAATTGTCTACCACGGTTTGCACGTCAACCCATCCATCATTTACATAACGTTGCAACACATATTCGGCAGCAATCTTGCCATCACCTTCGCACCCAGCGTTTAGCACCTTCCAGCCTGTTATTGTCATGGGCTTTTCAAACTTATACTCCAGCCATTTCACAGCCGACGAGTTGTCGCACCATTTAGTATCGGCATTGCCATCGCAAGCCTTCTGCGCACTCTCATTACTATTTGTTTGTCCTGAAGCTTGCACCGTTGCAGGCGTAATGATGTCGTCGTCGTGTTCTACAGCTTGATAAGGATCCTTAGTATCTTTGTGTTTCAGCACATTTACCACCTCTGATAGCGGTTTTGTATCATCGTTAGCATTGTCTGACACACTGATAGCATAGACCAAGAGATCAGGATCGTTAGGTAGCGTAATCGTATTATCGCCCTCATTCAGCGTAAACGCATACTTATACATATACAGATAGTCGTATACATTATCGGCCGTTTTGCTGTGCGAGTGGGTAGCCGTAAAGGCTGTATTCTCCATACGATAATGTTTCTGCACATCAATGCTATTGCTCCATACGCCCACCATGCCACCATAGTAGTCGACAAACTGTTCTACGGTTCTGGTTCCGATACCAAACGTTGCTGTGGTGCCCTTCGTATTGAGCGACGAAGCCAACACATACACCTTACGGGCACCCTTCAGTGCAGGCAATGTGATTGTTTGCCCCATGCAGCGCACAGCATTTTTCTTGCCTATGCGGCTATTTCCCATGGTAAACGAAATGCCATCGGCTTTCAGTTCGCTGCCCAACAGTTCTGCAGGAAAAGCCTTATCAATGTCAGCATCGCTACGACGCTCATTGGTGCTCATCACATCCACATTATAATCGAGGCTCACAGGCACCGATTGCGGTGCTTGTTCACTAACTGTAGATGCCGATGACGCTGTAGAAGAAGCTAATTCAAACTGGAACGTTTTAGGATGGAAACGATCAATATGGAATGACAGTTTGCGGCCACTAAACTGTGCGGGACCTAACAATTCTTCAACACCGTTCACCTCGTCGGCAGAAACAATGTCGGCGGGGAATTCGACTGTAACATTCTGTCCTTCGCCCGTCAGCTCATAAAAGCGAACGATATATTTATCTGAGCCCTCTGCCTTCTTCAGCGCTTTCACTGCCACATTGCGGTTATCTACCTTCACGAAGCCAAAATCAGAACCCAACGAGCCCTCTTGACAGGTTGTTTGATAAGCTAACATCGGCTCGTTCAGTTTGTCGGCTTCCCATTGCGTATCGGCTCCCCACACGCCCTTATGAGCAAAGAATGAATAGGTAAAACGATTCAAACCCAAATCTTGCTTGCCTTGATAAGCATAATTAGAGCCCACCTTAGGTGTATGTATCAGCGTGAGACGTATCTCATTGTCTTTCTGCTTATCCCAACCATATTTGCTGTCGTTAAGGATAGAAACGCCACAATCGCCACTAGTGTTAGTAACGTCGGCCCATTGATGTCCGAGAAACTCGCATAACGAGGTATTGTTGTTTGAGTCGGTACTATAACTGGTGCTATTATTATTTACATCAGTGCCTATGCTAAGATCGTAAGTGGCTTTAGGATTGCTTACGGTGAGCGGGAAAGTGGCTTTCAGCAAACGTTCACGCGTTTGCCAGTTTACCTCATTCACAAAGTCGATGCGATCAGCACAGCCTTCAGAGGCCAGACGTATGTATTGCACAAAATCAGATGCTCCTTTTTTACGCGTCACCTTTAAGCTGACACGCAATGGGCCATTTTCGGCCACCTCTACCTGCAGTCCTTCTTTATCTACATACTCGCGCGGTGCCTTTTGCAGTTGGTCGCCATGAATCTCCCACGATGGCCATGCAAGCGACTCGTCGAAGAGCAATGCCAAACGAATAGGTGCACTCAACATCTCACGGTTACCGTTTTGTTTATCTATAATCGACGACACGTCGCCGTTAGCATCAATGGAAACCTTATAGCGCTGGTTCTCCATACCTTTTTCGCTGACACTGAGGGTTGAGGCAGAGGTAGGAGTAGATACATTAGTATCTGGCGCCACATTGTAGGTAGCATAACCTAACGATGGCACCGTAGCCAAGAAGATAAAGTGAAGCCGGCCATCATCTTCACGTTCTGTTATTTGGCATGGCACCACATTGCCCTGCGCATCTGTCACTTTGATATTCTGCACATCGGGGGCCATTGCTATTTGTCCTTCAACAATGTCGGTGCGCTGTATTGACAACGGATTATAAACCACCACAGGCACATCTTGACACCACTGAGTGTTCATCAGTTTGGCCACGCCACCCACAGCATTATTCAGAGTGCGCGAAAAGTCGAGCTGATTGAGCACTTGATCGTTTACAGTATAGGTGTAGGCATCGTTGATACATGTACCTGGAATATCATCATGAAACTGGTGCCATAACAAACGCACCCAGGCATCAGTAAGCGTTTTCTGCTGATAAGGTAACGTGCCTAACCAGTGGGCTGTGAGCGAAGCCTTCTCGGCAGCATCGCCCAGCAGTTCGCCCTTACGCATCCAATATTTCAGCATGGTGCGCGAGGTGTATCCACCTACACCATGGGCACGCATGGGCAAGCCATGATTAATGACAGGCAGTTTATCATAGCCCATATGGAACAATTGGTCGAGCATACCCGTTGATGAGTTGAGCGTTACCCCCAACTGTCCGCTGCCATCCACACTTTTTGATAGCCAGTCGGCCGTTTCCTTATCCAGGCCTCCGCCACGGTCGCCACGTGGGCCTACATACTTGATGGTAGCAGGAATACCATATTTCGTTTTGTTTGTGTTTACCTCGGCTATCATATCAGCGTCGGCCGACATATCCTTACGAAACTTTTCGTGCTCATCATAGGCACACAATTTCAGCACCGACAACACCTCTTCGCCATCAGTGCCTTTCCATCGTGCAAAGCGTGGCAACTGGTTGTAGGCGTAGGCCGAATTCCACGACAACTTCTGCGTATGAAAATACTTCATACCACAATGCGCAGCCACGGTGGGCAAAGACCAAGGAAAGCCGAAACAGTCGGGCAGCATGATGTCGCGTCCGCCACGCACGCCAAACTCTTTACGGTAGAACGATTGTCCGTAAAGGAAATTGCGTATCAACGACTCGGCCGAACCAATATTTACGTCGCTGGCATCGATAGAGGCACCAGCAATGTTCCAGCGCCCATCAGCAATATATTTCTTCAGTTTCTCATATTTGGTAGGATAATATTCCTTTGCCCACATATATTTTATAGCCCCTTCAAAGTTGAAGGTAAAGTTGTGGTCATCCTTATCTTCAAAACGTTCAAACGTTTGGTTAAGCGTGTTCTTTACATAATCGGCAATGGTCGACTTCACCGTCCAGTTCCATTGCGTATCAAGGTGCGAGTTGGAGATAAAAAAAAGTTTTTTATCTTTTATCGCAGTGCTTGTTTTGTCGCTAGCGGTAACAGCAAAAAGACATACCGAACGGCCCTTTTCTGTCAAACTTACTGTGATTGACGTTACCTCATGCGTAGCATCAGAAAGCGAAATTGGGGCTTCATACAAGGCATAGTTGGTGTCGGCCGCCGAGCTATCGCCATTTGTCAAACCCAACTGCCAAAAAGCCAAACCTTTGCTCTGCGTAGCTTTCCAGTTGGCAATGGCAATATTATTGATATCTTGTGTAGAGCCATCAGCAAAATGCACGGTAACATTTACCTTGGTAGCACCATGTGGTGCTGTAGCCAGCAACCATAGTGTGTGCGCCTTCTGCGGAGTGGCCAGCGCAATGGTGATACTTTGTCCGTAAGCAGTGCCCTCGGCAGCATCAATATCGGGCGACGAGAGTTTGAAAGCACAAGGTGCAGAGAAATCGGCCAACTGGTACGGCACATCTGAAAACATACCGTGCAACATCTGTGGCAAACCACCACGCCCTTTTAGCTCTTCTGAATAAAAATTCCAATGCCCATCGGCAGTGTTAACAACGCGCTCTCCTGGCTGCAACACCACATCGGCATTGAACCCGCTGAGTCGCAGCGGTGTATAGTCAATGTCGGCGGCATGCAAGCCCAATGTCTGACCTAAAAGAGGCAGGAACAATAGTGACAGTTTTTTGTCCATAATTTAAGTAAGTTGATTTATAGTCGTGTCATATAGAGGCACGCTACACATTATATTATATATTATAAGTTTTGAGCATAAAAGCCCTGTGTGTGATTTAGTAATGATAAAAAAATAACTTGGTACATTTTTGTGTCCTCTCTATAAAGTAACACATTGTTAAAGGATAGAGTTCCAAACTCTTCCTTTACCTCAACTATCTCTTCACCACTTTTCTTCCTCCAATAATGTAGATGCCCTTGGGCAGTGAAGACAGTGAGCGGTTGTTCGTCAGCTTTTGTCCGCTTAGTGTATAGATGGCATCGTTAGCGTGGGTAGCCTTTTCGCGCACAAGGGTGTTGATGCCTGTGCTTATAAGTCTGCCCACCTGAAGGGTTTTGGCTTGCAGTGCCTCATCGTTATTGGCCACAAACACGGCCGAGAAGGGCTGTAGCGTGGCCTCAGCTTGTTGCACAAAGGTGGTGCCGTCGGGTGTGAGCACGTAGGCGTTAGGCATGCTGGTGGCGCTGTAAAGGCCCAATAAGCGATAGTTTGTGCTATAGGTCGAGATGCTTTCGGTGGCCTCGATGGCGGCATCGGTGGCTTTAAAGGCCAGCGTTTTGCCTGTTTGGTCGAAGCTTGCAGCGCCTGTCTCGCCTTTTATGGTAAGCAGATAGGGGCGGTTAGGCTTCAGTTCTGGTGCCAATGTAAAGTTTACGGTAGTGCCTTGTGCCGATGTAAACTCCTCAGCTGCCAGTGCTCCCACGGCATCATCGGCGCTTTGAACAAAGCTTAGCGGTGTGCCATCAGCCTCAACGGTTTGTGGTGCAAAGGGCAGGGCTATGGTCATACAGGCGTTGGCATTGCGCTCGGCGGCACGCACATAGGTCACGTTGTTTGCCTTAAAGTTGTAGGGGAAGTAGAAGGGCTGGCCGTCGGTCAGCGTCAGTTGTTCGGCATTGTCGCCCATCACAATGTTGGGCACATTGCGTTTTAAGATGGCCAGCACGCGGCTGTTTATCTGTGCGCCCTCGTCGAAGAACAGGGTGGCATTGGCCGCTGGTGTGCCCTCAAACGCTATGGTGGGCACGTTTAGCTTGCCAGGCACATGCACGGCCACCATATCGGGTGTAACCTTAAAGCCTTTGGTGGGCGCTGCGTTGGCGGCACCATCGGCAGTCCAGTAGTCGATGCCTTGCACGAAGGTAAAGTTGCCCAAGTTTGAACTGTTGCTTTTGTCGGTGTCGATGTGGAAGTTGTAGGTGCTACCCAGGTTTAGGTTGGGCAGGGTGAAGGTCAGTGTGGTGCTCTCTCCTGGCTCTAACTTTATGGTTTGCTTATAGCTGCCACGCTTCCAGTATACGTTGCCATCCAGTTCCCACGGCGATGCCTCAACATAACTATAATAGGTGTCGTTGCCCTCGTTGGTTACCTTCACGCCGAGCTTCATCACATTGCCGTAGATAGAGCTCTTGTTATTTACGTTATACGTTTTCAGCAGCGAGAAAGGATTCGCCACCTTCAGGTTGTTCGTCACCGCTGCCTTTACGTTAACCGTGGTGGTGTAGAAGGCGTCAGAGGCGTTCTTTGAGGTAGAAACCTGCAAGGTGTGCTGGCTTGCCGATTCGGGTTTATATTTAAAGTATATATCGCGTGTTGAGAGGGCTGGTATCTGTATGCAGTTGCCCGACACAAAGTTGCCATCAACCAGCAAGAAGGTGTTATGATAATATTCGGTTTCAGAGTTGTTGGTCATTGTGGCCTTCACCTTTTGTTCTACGCCCACGGTGCCCGCCCCTTCAAGCGTGAGGTTCTGCACAGTAATGTCGGTGCGTGGAAAGACGGTGAGCTGCGCCTTGGTGCCATCAATCACCACCTTTATAAACGTGGTGTTGAAGTTTACGGTGTGCAGCCAATCTTGTGTGCCATTCTTTCGGCTGATGCTGCGTATGTAGTAGGTGCCATCGGTCAAGCCCTTGCCAAATACCACCGTAAGGCCGCGTGTGGGCCACCATGTGCCGGGCGAGATGTCGAAGGTTTCTTGGCCGATAGGCTCCTTTACGGCGTTGCCCTGGGCATCATACAGGCCGAAGCCACTGTTAAAGGTGTAGGCATTGCCCATATCAGTGCCTGCTGAATATTGTATGAGCACCGAGAAGTTGCGGTTGGTGTTTGAGCGCGATAGCGTGGTTTGCTGGGGTCGAAGGTTGGTTACCGTGTTGCGCACCACCTCGGGCTGTTCGGGCTGCTCCTCGCCGCTGTAATTGGGCTGTAAGCCTACCACAATGCCCTGGCTCATGCTGTAGCCATCGCTCGATGTGCTTCCGCCTATGCCTTGCTGGTCAGGAAACATCACGGTGAGGATGAAGTAGCCATCGCACATGCCGCCCCAGCCCCAGTTCATATGAAAGAGGCCGTTGCCATCGTAGCCGTCGCACACCCATTCGTGTCCGCCTGTGAGGTCGCTGTTGTCGCCATTCATCAGCACGGGTCGTCCTGCTGCCAGCTCGTTGTAGATAAGGTCTTCCCACTCGGTGTACGTATACTTGTCGTGCGAGGCATAGAACGATGTTTTGTCGTAGCCAAAATAGTCGCGTAGGGCGGCCGCTGCATTGCCCGAGTTGGCGCCCGATGCGGGTCCATACCCCATCTTTGCGCCATGTCCCAGTGCTCGCATCAGGTGTGCCACGGCCTGTTGGCTCTCTTGGCTTTGCTTACCGTTATACACGTCGCTCATCTTATCCCAATTAAAGCTGGTGGGTGCCATCTCAGGGTAGGTTACCGTTTGTTTGTTCCAGTTGGTGGTGTAGTCGGGCATGGTGGTGGTGGTCTTCGGCCACTTCCAGTAATACACTATCTGTGCCATGGCTGTGGCTACGCAGCCTGTGGCCGCTGTTTGTTGATTGCCATTGGCATCGGTATATTTAGGACACTCGAGGTTGTAGGGCGACCCTTGGTTCCAGCGGCACGACACCAGTGTGGGCACAAAGTTTTTGGCCACCGATACGGGCGTGGCCACTCCACTTTCTGCCGCCGACTTGCGTGGCGCCAACTGTGCGTTGCCCTGTTCAGCCGCCTCGACAATGGCCGATAGGCGCTGCACATATTGCTTTAAGGGCTGTGGGGCGTTGCTGAGGTTAAACTGCCCTTCGTCGGCATATCCTAAGATGGGCTGTGTGCGGTCAGAGGCCGACATCATAACAAAGCCGTTGCCTCGGCCTATGTTATAGGCATAATAGCCCTTAGTTTGTCCAGCCAGCGTAAGGTTTGTGCCGCCTTTTAGGGGTGCGCGTCGTGCGCCACTGTGCATACGTTGGGCCAAAAACTGTGCTGCTTGTTGCTTGGCTTTGGCCTCGGTTATGGGGTTTGCCAATAGCATAGCGGGCATGGCCAGCAACATAATGCTAAGTAAAAACGATTTTTTGTGCATGTGGTTGAGGTTTTAATTGTGCATAGATGTATGTTCAAAAAAAAAAGAGACTGTTGCCCACACGGCGTGGGCCATGTTTTGGCAACAGTCTACTTAATTAACAAATCAATATACCGAGATAAATATTATTCGGCAGCCCATCCTTCGTTCTGTACAATCTGCTTGTCGCGGTTCACCTCTTCCTGTGGAATGGGGAACAGGCTCATACGCTTAGTGAAGATGCGGTGCTGCGTTTTCACACGTTTGTAGAAGTTGAGGCTGTTGGCCTTTTCGGCATCGCTGCCTTCGTTGTTCACGTTAAAGCCAATCATGTCGCCGCCTTCGCCGCCTTTATGCCAGGTGGGATATACCCAGCCATCGCCTTCGGCCATGTCGGCCACACCCCAACGACGCACGTCAAAGTAGTGTTTGCTTTCATACGACAGCTCAATCAGGCGCTCGCGATAGATAACCTTCAGCAGCAGTTCCTGGTCGTGCTCCAGGTCGCCTACATATATCTTGCCCTTGTTGCGAGCATCTTTAGTGCCCTCTTCGGCGCGGTTTAAGGCATACTCGTTAATGCCGGCACGCGAACGAATGAGGTTTACATACTTCAGGGCCTCTTTGTTTTCGCCCAGCTGGGCACAAGCCTCGGCATAGTTGAGGTAAACCTCGCCCAGACGCAACATAACGGCGCCATCAATGTTGCTTTCCTTCTCCCAGTAGAGTTTGCGCACGATGGTTCCGAAGATAGGATAGTCGTGTGTTTTACCATCAGAGCCCGAGTTGCCGTTAAACGACATATCGGTATAGTAGGTGTTGGCCTGGTCATAGTCCCAACGGCGGTTCTGGAAGGTTACGGCGAGATAGAAGCGAGGCTCGCGGCAGTAGAACTGCTTCATGATGCCCTTGCCCGAACCCGGTGTAAAGTAGTTGTAGCTTGAGAAGCGGTCAACATACTTAGCAGTGCTGAGCGAGTTGCGTGCGTTCATTGCTATATCGTTGCCATTCTTATCCTTTGAGGTAAGGTTCTGGGTGTCGTAAACAGGGTATACAGGATCGTCGGCCTTGAAGGTGGTAACCTGTGAGATGGGTTTCTGCTCTACATCGTCAATGCGCTTACCGTTGCTCATGAAGAACAGGTCGATAAACTGCAAGGGGATAGAGTAAGCACCTGCACCGCGGTCAACATTGCCCGAGATGCCCGTGTGGCGGGGCTTGATGATGTATGAGTCGTTATCGGCTTTGGTGCGCAAGAAAATCATCTCTTCGTTATCAACACGACCGATGGCCGAGTAGAAGCACGACTTGTAGGGGTCGGCCTTCTTTACATCTTCAACCAACTTTCCGCTCTGATCGCGCAGCACCAGTTTAAACTTGCCGCTGTCGATGATGCGTTTGGCGGCATCGCGTGCATCTCTCCATTTCTGCATATCTTTGCTTTGTGGGAAGAGCTTCTTGCCATCTTTGTTGGCCATGGTTTGATAGTAGGGGTCGCCATTAAACAGGTAGCTGGCACGATAGAGGTAAACCTCGGCAAGGATGCCTTCAACGGCCTCTTGTGTGAGGTTGCCTTTATACTGGCTGTCTACAGAACCGTCTTCGCCAAAGGTCGACTTCAATTTTGACTCTATAACAACGAAGGTTATCAACATAATGATGAAAAGAACAAACATTATATCTGTGCTCTCGGCAGTGGTCTTGACGCTCTGCCTGACAGCTTGCTTCGGCGGCAAGTCGACCACATCATCAGGACGTGGAGGTGAACTGGTCGGCGTGGGTGGCGGACGCGGTTTCTCCGAGCCCACACCGTTCGGCATGACAAAGGTGGGCCGCGGCTTCCTACACATGGGTTTGCAGAAGGAAGACAGCCTGTGGGGCATGAAGACACCGAAGAAAGACATCTCGGTGGACGGATTCTGGATGGACGAAACGGAGGTGACCAACTCCAAGTATAAACAGTTTGTGTTCTGGGTGCGCGACAGCATCCTGCGCACACGACTCGCCGACCCCAACTATGGCGGCGACGAGACATACATGATCACAGAAGACAAGAACGGTGACCCCGTGACACCACACCTCAACTGGAAGAAGCAGTTGCCGCGCAAGCCCAATGAGGACGAGCAGCGTGCCTTCGAGAGCCTATACACAACAAACCCGGTGACAGGCGAGAAGATGCTCGACTATCGTCAGCTCAACTATAAATATGAGGTTTACGACTACACGACAGCTGCGCTGCGCCGTAACCGCCTGAACCCAGACGAGAGAAACCTCAACACCGACGTCACGATAAACCCCAACGAGGTGGTGATGATCTCCAAGGACACCGCCTTTGTCGACGACGAGGGACGCATCGTAAGACAGACCATCAACCGTCCGCTCTCGGGACCGTGGGATTTCCTCAACACCTACATCGTGAACGTCTATCCAGACACCACCGTGTGGGTCAACGACTTCCGCAACTCTGAGAACGAGACCTATCTGCGCAACTATTTCTCAAACCCCACCTACAACGACTATCCTGTGGTGGGCGTGACATGGGAGCAAGCCAACGCGTTCTGCGCCTGGCGTACCGACTATCTGCTCAAGGGCTTAGGGTCCGAGGCACGTTATGTGCAGCGCTACCGCCTGCCCACAGAGGCTGAATGGGAATATGCGGCACGAGGAAAAGAAGGCACCGAGTTTCCATGGGAGCAGAACGACGTGAAGAGCGGAGAAGGATGCTTCTATGCCAACTTCAAACCCGACCGAGGCAACTACACACAAGACGGAAACCTCATAACATCGAAGGTGGGCATATACAACGCCAACAGCAACGGCCTGTTTGACATGGCTGGCAACGTGGCCGAATGGACAAGCACCGTCTATACCGATGCTGGCGTCGATGCCATGAACGACCTTAACCCGCAGCTCGAATACAAGGCTGCCAAGGAAGACCCCTACAGCCTGAAGAAGAAGAGCGTGAGAGGCGGTTCGTGGAAAGACCCCGAGTCGCTCATACGTTCAGCATGGCGCACATGGGAATATCAGAACCAACCACGTTCATATATCGGCTTCCGCTGCGTGCGCAGTCTGGCAAGTCCGTCAAGTGTTAAACAGAAAAAAAGTAAGAAAAGATGACTAAATACAGCAAGCTAAATATCGTGTACCGTCTGCAGAAGTGGATGGACAGTGTGCCCGGACAGACATTCCTCAACTATGCCTACAGCTGGGGCGCATCAGTCGTTATTCTTGGAACGCTTTTCAAGCTTACCCACCTGCCGGGAGCCAACATCATGCTGTTCGCGGGCATGGGCACCGAGGTGTTCGTGTTCTTCCTCTCAGCATTTGACCGTCCCTTCGACAAGACAGCCATAGGCATGGATCTGCCTACGCATCTTGACGGTGAGGAAGACGACGAGAGCGGAAACAGCGAAAGCCAAGAGGGCGAACACGCCGAAGGTGTTGTCGTTAAGGGTGCTCCTGTAGGGGGCACAATAATAATAGGTGGAGGAGCCGTAGCCGCTAACGGCGCCACAGGAGCAACAGCCGCAACAGGAACAGTTGCTACAGGAGCTGCTGTTACAGGAGCTGCCGCTTCTTCAGGAGCAGCTGCTTCTTCAGGTTCGGTTGTTGAAGGTACCGGTGCTGCAGGTGCAGCCGTCATCGCCGCCCCCTCATGGGTGGAAGCACAGCAGCAGGTATCGCCCGAGCTGGCAGAAGCACAGAGCCGCTATGTGGAAGAGCTGAAGAAGCTCACCGAGACCCTGCAGAAGGTGTCGGAGCAGAGCGAGCGCCTGACACGCGACAGCGAAGAGATGGAGAACCTCAACCGCACACTCACAGGCATCTGCAAGGTGTACGAGATGCAGCTTAAGAGTGCCAGCCAGCAGATCGGCACCATCGACCAGATAAACGACCAGAGCCGACACATGGCACAGCAGATAGAGCAGCTCAACAGCATCTATGCCCGCATGATTGAAGCAATGACCGTTAACATGAAAGGTGTAAGCAACGCATAGGCACAGACCTATAAAGCTCCTCACCTCCATTAAAACAACAAACAATGGCAATAAAGAAAAGACCGGTATCGCCACGCCAGAAGATGATCAACCTCATGTATGTCGTCCTCATGGCCATGCTCGCTCTCAACATCTCTACCGAGGTGCTCGACGGTTTCTCTATAGTGGAGGAAAGTCTGAACAGAACAACCGCCAACTCATCGAAAGAGAACGAGAGCCTCTACAGCAACTTTGCCGACCAGATGAAGACCAACCCGCAGAAGGTGAAAGAATGGTTCGACAAGGCTACAGAGGTGAAACGCATGAGCGATTCGTTATACAACTTTGCACAACAACTGAAGGTTGCCATCGTGCGCGAAGCCGATGGTGCCGACGGCGATGTGCTGAATATCAAAGGCAAGGACAACCTTGAGGCGGCAAGCCATGTCATGCTTGCGCCTGGCACAGGACAGGGAGGAAAACTGTTCCGCGCCATCAACTCGTTCCGAGAGCGCATCCTGACAATGGTGCCCGACGCACAACAGAAGGCAATCATAGCAAGCAACCTCACCACGAAGGTGCCTCACAAGGAGAACACGCTGGGCAAGAACTGGCAGGAGTATATGTTTGAAGACATGCCCGTGGCTGCTGCTGTGACGCTGCTCTCAAAGTTGCAAAGCGACGTGCGCTATGCTGAGGGCGAGGTGCTCCACACCCTTGTGGCAAACATCGACATGAAGGATATCCGCGTGAACAAGCTCAGCGCGTTCGTCATTCCCGAGTCGAGAACCGTCATCAGCGGAGACCTGTTCAAGGCACAGATCGTCATGGCTGCGGTAGACACCACACAGCAGCCCGAAATCTACGTCGGCGGACGTCGCATAAGCGGCAGCCAATATCAGTTTACTGCAGGCGGCGTGGGTGAGCACAGCTTTGGCGGATACATCACCATGCGCGACGGAAATGGCAACACAATACGGCGCGACTTCACACAGAAATATACTGTGGTAGGACCCAGCGCTACCGTGTCGGCCGACCTGATGAATGTGCTGTAT
>JABLTL010099412.1_pt1 | contig 13729 bp, 13 predicted proteins | sample 7160151 | NCBI WGS metagenome assembly JABLTL01 (sample SAMN14651223, study PRJNA627086) | human gut metagenome | isolation source: feces | host: Homo sapiens
CGGCGCTTCGAGAGCCCCTATATCACCCCGGACCTGCGCACCCGCCAGGAGCTCCTGGCCCAGCAGCTTGGGCAGAAGCCCCGGCAGAAGCAGCTGCCCTCTCTGGATGGGGAGCTGCTTCTTCGGGCCCGGCTGGCCCTGGACGGCGGGGACGCGGACCGGGCTCTGGCCCTGCTGGCGGCCCTGGAGGCCCCCACTCCGGAGGCCCTGGTGCTGGAGGGCAAGGCCTATCTAAAAAAGAAGGACTATGCCTTATCCTTCGCGGCCCTTTCCCGGGCGGAGCAGCAGGGGATTGCCTGCTATGACCTGCTGGAGCTCTGCTGCCGGGAGCGGAAGGACTTTGAGAAGGCCTATGCCTATGCCTGCCTTGCCCGGGAAAATCCCGCCGGTAAGGAGATTTGACAATATGGTGTGTACAATTTTGAAAAAATGCTGCGGTATTTTTTGGCGAAATTGCTATTTCTTGCGAGAAATATATCAGTTTCGTTTCAAATGCTTGAAATTTATCGCATAAGGATGTAAAACACACCTGATATATGTAAAGTTGCAGAAAGACAGAAAGAGAGTGTGGTTTGCGTCTATGTTCAATTCCCAGCAAAAGCGTGGGGCAATGCAGACGTTGTTTGGCCTGCTGCTGACGGCGGTCAACAGCGCCCTGTTTGCGTTGGTCTGGTTTATGTACTACCGGACGAAGATGTACATTTATCCCTTCTTTATTAAGGGCGATGTCATCGTTGTGCTGCTGTTTGCCCTGCTGTTTTATATGTTCGCCCATCTCTACAGCGGCTTTGATGTGGTGTTCCAGACGGCGGCGGAGATGATGTATTCCAATACGGTGGCTGCGGTCATCAGCTGCGGCATCATGTATGTGATCACGGCCCTGCTGATCCGGGCCGTGCCCAATGTGCTGCCCATGCTGGTGCTGGTGGTTGGCTGCGTGGCGATGTCCGGGCTGCTGTCCTTCTGCGTGAAGAAGGCCACGGCCAGATTCCTGCCCCCAAGAGCCACCCTGCTGGTCTATGGCAACCCCGAGGCCCGGAAGGAGGGCGAGGATATCCTCCGCCGCCTGCCCGGCGCCTTCTATGTGCTGGACAGCATCTCTGCGGGCGTGGGGGCCGAGGAGCTCTGCCGCCAGATCTTCCGCTGGGATGCCCGGGCGGTGATGCTCTGCGGCGTGCCCTCCAGCGAGCGCAACGACCTGCTGAAATACTGCATCGACCGCAATATAGAGGCCTATGTCCGGCCCAACATCGGCGACCTTCTGGTCAAGGGCGCCCGGGCCATGCAGCTGGACAACCTGCCCGTGCTGGTCTGCCACCGCAGCAGCCCCGCCATCTGGTATCTGGCTCTGAAACGGCTGACGGATATCCTCCTGAGCCTTGCGGCCCTGGTGGTCTTCAGCCCCTTCATGCTCATCACGGCCATTGCCATCAAGATCTATGACGGCGGCCCCATCCTCTATAAGCAGCTGCGCCTGACCAAGGACGGCAAGCAGTTCTATATCTATAAATTCCGCTCCATGCGGGTGGACGCCGAGAAGGACGGCGTGGCCCGCCTGGCCCAGGAGCATGACGGCCGCATCACCCCCGTTGGTAAGATCATCCGCGCCATCCGCATTGACGAGACCCCCCAGCTCTTCTGCATCCTGGTGGGGGATATGTCCATCGTGGGCCCCCGGCCCGAGCGCCCGGAGATCGCCGAGGATTACGAGCTGGAGATGCCCGAGTTTGCCCTCCGCCTCCAGGCCAAAGCCGGCCTCACCGGCCTGGCCCAGGTCTATGGCAAGTACAATACCACCCCCTATAATAAGCTCCAGATGGACCTGCAGTATATCGCCTCCATGGGGGTTGTAGAGGATTTGAAGATCATGTTCGCCACGGTGAAGATCCTGTTTATGCCAGAGTCCACCGAGGGCGTCGCCGACGGCCAGACCACGGCCATGAATGAAGAGAAGAAGTAATACACGAACATGAGCAAAAGCAACGGCTCAGACTCCTTGAGATTGAGTCTGGGCCGTTGGTTTGTGGGAGAGAGGAAAACGAATGGGAAAGGCTGTTATTCTAATCAACGACACGACCTATGCATTTAATTTACGTGGTGCAATCATTGAAAAGCTGGTTGGAGAGGGCTTTGAGGTGGTTGTTGTCGGCCAGCTGCTCAAACACAAGGGAGACTTGGAGGCTATGGGTGCAAGACTGGTCGGCGTAGAGACCGGCCGCCATGGAACAAATCCGTTTTCCGATTTGCGGTTGATGAATACATATAGGAAGATACTGAAGACGGAAAAACCTGATATTGTGCTTACGTATAATATCAAGCCTAATGTATATGGCGGTATGGCTTGCCAGATGCTGAAAATCCCCTATCTTTCCAATGTGACAGGGCTGGGCACGCCTGTTGAAAAGCCGGGAAAGCTTCAGAAGATCACAATTCAGCTTTACAAAATGGGCGTTGCCGGTGCGGCGTGTGTGTTTTTTCAGAATAATGGCAACAAAGCCTTTTTTGAACAGCACCATATGCTGAAAGCAAATGCAAGGATCCGTCTGCTTCCTGGCTCGGGGGTTGACCTTGCCAAGCACCCTGTGCTGCCATGGCCGGAAGATGAAAAGGTACATTTTCTGTTTGCGGCCCGGGTGATGAAGGAAAAGGGAATTGATTTGTTTTTGGCTGCTGCACGGAAATTTGCAAATGATAACATCATCTTCGATGTCTGCGGCGCTTGCGATGACGAGAACTATAAGAGTATTCTGAATAATGAAAAATGCGTTGTGTATCATGGAGAGCAAAAGGATATGACGCCGTTCTATAGAGAGTGCTCTTGCTTCCTGTATCCGTCTTATTATCCTGAGGGAATGAGCAATGTACTGCTGGAAGCTGCCGCATCCGGCAGACCGGTGATTGCAGCAGATCGTGCGGGTTGCCGTGAAACACTGGATGATGGTATTACTGGGTTCCTTGTCCCAGTCAACGATGAAAAGGCAGTCATCGAGGCAGTTGAAAAGTTTTTACAGATGAGTAGTGAAGAACGTAAGGTCATGGGATTGCGTGGAAGCGAGAAGATTCGGAGAGAGTTTGACCGGAAATTGGTCGTGGAAGCGTATTGGGAAGAAATTCAAAGAATATAGAATGTTGAGGTGAGCAGTATGCCTTGTACCGCAGAGCATCCGAAAGTTTCTATCATAATCCCTGTTTATAATGGTGCGGACTATTTGAAAAACGCTATCGATAGCGCGCTGAACCAAACTTATGATAACGTTGAGATTATCGTCGTGAACGATGGATCTAAAGATGAAGGAAAGACCACTGAAATAGCAAGAAGTTACGGGAATAAAATTAGATATGTCGAGAAAGAAAATGGCGGTGTCTCATCTGCATTAAATTTGGGTATCCAAATAATGACTGGAGATTATTTTTCGTGGCTTAGCCATGATGATGAATATCGAAAAAATAAAGTTGAAAGACAAGTAGAGTTGCTGAGGGGGAAGGAGACGGAAAAAGTAATTGCTCTCTGCGATACCGAGTTTATAGATGAGAATAGTTGCGTTTTGGATAAGGCGTGGGCAACACCAAAATCCGGGAGATATGACCCAGAACAGGCGCTTATTTTGATGATAAAAAAATCTCTTAGCGGAATTGCTTTGCTGATTCCCAAAAGAGCTTTTGATGAATGTGGTGGATTTGATACTGCGTTGCGGTTTACACAGGATGCTGATATGTGGAGACGCCTATTTTTGAGGGGATATTCTCTGGTTGTTGATAAAACAATTTATGCACGCAGCCGATTGCACGGGAACCAGCAAACCAATATGCACAGGGAGAGGTTTAAGAAGGAAAATGAGGAAACTGCCCCTGAATTTTGCCTTAAGTTGTGTGAAAATAATATGTACGCAGCAGCGCAGACATTCCTTTTCACATTACGAAGAAATGGGATAACTAATGCTGCTTGTTTTGTAGAAAATCAACTGGAGAGGTGCGGTTATTTCCCGGCGGATGTTAGAGTAAAGGCGGGGGTGTATACCGTATATGGGAAGATCAGGCCGTATATTAGGAAGGCTTACTACAAGCTCAAATTTGGTGTAGAGAGCAAAGAAACAAAGAGCTAATGGTGAAGCAGATGAGAATTGTACAAATTAATGTTACATACGGAAATGCAGACAGTACAGGAAGAAATGTGAAAGAGTTTCATGAGTACCTGTTAAGTAAAGGCGTTGACTCGGAAGTATATGTGTCTGTGATTAACGGTAATTCTGAAAAAGATGGGCGTATTCACTTATTTTCCTCCCAATTCGACAAAAGAATGCACGCTTTTTTGTCACGACTCACAGGAAAGCAGGGATATTTCTCAAAGAAATCGACACATCAACTCATCCTTGAACTGAAAAGGAACAGGGCGGATGTTATTATTCTTCATGTGCTGCATAGCAATTGTGTGAATTTTCCGATGCTTTTTGATTACTTATCACAAGAAAATATTCCTGTTATTGTGGTTTTACATGATTGCTGGTATTATACAGGCCATTGTTGCCATTATACCTCTGTTGGATGTGATAAATGGAAAAATAGATGCGGTAGGTGTCCGCAGATTCATCAATGGAATAAGAGCTGGTTTTTTGACCATAGTATAAACGCACTTGATGATAAGAGAAAATGGTTTTCTTCCATTCAAAGACTTGGTGTTATTGGAGTATCAGATTGGATTACGAATGAAGCACGTCAATCCATTTTACAGTGTGCCACGCCGATTCAACGTGTATATAACTGGGTGGATTTAGAGGTATTCAAACCGAAGAATTCAAAGATATTGCGCGATAGTCTTGAAATTCCAATTCAGGCGAAGGTTTTGCTAGGAGTAGCAAGTAGATGGGGAGAGCAAAAAGGCCTACAAGAAGTGCTTTTGGTGTCTCAGAGTTTACCTGATGTCAAGGTGGTTGTGATAGGGCATTTGCCTCAAAATATGAGAGTACCAGAAAATATGATCTGTGTAGGGATGGTGGAAAGCCCTGATAAATTGGCAGAGTATTACTCAATGGCGAATGTTTTTTTGAATCCCTCTTATCAGGAAACCTTTGGAAAGACGACAGCTGAAGCATTGAGTTGTGGGACACCAGCGGTTGTCTATAATACGACTGCGTGTCCAGAGCTAATTGCAGAAGGGTGTGGGAAGGTTGTTCCCGCATTTAATAAAACACTTTTTGTTGAATGTGTACGTCAGCAGCTTAGCGAAAGTAGTGAACTTACGGCTACACAATGCAGAAAGTTTGCAACGAGAACTTTTTCCGCTTCGAATTGTATGAAAGAGTATGAAAATGTAGGGATGCGTCTGTTGGAAAAACACATCGAAAAATGAGGAACCGAAATGGTATATGCGACAATTTCACTAGCTATCGTGATGCTGTTTTCAGCTGGATATAAAAAAATTAAACAAGGAAATGCAATACCTATTTGGGGAAGTGCGTTAATACTATGCTTGTTTGCCGGACTGAGGGATATTTCTTTTGGGCCTGATCTGCTTGCATATAAAAGTAGGTATTTGAATTCTATCCCCCATTTGAGTTATGCAGAGATTTTATCTCAGTACAGAAGTGGAATGATAAAAGATGGATTGTTCTACGTTATTATGAAGTTTTTTATAAATATCGGAGCATCCTATCAATTATTTATTGCATTCATTACATCTTTTTATGTTATTTCCGTTACTGTCTTGATAGCTAAGGAGTCTGAGAAACCTATCATAAGTTTTTTGATGTTTTTTACCCTCTCATGGTTTCAGTTCTCGTTTACTGGTCTTAGACAATCTCTTGCTATGGCAATGTGCACAGTTGCATTGACACTTTTGATAAATAATAGGCGAGATGTTACTGCTACCGCTCTAATAGTGATAGCTGGTTTTGTGCATTCCTCGGCGTGGATTTTTTTGATTGCTCCAATTATTGCCAGGTTAGATTTGAAAATTGGTAAAATTCAGTTTTTGCTTATGACAGGTATTTCCTTGATCCTCTCAATACTTGGAGCGGCACTTTTCAGAAGGGTTATTTTATCCATTGCTTGGAATGAAACGCTTGCTGACTATGCTGCATCAGATGTTTCTTTGAATTGGACTGGTTTTATCATTCAACTATTATTTTCTGCGGTTTCCTATGTCTTTTATGACGATGCAGTTAGAGATAGGCCGGAGATCTCTTTTCTGTACTCACTTATGACTATTGGTCTAGCATTTCAGGCATTCTCCTCTGTTATTGCAGAAATGTTTCGGGTTAGTATGTATTTTAGCATTGCTTCAATTTGCGTTTACCCTGAAGCGATTATGTCAATGAGACGTAAGGACTGCAAAAGCATTGCTTGTTATTTGAGTATTTTGTTCTTGGTATTTTATTTTTTTAAGGCAGAGAAATTTGCAATGTATATTCCGATGATTTCTTGAAAGGAAGCAAACAGTGGCAGTTTATTATATAACGTTTGGAACGTTTTCAGGCCTAGAGGAGTATTGCCTTGAAGCAAGTCCAGCAGCAAACCAGAAAGGTCACTACATTGTAGAAAAGCTAGATGAAGTTATCCCAAAGTATGAAGTAATCTCCTTGTCTGAGACAAGTAAGAAAAAAATGGTAATTTTTTCTGGAAAAACTGTAAAATGTCTGAAACACGGCGAGTATACGGTATGGACAACATTTGGAAAACCAACCAGACTTTTCCGCAGACTGCACCGGTATATGAGAGAAATCCAGATTAGAGCCTTTTTGAGTGGATTGACTTCCGAGGATACTGTTATTGTATATCATTCGTTAACTGTTGCGTTGGTACTGGCCCATGAGAAGTTAAGACGGAATTTTAAACTGGTGCTGGAGCTTGAAGAAATTTATCAGGATGTTGTTGAATGTAGTGACAAGATGGCAGATTCGGAAAGAAAAGTCATCTCAGTAGCAGATGGTTATATTTTAGCAACAGAGGCGCTTGCGAAGGAAATTTCTTCTGGAAAGCCATATATAGTAGTAAATGGTACGTACCGCATAGAGGAGAATCGCCATGTAAGTTTTGATGATGGTAAAGTACATTGCGTTTACGCAGGTACATTTGATCCGGCAAAAGGCGGGGCGGCAGCTTCAGTCGCTGCTGCTGAATTCTTGCCATCTAATTACCATGTCCATATCTTGGGCTTTGGGTCAGAGGGACAGAGAAAGCAACTAATTCAGCAAATTGAAGCCGTTCGGAAAAAAACAAGATGTACGCTAACTTATGAAGGCCTGAAGTCGGGTGAGGATTATATCCAATTTTTGCAAAAGTGCCAGATTGGTCTTTGTACGCAAATTCCGGATGCAAAGTATACTGAAACCTCCTTCCCTTCGAAAATTCTGGTCTATTTAGCAAATGGTCTTCGTGTATTATCGGCTAAAATTCCTGCGGTAGAAACTTCAACTGTTGGAAAAATGCTTTTTTATTACGAAAACCAATCATCTCAAGAAATTGCAAAAGCGATTATGGGAATTTCAATCGATGAGAGTTACGACAGTAGGGCACTTTTGAAGCAGCTGGATATGGAATGTGTAGATAGTCTCAAACAGTTGATGGAGAAAGTTACGGATGAACATAATTAAAAAAATAAGATCAAAAGATAATACTGGCATTGTTTTGCGCAATACGCTGATGGCTGTATTGGTAAAAGGTGGTTCACTATTTATTGCACTTTTTACGACTCCGGCATATATGCATTTCTTCAACAACGATGAAGTACTCGGAGTTTGGTTTACACTGCTTTCTGTACTCGCATGGATATTGAACTGCGATATGGGCATAGGCAATGGCCTGAGAAATCACTTGGTTTATGCAATCAATGAGAAGGATTGGGAGAAGGCTCGAAAATATATTTCATCATCCTATCTTTTTTTAACCGGTGTTGGTGCGCTGATTTTGTGCGCGGTGGTCGTTGCTGGAAATTTTGTAAGCTGGAATCGGGTTTTTAATATTGCTATAGATGTGGTTTCTGCTGGGACGATGACGAAAGCTGTTCAGATACTGCTTGCATCCATTATTTTGCAATTTGTGTTGCGCCTAGTGACATCAATTCTGTATGCATTGCAGGAAGCCTTTGTGCCAGGTTTGCTGAATTTGGCGACCAATGTTTTGATGCTTGTATATGTACTTATTGCAAATCGTACTGGAAGAAATAATAGCATAGTGTCATTGGCTACGGCGTATCTGGCAGCTGTTAACCTACCGTTGGTCGTTGCAACAGTTTGGGTATTTGTTTGCAAAATTCCGGAGGCTCGTCCTGCCTTTGCCTTTTTCAGAAAAGACTATGCATTATCTGTCCTGAAGGTTGGAACTGCTTTCCTGTGGCTCCAACTGGTGGCTATGATTGTGGACAATACAAACAACTATCTTATAACGCTATTTGTCGGAAATTCCGCAGTGGTTGAATATCAACTGTACAATAAGATATTTAACTTGCCAATGACCATGGTCATGCTTCTAACGACCTCTTTGTGGTCAACGATTACCAAAGCAAAGGCAGAAAATGATTGGGATTGGATTGCAGCAAGTTATAAAAAATTTTTAAAAATTGCAGCATTGTTTAGCCTGATGGAATTTCTGGCGATTATTCCCCTACAGTTGATTTTTAACATTTGGCTTGGAGACAAAACAATCCCGGTGAATTATGGATTTGCAGCTGTGTTTGCTCTGTCTGGGGCGGTTATGAGTTTACGGACGATTCTGGCAAATTATTCGAATGGTTTGTGTGAGCTTAAAATCCAGATGGTATGTATGACAATTGGTGCAGTTTTAAATATTCCACTAGCGTATGTTTTTTCAAGGGTTTCGGGGAGTTATATTTCAATTGTAATTGCGAATATTGTATCAATGCTACCGTATTGTATTGCACAAATGATTTGGTGTAGAAAGAATATTTATCTGAGGGATAAAAAAGAAAGGGGAAGATGAGTTGCGTGTGTCAATCAGAAATCAGTACGTAGATAGTCTAAAGGGGTTGTGTATTTTCCTGGTGATCTTTGGTCACTGTCTGCAATATGGAAGTGGTGCCGTGTTTCTTTCGGACGGAGAATATTGGGAAAACTTGGGAATGAAATTTATATACAGTTTCCATATGCCTCTTTTTATGGCAATCAGCGGTTATTTGTTTGCGTTCAGCCTATCGAAATATGGACCTGTTGAAGTATGCAGGAGAATTGATAGGCAGAAAAGAAATTGTGGCAGAATGGGTATTGGGACAATAATACAGGAATAAGGGGTATTAGAATGAGAAATTTTGATTTGCTTCAACAAAAATGTGCTGAAAGAATTCAGCAGGCAAATACCTTGTATGAGGGGTATGCTTACAAGGTCCTGAAAAGAGACTTTGCGGAACTGCTACATAATATGGAAGGAGACTTAGTTCAGAGAAATAGTGATGAATATGTTTTAAAGGAAAAAATCTATATTCGTCTTGATAAGAACGGTAGCTTTGTAGTGGATGATGAGAGAGGTTCTGCTTATCGGTGGGGCTTCGAGATACTTATAAAAAACGACCGGATAATCCGTGGTGATTTGTTTGAACACAACGGAAATTTCTATAAAATTAGAGACATGAGTGAGTACTCGTTTGACGGTGCTTCTCAGTATGTGGAGAAATTTATTGCGGATGTTGAGGATGGTATAGAAATACAAAGACTCATACAGAGGTAGATAGTTTGCCGTACTACTATTATGACGCACATGAAGAAACTTCATACAAAAATTTGGACGAGATAGTTGCGAGGGTAATTGCAAGAAGAGTGTGAAGTAAGAGGTTAGTGTGATTTGTTTCTGTAATGGTTTGCTCTTATTTAATCGTGCTTAGAGGGAAAATTTACAGTATAGTGGAAAAAATGTAACCAAAAGCGTGCTGCATTTGGTTTATAATGAGAAAGAAGGAAGAACATATGGTGGAGGAGAAGAAAAGGGTTAAAAGAAAATTCTATGACGAAAAAGAGAGAAAGCTGTGGAAGCATATTATAAACACTGTAGCTGTATCTTTGGGGTGTGCAGTAATTGCGGGCCTGGTTCCGATTTTACCGCTGCTGGTTGCAAAGCTATTTGGCTATAAGCAGCAGGGTAACTTCTTGATGGAATGGTGTGGTTTTTTCTTCGGATTGACGGGGGCAGATCATGTGTTTGAAGTGCTTGTCGAGGGGCATAAGGAAGTTGCACGATTTATTGCAGGGTTGTCTTCACTTTTCTTTCTCTTCATATATTTACTCTTGTTCTTTGGCTTGACTGTCTGTAACGCGCAGGTAAATGTTCCTGAATGCAGAAATATCATCATTGCTATAGGTCTTTTGGGAGTTGTAACAGTGTGCATTAATAGGGGCCTTAAGGAGGGGAAAAGATATGTTACAAAAGGTTCTGATTGATTTATTCTCCAACAGATGGGCTGTGTGGGTCCTATTGGGATTTTCTTTGATTTTATCTATTGCCTCTGTGTTTGCAAATTTTGCAGATTTAAAGAGCGAAATGGGCGGAGAGAAGGAGAAAAAGAAATGTGCTAATAAAAATGCAGCTGATGAAAACAAAAAAAAGAGACGCACACAAAGTGACAAAAAAACATCTAACGGTGCGGAGTTAAGCAATTCTAAGAAAACTGACTATGAAGCAAGTTATTCTGAGCCAAGTTATGCCCAGCCAATTGATCATCAGGCTGCAAGCGATATATCAATGAGTGAGAAACAGGATACAGTGATTTTACCAAGAGATTCCTTTGAAAGACTTATATGTGAGAATATGGAACTCAAGAGGATACTAAAGAAAACTCCAAACTTGGAGGAACTTGAAGAATTATTGAAAGTGCAAAAAAATATACAAAATGAGTCTGAGACGGACAAGGATAAGTGGATTAGACTGCAAATGTTGGTTGATCATGATATAGGTAAAACTATCATGAGATGTAAGAATGCTCGAACAGCGGTTAAAGTTATAAAAAAATCTAAAAAAACAGGGTAAAGACGGTTTAAAAGTGTGAGTAGCAGACTTAGGAGGAAGAATTATGGCTTTTACGGTTAAAGTTATTGTTTTAATCACCGGCTCCTCCGGTTTCATCGGTTCCAACCTTGCCAAGCGCATCCTAACCGAGCAGCCGGATACCCAGGTTATCGGCCTGGACAACATGAACGACTACTATGACGTTCGCATCAAAGAGGAGCGTCTTGCGGAATTGCAGAAGTTCCCCAATTATACCTTTATCAAAGGCAATCTGGCAGACAAGGCATTGATCTTTGACATTTTTGAAAAATACCGCCCCCAGGTCGTGGTCAACCTGGGAGCTCAGGCGGGGGTCCGGTATTCCATTACCAATCCGGATGCCTACATTGAAAGCAACATGCTGGGCTTCTATAATATTCTCGAGGCCTGCCGCCATTATCCTGTGGAGCATCTTGTTTATGCCTCCTCTTCCTCGGTATATGGCAGCAACAAGAAGGTGCCCTATTCCACGGATGACAAGGTGGATAACCCGGTTTCTCTGTATGCCGCTACCAAGAAGTCCAATGAGCTGATGGCCCATGCCTATTCTAAGCTCTATAACATTCCCTCCACCGGTCTGCGCTTTTTCACGGTCTATGGCCCTGCCGGTCGCCCGGATATGGCTTACTTCGGCTTCACGAACAAGCTGGTCAACGGCGAAACTATCAAGATTTTCAACTATGGCAACTGCAAGCGTGACTTCACCTATGTGGACGACATTGTCGAGGGTGTTGTCCGCGTGATGAAGAAGCCGCCTGAGAAGAAAAACGGCGAGGACGGTCTGCCCATCCCGCCCTATGCCATCTATAACATCGGTAACAGCAATCCGGAAAACCTTCTGGACTTTGTTCAGATCTTGTCCGAAGAACTGGTTCGCGCCGGTGTGCTGCCTGCTGATTACGACTTTGAAGCCCACAAGGAACTGGTGCCCATGCAGCCGGGTGACGTACCTGTGACCTATGCCGATACCAGCGCACTGGAGCGGGACTTCGGCTTCAAGCCGCACACTCCGCTGCGTGAAGGTCTGCGGAAGTTTGCGGAGTGGTACAAAGCGTTTTATATGGCGTAAGGAGAGAGGAGAGCACTATGAAAATTGCAGTTGCCGGAACCGGCTATGTCGGTCTATCCATCGCTACGCTGCTGAGTCAGCATAATGAGGTCATGGCCGTGGATATCATCCCTGAAAAGGTGGACCTGATCAACCATAGAAAGTCCCCCATTCAGGATGAGTATATCGAGAAGTATCTTGCAGAGAAGAACCTGAATCTGGTCGCCACCCTGGATGCAGAGGCGGCCTATACCGGCGCGGACTTCGTTGTCATCGCAGCGCCGACCAACTACGACAGCAAGAAGAACTTTTTTGATACCTCTGCCGTTGAGGCTGTCATCAAGCTGGTCATCCAGTACAACCCAGATGCCATTATGGTCATCAAGTCCACGATCCCCGTTGGCTTTACTGCCGCCGTTCGGGAAAAGTACCACTGCGACAATATCATTTTCAGCCCGGAGTTCCTGCGGGAATCCAAGGCTCTGTACGATAATCTCTATCCCAGCCGGATCATTGTCGGCACCGATGTGGAGAACGCCCGCCTGGTAAAGGCTGCCAACACCTTTGCAGGTCTGCTGCAGGAGGGGGCCATCAAGGAAAATATCGATACCCTGATCATGGGCTTTACCGAGGCCGAGGCCGTCAAGCTGTTTGCCAACACCTACCTGGCTCTGCGGGTGTCTTACTTCAATGAGCTGGATACCTACGCCGAGATGAAGGGCCTGAACACCCAGCAGATCATCCAGGGTGTCTGCCTGGACCCTCGCATCGGCAGCCATTACAACAACCCTTCCTTCGGCTACGGTGGTTATTGCCTGCCCAAGGATACCAAGCAGCTCCTGGCCAACTATGCCGATGTTCCGGAAAACCTGATCCAGGCCATTGTAGAGTCTAACCGCACCCGCAAAGACTACATTGCAGACCGCGTCCTGGAGATCGCCGGTGCATACGAGGCCAATGAGGATTTTGACCCCAGCAAAGAACATAACGTTGTGGTGGGCGTTTTCCGCCTGACCATGAAGAGCAACAGCGACAATTTCCGCCAGTCCTCCATCCAGGGCGTTATGAAGCGCATCAAGGCCAAGGGGGCTACGGTCATCATTTATGAACCCACCCTGGAAAATGGCACGACCTTCTTCGGCAGCGAGGTCGTGAACGATTTGACCGAGTTCAAGAACCGCAGCCAGGCCATCATTGCCAATCGTTACGACAGCTGCCTGGATGATGTACAGCAAAAGGTCTACACAAGAGACCTGTTCCGCAGAGATTGATAATCTTACATAATCATTGCGCCTGAAAAGAAAGAGGTAACTATTATGTCCACATTCGATAACGCAACCCTAATGATCACCGGCGGTACCGGTTCCTTTGGTTCCACCGTCCTGAAGCACTTCCTGGACTCTGACCTGAAGGAGATCCGCATCTTCTCCCGGGACGAAAAGAAACAGGACGATATGCGCCACGAGCTCCAGGCCCGGCACCCGGAGGCCGCCAAGAAGGTCAAGTTCTATATCGGCGATGTCCGCAACCCCCAGTCCATCAAGGACGCCATGCCCGGCGTGGACTACATCTTCCACGCCGCTGCCCTGAAGCAGGTCCCTTCCTGCGAGTTCTTCCCCATGCAGGCCGTCCAGACCAACATCATCGGTACCCGCCACGGCGAGAAGCTGTTCGAGACCCTGATGACCCGCGAAG
>JABLTL010152614.1_pt1 | contig 13693 bp, 15 predicted proteins | sample 7160151 | NCBI WGS metagenome assembly JABLTL01 (sample SAMN14651223, study PRJNA627086) | human gut metagenome | isolation source: feces | host: Homo sapiens
CGGATCCGGAAGCTGGATCAGAACGTATTTATTATTTTTATAACGAATATGGCGAAATATGCCATCAACGGCTATGAAGTCAACGCCCTGGACTATGTCCTCAAACCGGTCAACTATTTCGCGTTTTCCATGAAATTGGATAAGGTCGCCATGGCCGTCCAGCGTCAGGAGAAGAAAAACCTCATGGTGGATACGGAAGAGGGGATCATGAAGATCCCGGAAATGGATATTACCTATATCGAGGTGATCAACCATCGCCTGCTGATCCACACGCTGGAGCAAACATACCGCGCAAAAGGCAGCCTGTCCGAGATTGAACACAGCCTATCTGAGTATCACTTTGTTCGCTGCAACAAAGGCTACCTGGTAAACCTGCGGCACATCAACCTGATCAAGACGGACACGGTTGTGGTGGCCGGAGAGGAACTCATCATTTCCAGGCGGAAGCGAAACGAATTTATGCTGGCGGTTATGGATTACTACGGGAGTGGCGGACGATGAAAGACCTTTTCTTTTCTGTGTATATTCAAATCTATATGGCGCTGGAGCTGATCATCAACGCCGCTGTTTTCATGGTGCCACTGGAAAAGCGGCGGGGATTCTGGCTGCGGCTTCTCCTTGGCAGCGTGCTGTGCCTGATGCTGCGCTATTGGACGCCCAGAATTGGCAGTATTACGCTGCTGCTTACGGTGGCAAATGTAACGGCGCTTGTGTTTTTCTGCTGTAATGTTTCCATATGGGACTGCGCTTACTGCGCGGTATGTGCATACGCAATTCAGCATTTCGTATTTTGCGGAAGTGTGATTCTCCAGTTTCTTCAGGACGCCCCGATACAGGAAGCGCCGGATGTACCGACCTTGGGATACATTGCGATGTATGCCGCCGTCCTTGCCGCAAGCTATTTCGGCTGCGTCCGCAAGCTTGTCGACGGGAAGCGGTACAACATCGATGTGAGACGCACGCTGATATTTACCGTGATGGTAGTAGCGGTCGTGATGGTATTGAGCATCGCGTCCCAACAGGCATACGTGGAAGATACGAGAGCCTTGTATGTGATATGCCGGTGCTACGCCGCTTTTTGCTGCCTGTTCTTGCTTGTGAGTGAAGTGAACGTCGTAAACCGCTCCAGGCTTACAAAAGAAGTGAACACCCAGCAAATGCTGCTGAAGCTGCAAAAAGAGCAATATCAGCTGACAAAGGAAAAAATAGAGCTTATCAATCGGAAGTGCCATGATCTGAAGCGGCAGATCGGCCTGCTTCGGAACGGATCGCCGGATGATGACCGGAATCGGGAAATCACCCAGATCGAGGATTCCATCCAGGTTTACGACGCGACGCTGCATACCGGCAACGAGGTGCTGGATGTGGTATTGACCCAGAAAAGCCTTGACTGCGAGTCCCTGCATATCAGCATGACCTGCGTCGCGGACGGCAAGCATCTGGGATTTATGGATACCACCGATCTTTTTGCGATTTTCTGCAACGCCATGGACAATGCCATTGAAGCGGTGCAGGGCCTGCAGGATCAGGATAAGCGGATGATCGCCGTAAGTGTGTGGGAAAGAAGCGGGCTGGCGCTGTTCCAGTTTGAGAACTATTTTGAGAACCGGCTGGAAATGGTGGATTCCATTCCCGTTACAACCAAAAAAGATAAAGATTTCCACGGGTTCGGTATGAAAAGCATTCAGTACGCGGTGCAGAAATATAACGGCCAGATGTCCATCCATACGGAAAACAATATTTTTGTTCTGCGGATTTCCATACCGGTGCAGCAATAACGAAACAAGGATGCAAGCGAAATTTTCCCCCTGGAGCTTTCCAGGGGGAAGCGTTTATACGGCCTTTGAAAAATGGTGCCGTTGGTAATCAATCGACGATATTAGGATGTGGTTCGCATGATCATAGATGAAACAATCAATTCGCTGACGCTGGAAGAAAAAGCGGCCTTCCTGCAGGGATGGTCTACCTGGACAAGCTATGAAAAGAAGGATTCGGGGATTCCCGTATGCTTCCTTTCCGACGGCCCTCACGGCCTGCGCAAGCAGGCCGGCACCGGCGACCATCTGGGACTGAACGCTTCCATCCCCGCCACTTGCTTCCCTACGGCGGCCACCATGGCCAATTCCTGGGATGAAGCGCTGGGGGAGGAGCTGGGCAGAGCGTTGGGCAGGGAAGCTGCCGCGAACGGTGTAAACGTTCTGCTGGGGCCGGGACTCAATATGAAGCGCAGCCCCCTGTGCGGGCGGAACTTTGAGTATTTCTCGGAAGACCCCTATCTTGCCGGTAAAATGGCCGCCGCCTATATCCGGGGCATTCAGGAAAACGGCGTCGCCGCCTGCCCCAAGCATTTTGCCGTCAATTCGCAGGAGCTGCGGCGGATGGCCATGGACAGCGTGGTGGACGAGCGCACGCTGCGGGAAATCTACCTTACCAGCTTTGAGATCGCCGTAAAAGAGGGCAAGCCCCGATCCATCATGTCCAGCTACAACAAGGTCAACGGCACCTATGCCAACGAGAATGCCCATCTCCTGAAGGAGATACTCCGGGATGACTGGGGCTTCGACGGCTTCGTGGTTACCGACTGGGGCGCTGACAATGACCATGCTCTGGGTGTAAAGAACGGCTCCAATCTGGTAATGCCCGCCCCCGGCCCGGACGCCGCCATTGGCCTTGTGAATGCCGTCAAGGAAGGGCGGGTTTCCGAGGCAGATCTGGATGAACGGCTGAAAGAGCTGTTCAGAGTTCTTGTCTCCGCAGATGAAGCCATGAAGAAGGCACCCAAATCCTTTGACAAGGATGCCCATCACGCGCTGGCGCGGAAGTGCGCGGAGCAGTCCATTGTCCTGCTGGAAAATGACGGAATTCTCCCGTTGGATCGGAACGCCGTGGTGGGGATTATCGGCGACTTTGCCAGAAATCCCCGCTACCAGGGCGCCGGTTCTTCCATGGTCAACCCGACGAGGCTGGACAATCTGTATGATTGCCTGCGCGCCGCCGGAGTATCCATCGCCGGTTATGCCCAGGGCTTCGACCGGAGGAAGCCGAATCCCGATCAGAAGCTGATCGATGAGGCGGTCAGAGTCGCGGAAGCCGCGCCTGTCGTACTGCTGTGCGTGGGCTTGGATGAGATCGCCGAGTCTGAGGGCATGGATCGGTCAAACATGGAGCTGAGTAAGGGGCAGCAGGAACTTATCGAAGCCGTCTGCAAGGTGAACCGAAATGTTGTCCTGATGCTTTCGGGCGGTTCTCCCTTTGTGATTCCCGGTTCCTTCCGGGCGGCGATTCACGGATACCTGGGGGGACAAGCAGGCGCCGGGGCTATGGCGGATGCGCTGCTGGGGAAGGTCAATCCCTCCGGAAAGCTGAACGAGACATGGCCGCTACAGCTGGAGGATACCCCCGCCTGCGCCTATTTTCCCAGTAAGGAGCGGACCGCCGAGTACCGGGAGGGACTGTACATCGGTTACCGGTACTACGATACCGCAAATATTCCTGTCCGCTACCCCTTCGGCCATGGCCTGAGTTACACGACCTTTCTCTATTCCGACATCCATGCGGAAAAGGACAGGGTCACCTTCACCATAGCCAATGCAGGAGCGTGGGACGGCGCGGAGGTTGCCCAGGTATATGTATCCTGCAAGGACGGGAACGTGTTCCGCCCCCAAAAGGAGCTGAAGGGCTTTGCCAAGGTATTCCTGAAGGCAGGGAAGAGCAGGACGGTAAGCGTCAGTCTGGACGATAAGGCGTTCCGGTATTTCAATGTGAAAACCAACCGCTGGGAGGTGGAGAGCGGGATCTACACGATTTCCGTTGCCTCCGATGCCGCGCACGTCCGGCTTTCGGCGAATATCCGAGTAGAGGGCACAAACGCCCCGGCTCCCTATGGAGCGCTTCCCGGCTATGAAAGCGGCCGCATCACCCGGATATCCGAGGAAGAGTACCGGGATCTTCTGGGACATCCCATTCCGGACGGACACTGGGGCGGCGAGCTGACCAGAAATGACGCCATCTGCCAGCTGTATTATGCAAAGACCGGCGCTGCCCGTCTGGTGTACAAAATCCTGACGCATATGAAGGAAAAATCCGAGGCAAAAGGCATTCCGGATCTGAACATCCTGTTCGTCTACAATATGCCCTTCCGCGCTTTGGCAAAGATGTCCGGAGGCTTGATGAGCGACAGGATGGTGGACGATGTGGTGCTCCTTGTCAACGGCCATTTCTGGCGGGGGCTGGGGCGGCTGATCGGGGATTTCTTCCGGAACCGCAGGGCAAACAAGGCATTTATGAGAAAAATCAGGTAGGGAGGCATTTTCGTGAAAGTAATGAAGGATTGGTGGAATCATTTCGCGGAAAGGCATCCCAGCCTTTCCCAGTGGGTGCGGGAAGGCGGACTGTTTATCATTGTCAGCAATGCCATCACGGTATTCAAGTATGTGCTGCTGACCTTCCTGCCTGGAGCGTTCGCGTTCCTGGGCAGCCGGGATTTTGGATTCCCCGGAATCGATTTGACGCTTTTCGGCATAAAATTCAAGTGGTATATCATTGGCTACGGCGCGGAGCAGGGCGGCGCGGCATATTTTACTGCCTATATGATCGCCATGCTGATCGGCGAAATGATCAACTTCTTCGTTCAGAGAAGCTGGGTGTTCCGGTCAAAGGGGAATATCCTGCGCCAGGGCATGTGGTATCTTCTGGCGTTCTGTGTGGTGACCTGCATCGTGAACTCCATCAACTGCGCCTGGGCGGCGGTAGCCGGTCACTTCGTAGCGCCGTGGCTGTACAATATCGGAACCACAGTCCTGAACGGCGGCGTCTCCATGGTGGTATTCTTCATCGTGAATAAAATTGTTTTCAAAAATAAAGTATATAATCTGAAAAGGAGTTGCTTTCCTTAATCAGCCTGATTGATTTGTTCAATGAGAATCGAAAGAATATGACATAACTGTTTCCTGTTTTTTCGGAACAGTACTATATACTTTGCGCCGGGGGAGGATAGCTTGGCCTTGCCCTTGGAATATTCTGCTTTTCAGTAAAAAAGAGACCCGTGATACAGTTCAGCGTTCTGTGTGAACTGTATCACGGGTTGTTTTATTATTTCAGGACACGCCCCACAACTTGGAAACCTGCCTGCGCCGATATGACCCTTGGTGCGTATTTCTGATTATACGAAATCATCACCGGCTGCATATACATGGTGCCATAGCTGTCGGAAAACGCTTCGCGCTGTTCTTCGTCCGGCTCCTGTTCATCGTACACCTTGATGTAGCCCTCACCGTCGTAAATGAAGATGCCTACCTCACCGATATTCACCCGGTCGCATTGCCTCACCCAGACGATCTGCCCGTCATGGTAGACAGGCTCCATGCTGTCACCGGAAACCCGTACACCGAAGTTCGCCCCGTCAGGAACTGTTGACGCAGGGAAACTTACCATCTCAAAGCTGCCTTCATCCAGGAATGCGCCAGTACCGGCAGAAACGGAAAGATTGCTCACGGGCATTTCCACGAACTGAATAATTCGGCTTGTTTTGTTTTCTGGTTTGTATCGTCCAGATGCAATCAGATCAGCCTTATAATCAGCAACCTTGCGCATGCCTTCTGCATTCAACTCAGGAGCAGGACCTGTACTCATGAATAGAGATAAGTCGCAATCCATTTGGAGTGCCTGTGTGATAGCAACAAGCTGATATGGATTTGGGGTAGTGCTGCCATTCTCCCACTTCTGGATTGCGGATGCGGTAGCAGAAACACCGTAGTCCTTCAAAACCTTACTGAACCTCATTAAACTCAGACCTTTACCGTTTCGTGACCGCGTAATTAGTTTGCCAATATAATTCGAGCTTTTCTCCGATTCTGCATTATAATTCTTTTGTTTTACGGGGGCAAACACCGCCATGTTTGACGAGGCGGACTTGTCAGCCATACAAACACCATCCTTCCTATGGCTCTATTATAATCCGAAAAAATACTAATGTCAACGACAATATATCTTAAATAGGTGCAAATTACGTATTGACAAATCTATTATAGATATGCTATCATTGAGCCACGTCAAATGTGAGGTGCCGTTATGAACCGGGCGTACTCATCCAGAAACGACATTGAGCAAATTGCAAAGCGTGTCAGTGCACAATACAAATCCGTGGCTGTGCCGCAGAAGCACCTGTGCTATGTGGTTGACCCAATAGAACTCGCGGATGTACTGGGGCTTCAGGTGGAATTTCAATATCTTACCAGGGACGGAAGCGTATTGGGACTGACAACCCCGGAAGAAGCCTTGATTCCGGTTCTGGACATGGACAGCAATCCTTTCCTGTATCATCTGGATGGCCGGACTGTCTTGGTCGAACAGCGGCTGGATAATCTGCCCCGGTTCCGTGGACGCAGGAATTTCACCATAGCTCACGAGATTGCACACCAGATTCTCTACCGACTGTTCCCGGACGCCTACGGAATGCAGCGCAGAACCCTGTGCGATTACCGCCGTTCCAGCAAGCCGCGCAAACAGATTACGGATTGGACGGAGTGGCAGGCGGACGCTCTGGGGGCGGCAATCCTCCTGCCGGAAGATGCCGTGCAGGAAGGAATGTTCATCTTCGGTCTGGGGGACCACATGACGGTACTGAGCAAAAAATACTCGCCAAACAAATATGAATCGTTTTGCCTCATGGCAGATTTCCTCGGCGTATCCAGAACCACCCTGTCCTACAGAATGGAGCAGTTGGGGCTTCTGGAACGGAATCTGCTGTGTGTTGTATAGAATGGGAGGTTTTGCACATGGACGATACATCAATGCGAATTGCGGTGAAATGCAAGAAATGCAGCTTCACAATGTTCTACAAAACATCCATGGCTACGGGTACGGTAGAGTGCAAGTGCCCCCGCTGCAAAAGCATCGTGAAAGTCAATCTGGCGCTGAGGAAAAGCATCTTCCCGCTTTTCTACCGCAGAACAACACCGGCACACTGGAAACCATCGGCAGAAAAGTTCATATTGTCATAGCACGAGCAACGGGGTACGCTGTTAATCGCAGCGTAATGAAACACCACCAAATAGCCGGGCATGAGAGATCAGGAGTAGAAATACTCTTGTCTTCATGCCCGGCTTTTATTTTTTTCTATGGAGGTTGGATTATGAAAAATCGGGATTTGGAATTGTGTCTGTGCGAACGCTGTGTCGCTGGATTTTACCAGTCAAAGGAATACTGGGTGACCAGAGAGGACCCTTATCAGGTGATAAAGGACGAATGTGCCTTCTGTCAAATACGAAGGGGCTACGATTTCCTCATTCAGCGCCGAAATAACCGCTTGCCGGTTTGGATAGAAACGGAGGCTATGCTGCTGATAGAGCAGATCTATGAGACAAACGGTCTGAAAAGTGACTATGTGAAATGCCCCGTCTGCAAGCATGGGAGGCTGTGTGATAAACCAGTGGGCGATAGAGCCATGGCGATAGCGGTAAGTGGAGATTCTGAGCCACGGGGCGGGGCTAGAATCATCCTCAAATGCTCGAAGTGCGCTCAGAGATTTTTAATCACAATACCAATTGAATAATTCCAAACCATGAACTGAAAAAATGTTTCGTACATAGTTCAACCGCCGGACACGCTGGATTCATTCCAGTATAGGAAGCCGGATAAGTGCCTGTATCCACCAGCCAGTCTGGTGAGAATGAGGGCCCTCGAGTTAGAGCATGACAAACGGCTTTCCGGCTGTTGTTGTCATGCTCTTTTTGCATCCTGACTGCCGGACAGCAGAAAGGATGCTATGACAGGCTGGCTGTGCTACATCGCTAAATATCCGTAATCTCCGAAATTTGATTCTAACTCAAATTTCAATTCAAGGAGATTATGGATATGAAATTCAATTACGCAGTAGAAAAGAGAAAATTTGAAAAAGTATGGGAAAAACTTGCAAAAAGTTATGCGGAAGCAGGAATGGAACCGGAGGCAATTAAGGCTATGTACGAATTTGACTGGGAAATCTTCAAAAGCGAACGAAATGAAGCCCTTCATACGCAAGAATTTGCAATGCCCGAAAGTTCTGATGAGGAAATGGACGATTGCGAATCCCCGCTGTACGATAAATTTTTGGAGCAGCTTTCTTCTGAATACGATACCTATGGCAGCCATTCTCGCTATTGGTGGCTTGAGGAGCTGACCACCCCCTGCCTGACCATTGGTGTCCCGGCACTGACCGTGGAGGACAAAGAACTTCTTACCCTGTACATTGTGGACGGGCTGACCATCCGGGAAATTGCACGTTATCTCAATCTCCAGAAATCGACCATCTCGGAAAGGCTCCAACGCATTTTCACGCTGTTCCGTCAGAGGAATATGCTATTTCGCACAAATTGATTTCGATATATGCTTGTTTTCTGCTTAATTCTTGTGCATTCCTACAAAGATAAAAATCTTTCAAAACACCCGGACAAAACGGCGTTTTCGCTGCCTACCAAGTGAAGGGACTTCTTCACAGACCCTTCCTGAACCTTGAAAACTGAACACAAGATGATACAAGTACACACACCGATGTGGTGGTGGACAGTACGACGCCAGGACGTTGGCTTGCGGACAATCCCGCAGAGCCAATCGAGCGCCACCGTGCTGTCGAGCCTGGGCAGGCAACCTGGGCATACACCCCACATCGCGTGAAATGAAACTTGCTCACGTTCTCCCAAGGACTAGGGGGAAGCCCTTCGATATGCGCCAGCTTCGGCAGCGGTATCGCAGAGTTATGACAGCCTCGCCAAAGGCGGCTTGTATCATACCCACCGTCGGGGGTGCGTGGCAAATGTGACGGATACAATGAATCGGTACTGAAAAGGGTTGCCGCTCCGGGAGTAGTTAGTTTGTAGCTATCCAAGAAGCCGGAGAGGCACCCGCAAAGTCAGATACCATGCGCTGGGAGTTTTTTCTGCCAGCGCATTCATGTGACTTTGATGCCTTATACGAAAGGAGCCTTTGGAATGAATCAGAACAGAATGGAATCCAGCGATTTGGTTGACATCAGAACCGTCACCGTTGATAAGAGCCTTCCCAAAGAGGAACGCATTGCGGACTTTGTTCGCCAGATTAGAAATCCCTACCGTTTCCGCTGCGGCGATTTTGTTGTGAACGCTTCCTTTGCCAGAAACGGCGCAACGCTGGAGGACTGCCTGCGGGGTATTCTCAGGTAGGTGACAAACTCGCATTTTCTGGCAGGAGTGATACAATGTACATGGAAAAGGACGAAACTTAGGCCATCTCAGAAATCACTCTTTTCATCAGCTTTCCCGGAACGAAAAGGAGTGACATTTCATGGCAAAGTACAAAGCAACTACCTATATCCGTCTGTCTTATACAGATGACCGCTCCAGCGAGAGCGGCAGCGTTTCCAACCAGCGCAAGCTCATTGAGAATTTCGTTGAGCGCAACTCCGACATTGAGGTTGTATCCTACAAAGTTGACGATGGCTACAGCGGTATCATCTTTGACCGCCCCGCCTTTAAGGAAAGGTATTGTGTTCTGCGGCTGCTGTGACCATGCGCTTTCCTATGTATCAAATAAGCGCCCCTATTTTGTTTGCCGCCGCTCTCAGGCGGCTGAGAACGGCCCATGCCACGATTTGAAGGTAGATGCCGAGGAACTGGAACAGGTCATTTGGGGGACCATAAAAGCACAGTTGGAAGCCGTTCTCTCCATCTGCACAGATGGCTCCATCTGTCTGGACACGGTGGTTGCTGAGCGCACCGAATATGAGAAGCAAATTGAAGCGCTGGAAGATAGCAAGCAATCCCTGTTCGAGCAGTACATCATGGGCGGAATTGATGTAGCAACCTACAAGTCCGAAAAAGCAGCCTGTGACGCAGCCATTCTGAAAGCAAAAAACGCCTATGCCGCCATTGCGGCACAAGCGAAAAAGGAGAAGGAAGAACAGAACCGGCAGTCCAGCCGCACGGAGGTAGCCAAGGCAATCACCAACGCGGAGGGCCTGACCCCGGAGCTGGTCAATCTCCTGATTGAGAAGGTCTATGTTTTCCCGGACAAGCGCATTGAGATTGCGTATAAAGTCCAAGACCTGTTCGATTGAGAATCAGCTCCTTCAGTAATTGAAAAAGCCGGAATCCCAGACCATCGCAGTATGTTTGATGGTTTGGGATTTCTGCTTTTGCAGGAAATATTTTTTTGTCGTGTGCTTGACATACGGGTGCCGGAATGCGTGAGGATGGATGTGAGGAAGGTGGTGCTTTTCACTGAAGTTATTCAGCCAGTCAGTGATACTGTCCGGATTCATCAGGTTTCCATCATCACGGGTAAAGACATATCCGTTCTCAGTCCACTTATCTCCATACAGCTCTTTCAGACGATTCTGTTCCTCCTGCCATTTCTTCAGAAGGTCCATGCACTGTGGTGCAAGCATGAGCGCTCTCACTCGATCAGTTTTCGTTGGACCGCTGTATGTACCTTTGCTTTTGGTGTAGAGCAGCGCATTATCAATCATAACTAGGCCAGTGGTCAGATTTATGCTATCTCATTTCAATCCCATAACCTCGCCCCTTCTGCAGCCGGTATCGATCATGAGATATGTGATGGTTTTCCATTTTAATGGTGCCTGCTCAAGAGCATCCAGAATAAGATCCATCTCTTCATGCTGATAGTACTGAGGTTTGGTCTTCGGTGCTTTAGGAGGGGTTGCTCGTGCGGCTACATTAAACTGCACGAGCATTTCTTTTTCTGCGTGATGTAGAATCGTAGAAATGAGTCGGTGATATTCAAGCACCGTCTTTGCCGACAGGGGAACCTTGACCTCCTCTACAGTAAAGATGTCGTGGAGGTCATAATCCAAAGCTTCACAGGTTGCTTCCGCACTGGAAATCCAAATGGGTTGGCCTCGGACGGCAGCAGTAATTGTCATCGGAGCCAATTCTGTCTCTCTTGCAAGCGCAGAATTCGGAACATCGAGGCGTTCAAGCGTTCTCAGGAGTTCTCCTTTTGTCCCCACCCACCAAGGAACTGATGAAACTGGTGCTGGAACAGCGCATTGCCCACGGCGGGCATCCTGTCCTCTGCTGGATGATGGACAACATTTTCATCCGCACCGACCCGGCAGGCAACGTCAAGCCGGACAAAGAGAAATCCACAGAGAAAATCGACGGTGCCGTGGCGACCATTATGGCACTTGACCGTGCTATCCGCTGCAGCAATGGTAACGGAGCTTCGGTCTATGATAGCTGTGGGCTGTTGTTCATTTGAAGTCCATCGCCAAAATATCGGTTGAATAAAGTCGGAAACTCTATTATTCATCAGAGTTTCAGAATTATAAATTCGAAACTATTGATTTTTTTGATTTTTCGGGTATAATAGAATCAAGGAAGTCAGGAGGTGCATTATGGCTGAATTGATCAACCGCCCCCAATATCTGAATCAGCTGATTCAAAACAAAGATGTAGATCTGGTGAAAATCGTTACAGGTATTCGCCGCTGCGGAAAATCGTCCTTGCTGGATCTGTTTCATCACTATCTGTCGGAGAATGGCGTGCCGGATTCTCGGATCGTTCACATGAACATGGAATCCTTGCGTTACCGTGACCTGAACAATTACCTTTCTTTTTATGATTATGTCAGCAAGCAGATCGCTAAAGACGGAAAGACATACCTTATATTCGATGAACTGCAGACTGTAGAGCATTGGGAAAAAGCAATCGAGTCCTTCCGCTTGGATTATGATGTAGACATTTATATCACGGGTTCCAATGCCTATCTGCTGTCCACGGAATTTTCTACGCTGCTCTCCGGCAGATATGTAGAGATACGGGTGCTACCGCTGTCCTTCAAGGAGTTTTTGGACTTCTACGAGTTTGCCCCCGATGTGACAATGGACGAAAAGTTCCAGAAGTATCTCCAGTTCGGAGGGATGCCGATCCTGAGAGAATACAAGTTCAACGAAGCGAGAAGCAATCAGGCACTGGAAGGTATCTATTCGACCGTGGTGCTGCGTGATATTTTGCAGCGCAATAATGGCACAGATCAAGCCATGCTTCAAAAAATCATGCTGTTTTTATGCTCCAATATCGGCAGCATCACTTCTCCGAACAGCATCGGAAATGTACTCTCCAACGAGGGCGACATTCAAACCGGTAAGCAGAAGAACATTGCGGGGAAAACGGTGGATAAATATATTTCCATGCTCCGCAATGCGTTTGTATTCTTCTCTGTCGGTCGGTATGATGTAAAAGGAAAGCAGCTGCTCAAAACTCTTGGAAAGAACTATATCATCGACATGGGTTTTCGCAATATGCTTCTGGGCTACCGAGATGCAGATCGCGGGCATATCATTGAGAATATCGTATTTTTGGAACTGCTGCGCCGTGACTATCGGGTATATATCGGGAAGGTCGGAGAGACGGAGGTCGACTTCGTTGCGGAAAAGCCGAACAACAAGGTATATATTCAGGTAACGGAAAGTATGCTTTCCACGGAGACCCGTGAACGGGAGCTTCGTCCGTTGCGTATGATTGGGGATAACTACGAAAAAATCGTGCTTTCTATGGATCGCAGCTTCATCAATTCCTATGATGGCATAAAGTCACTGAATTTGATTGACTGGCTGCTCGGCGAATAAGCACTGCATTTTCGGAGCGAAATCAAAAGTTTTTGCAGTTCAAGTCGGAAACTTTGCAAGAACCGATTATCATAGAAAATGAAACAAGCAAGCATATACTGAGCCGTTATTTCAAATTGAAATGCCGAATTGAAATAAGAGCCAAAATATCTGAATATTTCAAAGCATCTGTTCATATGAGCAGGTGCTTTTCTTTTGCTCATTTTGAAGGAGAGTGATTTAAGTGGGTATCTTTTCAGGGCTTTTCAAATCCAGAGACAAGCCTCAAAACCGCACATCAGGCAGCAACTACGCCTTCTTCATGGGCGGCACGACCTCAGGCAAAACGGTGACGGAACGCTCCGCCATGCAGATGACAGCCGTGTATTCCTGTGTCCGCATACTGTCCGAGGCAGTGGCGGGACTGCCGCTGCACCTCTATAAATACACGAATAGTGGCGGCAAGGCAATGGCACACGACCATCCACTCTACCACTTGCTCCACGACGAGCCGAACCCGGAGATGAGTTCCTTTGTGTCCAGGGAGACGCTCATGACGCACCTGCTCCTCTGGGGCAACGCCTATGCACAAATCATCCGCAACGGAAAGAACGAGATCGTAGCTCTGTACCCGCTGATGCCCAACAAGATGTCCGTGGACAGAGATGAAAACGGCCGTCTGTACTACACCTATTATCGTGGCTCGGACAAAGCTATCAAGAATAAGGAGTTTGTCGTGACGCTACAACCCTCGGATGTGCTCCACATTCCCGGACTCGGCTTTGATGGCTTGGTCGGATACAGCCCCATCGCTATGGCCAAAAACGCCATCGGCATGGCGATTGCCTGCGAGGAGTACGGAGCCAAATTCTTCGCCAACGGTGCTGCACCTGGCGGTGTGCTGGAACACCCCGGCACGATCAAAGACCCACAGCGTGTGCGGGAGAGCTGGCAGTCCACCTTCGGCGGCAGCGGCAGCGCCAATAAGATCGCCGTGCTGGAAGAAGGCATGAAATACACGCCCATCGCCATCTCGCCGGAGCAGGCGCAGTTCCTCGAAACACGCAAATTGCCGGTTTCCTGGATCACTGCGACAGTCTGGACCAGCTGAAA
>JABLTL010037379.1_pt1 | contig 13688 bp, 12 predicted proteins | sample 7160151 | NCBI WGS metagenome assembly JABLTL01 (sample SAMN14651223, study PRJNA627086) | human gut metagenome | isolation source: feces | host: Homo sapiens
CCTCCGTAGCTAACAATCGCTTACGGAGGTAAAATACCACGTTTTCTTTATTTGAGCTTTCTAACTGAACTTAAATTTACTGTCGCCACTGTGTTTCTGCTGTTGTGTAAATTTAGAGCTCCTGCAATTTTTTCTCAAGGAGCGATTGTTAGTGACTGAGACAAAATTGCAGGAGCTTTTATAAAACTTATTAAATTAAAGCAGCATCTGTACAAAGGACACAAATAATTTTATTCCGTATCCGATAATGATCACGCCACACACGATATTGATCCATCGCATAACTTTTGCATTAAATTTACTGCTAATCAGTGAAATCAAAAATGTAAGACCGATGAACCAGGAAAAGGATGCACATGCAACACCTGTGATAAATGGTGTCTCCTGTCCGGCTGCTAATGTTACATGGAAAGCGCCAAGCATCATAGTGCCGTCGATGATCGCCTGTGGATTAAACCAGGTTACGACACAGGCGGATGAGATGGTTTTTTTGATGGACATGGTAGGCTGATCCTTTTCCAGATCCTGTGTCTTTGCACGCAGCAGGCTGATACCGATATAAATAACGATCAGACTTCCCACACATAAAATAACCATCTGCAGCCATTTAAACTTCTGCATGATCGTTCCGATTCCAAAAAAGCATGCAAGTGACAAAGTGATGTCAAAAAAGATGACGATCAGTGCTGTCAGCAGTGCGCGCTTTCGTTTGTTTGTCAATGCAGAATTAATGACAAATAAGTTCTGCATTCCTATGGGGGCCACATAGGCCAGTCCCATAGTTAACCCCTGTAAAAAAATATTCATATACCTTTCCTCCATTTGATATGATACTATCATAATAGAAGATTTTATGATGTATGTAACCAACCAAACTAAGCTGAATGATACCAACCAATGGGGGTTTTTACAATGAAAAAGGCAACACCTGTTCAGATAAACTGGAAGCCGGATAAAAATAATCCGGTTCCTTTGTATCAGCAGATTGTAGATTATATTTATCAGAAAATATCCAGCGGTGACTGGCCGGTGGGGACACGCTTGCCGTCTCAGCGCACACTGGCAGAGCAGTTTGATGTAAACAGGAGTACGATAACAAGTGCTTTGGACGAGTTGACAGCGTTTGGAATTATCCGGAGCGGACATGGTGCCGGAACGCTGGTAATTAATAATACCTGGGGACTGATGCTTCCGGAATTTCAGAAATGGGAAAAATATGTTACTTCCGGCAGTTTTATGGAGAACAACCAAACCATCCAAACAATCAACCGGATGGAATTTGAGGAAAATATTATCCGGCTGGGAACCGGGGAATTAGATCCGCGTATTTTTCCAAAGGATAAGTGGAATCAGGTGCTGAAAAATCTGACACCACAGATCCAGTCGCTTGGATATCTCGGTCCGTTGGGCCTGCCGGAACTGCAGGAAGCTTTGGCGCGGCACCTGGCGAGCTGTGGCATACATACGTCACCTTCCAATATTTTAGTTACATCAGGAGCGTTACAGGCATTACAGTTGATATCGGTAGCGCTCTTAAAACCAGGATCTACGGTATATACAGAAGCACCAAGTTATATGAAGTCTCTGCAGGTATTTCAGTCGGCAGGTATGCGCCTTTCCGGGGTTCCGATGGATGAATACGGGATTCAGTATTGGAAATTACAAAATAAAACGTCCCTGCAGAGCGGACATCACTCCAGTATTTTGTATACGATACCAACAAATCAGAATCCAACCGGTATTACGATGGAGGAGGGAAGGCGGCAGGAATTGATCGATTACTGTGTTTCATGTCAGCTTCCGATCATAGAAGATGGAGCATATCTGGAACTTTGTTATGCGCAGGAGCAGCCAAAGACGTTAAAGGAACTGGATCAGTCGGGAATGGTCATCTACCTTGGTACAGCTTCCAAAACACTGGCTCCCGGGCTTCGGATTGGCTGGATCGTTGCACCTGAACCAATTGTGCAACGGCTGGGGGATGTGAAAATGCAGATGGATTATGGTGCAAGTTCAATTTCACAATGGATTTTTGCAGAATTTTTAAACAGTGGGCTTTACGGGGAATATTTACAGGAACTGAAAGCAATTTTACTGCACCGGAGAAACTGTGCATTGAAAGCATTGCAGGAGCATTTTTCAGATCTTGCCACCTGGCGTATACCAAAAGGAGGATTTTATATCTGGCTGACTTTTAAGAAAGAACTTTCCGTGGAAATGATTTTTCAGGAAGCTTTAAAGCATCGGATCTTATTGAATCCCGGAGACATTTATGGATTTGAGAAAACAAATTCACTCCGGCTTTCTTTTTCTTATGTTACTCCGGAGGAATTTGCGCTGGCAGCAGAAACATTAGCGCAAGTTGTACGACACGCAATATAGGGCGCACAATGTCCGGGAAACAATGGTTTTGCGCCGACCGAAACGAAGTGTAGATGTGCAGTGATTCTTCTCAGAATCACGCACCAAGTCTCATGTGCGTTCGACTTGAAAGTACATGTACAGAAACAGAGTCTGAGTTCATTTTTTTGGCGAGCGATTGTTAGCTGCGAAGAAAAAATGAATTCAGACCCTTCTTGATATTCAGTTAAATTTTAAAGTAACGCAGCAAAAACCTCCGGTTTTTAACCCCCTGGGTGGCTTGTGACCGCCTGTCTGTTTTGCTAAAATCATTTTGGTAAAATGGCACGGAGAGAAGCCGTGCGTGTTGTGAGTGAAAATAGAGAAAATGTACCTTGGAATCTTGCGATAACGATGAATTTCGGGCATACATGAGACATATCAGGAGGAAAGCTATGAAAAAGAAACTATTGAGTCTTCTGCTGGCGACAGCCATGATCATGGGACTGGCAGCTTGTGGAACAGCAGGAAACACGGATAAGAGCGTGTCCGGGAATGCGGAAGCGGCACAGACAGAATGGAATACGGACAACACGATTGTGTATGGATCGAATGATTATGTCCGTATCAATCCGGCCATGGATGAGCATGGAGAAATCAATGCACTGATCTTTGACGGGCTGACCGATCATGACGGGAACAACCAGGTGATTCCGCGTCTGGCAAAAAGCTGGGACTGTGATGAAGAGGCTTATACCTATACGTTTCATCTGGAAGAAAATGTAAAGTGGCATGACGGCGAACCGTTTACCGCAGAAGATGTAAAGTTCACGATTGAAACCATTATGGATCCGGAGAATGAATCAGAAAATGCAGCAGATTATGAAGATGTGGAAGAAATTACAGTAATTGACGATTACACCATTGCGTTTCGGCTGAAAGCACCGAATGTGGCATTTCTGGATTATATGACCATGCCGATTCTTCCGAAACATCTTCTGAAAGGCGAAGATATGCAGGAGTCGGATTTTTTCCGTGCACCGGTCGGCACAGGACCATATAAATTGGATCACTGGGATGATAGTCAGGCGATTGTTTTAACAAGAAATGACGACTATTTTGCAGGTCCTGCAAAAATCGAAAACATTGTATTCAAGATTGTGTCGGATGATAATGCAAAAGCATTGCAGCTCCAGTCCGGAGAACTGAATCTGTCACAGGTGACGCCGAAAGATGCACAGAATTTTGCAAACAGTGATACTTATACGGTATATGATATGAAGACATCGGATTATCGCGGTATTCTGTATAATTTTGCAAATGAATACTGGCAGAAAAATGCGGATCTGATTCCGGGTATTAATTATGCGATCGACCGGCAGGCGATTGTAGACGCAGTACTGCTGGGGCATGGGGAAGTGGCATACGGTCCGCTGCAGCGCAATATTTACAATTATGAAGATGTGGAATATTATGAGTATGATCCGGAGAAAGCAGCCCAGATGTTTGAGGCGGCAGGCTGCACGAAAGATGCGGACGGTTACTGGTGCAGAGATGGCGAACGCATTGGTTTTACCATCAATGCTTCCTCGACTGATCAGGTGCGTATCGATATGGCACAGATCGCGGCACAGCAGCTGCAGGCAGTGGGACTGGATGTAAAAGCAAATGTTCCGGCAGAAGGTATTGACTGGGGCGGTCAGGAATGCTGCATCATTGGCTGGGGATCACCGTTTGATGCGGATGACCATACATATAAGGTATTTGGAACAGACAAAGGAGCCAATTATTCCGGTTATTCCAATCCGCTGGTGGATGAATATCTGACAAAAGCGCGGGAGACAGATGACCCGTCAGAGCGGGCGGAATATTATGCACAGTTTCAGAATGAACTGGCGAAGACACCGGCATATACGTTTTTCTGCTATATTGATGCCATGTATGTGGTGAATGATCATATCAAAGGAATCAGCAGTGATACGGTACTTGGACACCACGGTGTGGGCATTTTCTGGAATGTCTGTGACTGGACGATAGAGTAGGAGAGATGGCAATGTCAGAACTTTTGAATATAGAACATCTGTCAGTGAGTTTTGCGGCAGAAGAAGGAAAAATGGAAGCAGTCAGGGACGTCAGTTTTTCCCTGAAAAGCGGAGAAGTTCTGGCAATTGTCGGAGAATCCGGTTGTGGGAAAAGTGTACTGTGCAAAAGTATCATGAAACTGCTTCCAAAAAATGGATGGATTGAGAATGGGAGTATTGCCGTCAACGGGGAAGACATTGCGGCATATCCGGAGAAGAAAATGCAGAAACTGCGGGGAAGCATGTTTTCTATGGTATTTCAGGATCCGATGAGTGCACTGGATCCGACGGTCCGTATCGGCAGGCAGATCGCTGAGGCTATCCGCATGCATAACCGGACACTGAGCCGGGAAGAAATCGGGCGCAGAGTGACAGAACTGCTGGAACTGGTGGGAATCGATCATGTACAGGAGCGATGTGAGTGGTTTCCACACCAGTTTTCCGGTGGAATGAGACAGCGGAGTGTGCTGGCGGTTGCACTGGCTGCGGATCCGAAGATTCTGATCGCAGATGAACCGACGACAGCACTGGATGTGACAATTCAGGCACAGATTTTGCAACTGCTGAAAGAGATTCAGAAACAGTTGCATATGGCTATGATTTTTGTGTCGCATAATCTGGGTGTGGTGGCAGATATTGCAGACCGGGTTGCGATCATGTATGCAGGTAAAATTGTGGAAATTGGAACAAAAGATGAGATTTTTTCAGATCCGAGGCATCCGTATACCAGAGGATTGCTGCAGGCGCATCCGTCCATGGCCCGGGGGAAATGCAGCCTGAAGACGATACCAGGCATGCCGCCGGTTCTGATCAATCCACCCCGGGGGGATGCCTTTGCGGCACGGAATCCGTATGCATTGCCGATTGATTTTGAAGAGCAGCCACCAATGTTTCCGGTCAGTGATACACATTTTGCTGCGACATGGTTACTGGATCCGAGGTTTCGCGGGCAGGAGACAATCATACGAAATCAGGAGAACGGGGAAACAAAATTGCAGGTTTCCCCTGATTTTTGCGTATCGGAGGAAACGCTGGTGGAGGTCAGACATCTGACGCATGTGTTTGCTCATAGCAGCAATCATCCCGTCAAAGCAGTGGATGATGTGTCATTTACTATGAAAAAAGGTGAGATCTTCGGTCTGGTGGGAGAGTCCGGTTCCGGAAAATCTACGGTAGCAAGGTGTCTGATGAATATTTATCAGCCATCGGGAGGGGAAATCCTTTTTGACGGGATCAATATCTGTGATAAGAAAGAATTCCGGTCACATCGAAAAATGCTGCAGACGCAGCGGCAGATTATTTTTCAGGATTCTGCATCGAGTTTAAATCCGCGTATGAAAGTGGCTGACATCATTGCAGAACCGCTGCGGATCAGCCACAGGAAAACGGAGCGGGAGAGCACACGTAAGGAAGCAGAATTTCAGCTTCGTTATGTGGGGATGGAATCCATGTATCTGGATAAGTATCCGGCGCAGCTGTCGGGAGGTCAGCGGCAGCGTGTGGCGATTGCAAGAGCGCTGTCCATGGAACCCAAACTGCTGGTGGCGGATGAACCGGTCGCGGCTCTGGATATGTCCATTCAGGCGCAGATCGTGAATCTGTTCCGCCATTTGCGGGAGGAACACGGATTTACGATTTTATTTATCGCACATGATCTGGCAATGGTAGAATTCCTGTGCGACCGGGTGGGGGTCATGAATCATGGACAACTGGTGGAAGTCGGGACTACAGAAGACATTTTTTATCATCCGACGCATCCTTATACGAAAAAACTGCTGAAGGCTGTGCCGATGCTGCCTGGCAGCAGAAAACACTATGGCGGGTCGGAGGAGCAGAGAGAGAACGGATAATGAAATATGCAAGTGAATGCCGGTCAGCCGGCGGACAAATAAGCAGATACGGGTCGCGTGACTATGGAGGAATTATGAAGTACAGAGAGCAGTTTTTTTATATTGGGAAAAAAATAGTGGTATTTTTATGCAGTCTGCTGGTGCTTTCTGTGCTTGTTTTTACGATTTCGCGTCTGACTCCGACCGATCCGCTGCAATCTTATTATGGAGAGCGTGTGGAGAAAATGAGTGTGGAGGAAAAAGAAGCGACCCGGGAAAAACTGGGACTGAATGATCCGGTTCCGACGCAGTATTTTCGGTGGGTGCAGAATGCGTTGCAGGGAGATTTTGGCGTTTCCTACAAATACCGGCAGCCGGTCACGCAGGTGATCCGGGGGAGAATCGGAAATACGGTGATCCTTGGCGGAATTGGATTTGTCATTACTTTTGCAGGGGCATTGCTTCTTGGACTTCTCTGCGCAGCAAAAGAAAACAGTGTATTTGACCGTGTGATGTGCAAGGTTGGTACTTTGTCCAGCTGCATCCCGGAATTCTGGCTGTCGCTGGTTTTTATCCTGCTTTTCAGTGTGATCTGGAGAATCCTTCCGAGCAGTGGTGCTTACAGCATCGGGCAGGAAGCGAATCTGGCAGACCGTATCCGCCATCTGATCATGCCGATGGCGGTGGTGATACTGGAGCATCTCTGGTACTACGCCTACATGATCCGAAACCGGCTTCTGGAGGAAACCAGACGGGATTATGTGCTGCTTTGTAAGGCAAAGGGCATGTCCCGGGGACAGATTATGCGCCGCCACTGCCTGCGCAATATTATGCCGACTTATATCAGTCTGATGGCGATCTCTGTTCCGCATATTCTGGGAGGCACCTATATCGTAGAGACGGTATTTTCCTATCCGGGCATCGGAACGCTGTCTTACGAAAGCGCCCGTTACGGCGATTACAATATGCTGATGGTTCTGTGCCTGCTGACAGGTGCAGTGGTGATCTTTTGCAACATGGTCGGACAGATCATGAATGAGCGGATTGATCCGAGAGTACGAAGTGAACGGGGATAATTATGATGAAGAGAAAGAGACATACAGCCTGTGGAAAGAAAAAGATGCCGGTTGCTTCGTGCATTATATTGCTGGTCATCGTGCTGGGCTGCGTTTTTGCAGATGTTATCTGCAAAAAAGATCCATCCTATCTGGACCTGATGAATTATACCAAGGCACCGAACGCAGAATTCTGGTTTGGAACAGATACGCTGGGAAGAGATATTTTTTCCTGCATTTGGCACGGCGGACGGGTCTCTCTGCTGATCGGTGTGGCATCAACGGCGCTTTCTACCGTGATTGCCATTGTTTATGGTGCGATCAGTGGAATTGCCGGAGAAAAAGTGGATACGCTGCTAATGCGTTTTACGGAGATTATTTTAAGCATCCCGAATCTGCTGCTGATTATTTTCCTGCAGGCCATTATGGGAAAGGCAACGATCGGCTCGATATCCATTGTCATCGGACTGACAAGCTGGTTTGGAATTGCAAAAATTATCCGTACCGAAGTCCGGCAGCTGCGCAGCAGTGAATATGTGATTGCAGCAAAATGCATGGGAGGAAGTTTCTGGCATATTTTATGGAAACATCTGGCACCGAATTTTGTGTCATCAATTATGTTTATGGTGGTAATGAATGTCCGCTCCGCGATCGTGGCGGAGTCGACGCTGAGTTTCCTGGGCATTGGATTGCCGCTGGATGTGATTTCCTGGGGCAGTATGCTGTCTCTGGCAGAAAAAGCACTGATGTCGAGAGCCTGGTGGATCGTTCTGATTCCGGGAATTTTTCTGGTGGTCGTATTGATGTGTATTACCAGTCTGGGGCACTGGCTTCAGGTGAGAGTCAGCCATCAGGAAGCAAAATTATAACACCTTCCATCTGCGATGGGAAAAGAATGATAGAAATCTTGCAATGAATAAGGAGCAAAACGTTACAATGTGGAACGGCTGTGCCAGATGGTCAGACATATCAAAGAGGATTGCTATTTGTGCATTTTGTATAAGAACAGATGCTAAAATAGCGGTCCTCTTTTTTGTCACATTCTAAATATTGTAAAAATGTATGAGTGGATGCTCTTTATTTGCAGCAAAAAATGTATTTATCTAAAAAGTGAAACAAATATAGATGAAAAATCACATAAATCCTGTTAAAATAAGAAAAATATGATCGGCATAAAAATGTTTTGCAGGATTTATGGAGTTGCGAAATTTAGAATTGCAGAGATGCGCTGGAGAATATGTCATGCATTGCATGAGGCGTATCTGGGAGCAAGAATGCCGGAACATTCCTGATCATACAGATGTTGGAGGAAAAAAATGGACGTAACATATTTATCAGATATATTAAAAAAGGTCTCGGACAACAGCATGGATGTGGATACTGCATTAGAATCTTTGAAGCATTTGCCGTATGAAGACATTGGATATGCCAATATTGATCAGCACAGGAACCTGCGGACCGGTGAAGCGGAAGTTATTTTTGGTCAGAGTAAGACACCGGAGCAGATTGCAGGTATCGTTACACATATGATGCATGAGAATGCAAGGATCCTTGTGACCCGGGCACCAGAGGCAGCTTATGAAGCGGTAAAAGAAGTTGCACCGGAAGCAGTATATGAAAAACTTTCCAAAATCATTATGGTAGGAAAGATACCGGTGCCAAAGGAGGAAAAAGGGACGATCGCAGTTGTGACAGCTGGAACCTCCGACATTCCGGTGGCAGAGGAAGCTGCATTGACAGCTGAGTTTTTCGGGGATAAAGTAGACCGTGTATACGATGTGGGTGTGGCAGGAATTCATCGCCTGTTTGGTAAGATCGATCAGATCCGGAGTGCAGATGTGATCATTGTAATTGCCGGTATGGAAGGTGCGCTGGCAAGTGTTGTTGGCGGTCTGGTGGAAGTGCCAGTGATCGCAGTGCCGACCAGTGTTGGTTATGGTGCAAGTTTTGGTGGCCTGGCAGCATTACTTTCCATGCTGAACAGCTGTGCGAACGGAATCGGCGTAGTGAATATTGATAATGGATATGGCGCAGCATGTCTGGCAAACAAAATTATGAAGAGGTAGGAACATGGCAAAGGCAAAAAAGTCAATGGTGGAAAAACAGCAGAGTGCCGATGTGGCAGAACAGGCGCACAGACTGGCACATGAATTGGGGCTGGCACATGGACATTCACATACAGAGGAAAATGATCATGCACAAATTTTGGAAAATGGAGGCACGCATGACCATACAGAGGGACATGGACATCACCATCCGAATTCTAAAGCAGTTTCCAATCGTCTGGCAAGAGCTATTGGCCATCTCGAAGCAGTAAAGCGGATGGTAGACCGGGAAGAAGACTGTGCAGAAATTTTGATACAGCTGGCAGCGGTTCGCTCTGCCATTAATAATGCAGGAAAAGTGATTCTGATGGATCATCTGAATCACTGTATCGTAGAAGCTGTTGAGGACGATGATTTAGACAAGATCAAAGAATTTGGAGATGCAATACAGAAGTTTATAAAGTAAAATAAGTGCGGAGGAGATTAGTGTGAAGAAAATATTATATCTGGAATGTAAGACAGGCGCTGCCGGAGATATGCTGATGGGTGCATTATACAGTTTGCTCACAGAAGAACAGAAAGTATTATTTCTGGAAAAATTAAATGCGATCAGCGAAGAAGTGTGTGTGATTCCACAGGAAATATGCAAACAGGGAATCGGTGGGATTCATATGAAGGTGGAGATCAATGGTACCGAAGAAGGGACAGAAGCACATCACCACCATGAGCATAATCATCATGAAGAAGAACACGGTCATATTCACGACCACGAACATGCGCATAGCCATGCACATGGTCATCATTCCCATACAAGTGTTGCTGCTATTTTGGAGCAGATTTCAAAGCTGGATATGAGCGATGCCGTAAAGAGAGATGCTGAGGGAATTTACCGTAACATTGCAGCAGCAGAGAGTAAAGTTCATCAAACTGATATGGAGCAGATCCATTTTCATGAAGTGGGTTCCGTGGATGCTCTGATCGACGTGGTTGGAAGCTGCCTTGCCCTTGAACTGCTTGGCGTAGATGAAGTGCAGGCTTCTCCGGTCTGTGTCGGAAACGGCACTGTTCGCTGTGCGCATGGCATCCTTCCTGTTCCGGCACCGGCCACAGCCGAGATTATTAAGGGGATGCCGGTATACTGCAGCAGTTTTGATGGAGAATTACTGACACCGACGGGGGCAGCTATCCTGAAATATTTTGTAGAGACTTATACAAAAGAAATGCATATGGAAATAGAAGAGATCGGTTACGGCTTCGGAACAAAAGATTTTGCACAGTTAAGCTGTGTAAGAGCATTTCTTGGATATCAGAAATAATTGTTTTCACTTGATTTTTTAGAATGAGTAAGAATGCGTGTTTTTCGAAATCAGTAACATTGCGGTTGTTTATAAAATATTGTAAAATAAGGTCATTCAGAATCTAAAAATACCCTGAGGGGAAGGATACAAATATTACTACGACATAAGAGAGGATTTGCAATGGAACTTAAGATGGAGCTCAGTCAGAAACAGGTTTTATCACAGCATATGGTTCAGTCCATGGAGATTCTTCAAATGAGCGCGCAGGAACTGGAAGGCTATATCGAAAAGCTGGCACTGGAGAATCCGGTGATCGAGCTGGCAGATTCCAGTCAGTCAAAAGCGGATATGCAGCAGGAAGATCTTCAGCGGAAGCTGGACTGGCTGGAGTCTACAGACTTGCAGAATCGTGTATATTATCAGCAGGAGCGCGATGCGGAAAATATGGAAGCAAACTGGCATGACAGCAGACAGTCCGAGGAAAATCTGGAGGAATATCTGCATGCACAGATTCTGCTGGCAGATTATACCGAACTGGAGCGTGTGATCATGGAATATCTGATCTGTTCGCTGGATTCCCGTGGTTATTTTTCCGGGGAACTTGCGCAGGTTGCAGATCATTTTAATGTTTCGGAAGAGAAGGTTGAAGAATTGCTGCAGGATATTCAGGAACTGGATCCGGCGGGCGTAGGTGCCAGAAATCTTCAGGAATGTTTGTTGCTTCAGATTCAGAGGAAAAAGAATTATTCTGACGTGACCGTAGAGATCATTGAACATTACATGGAAGAAGTTGCGAAAAACCATTTACCAAACATTGCAAAGAAACTGCAGGTTTCCCTGGAAGAAGTGCAGCAGGCCTGTGAGGAGATTCGTAGCCTGAATCCGAAGCCGGGAAGTTCTTTCAGTGACAGGGAGCAGTTACGATACATTAGTCCGGATGCGGTGGTTGTAAAATTGGAAAATCAGTTCGAGATTCTGATTAATGAGTATCAATATCCGGGATTTTCCATCAGCAATTATTATCAGGAAATGATGCAGAGTACTACGGATGCGGAGGCGAAAAAGTACCTGCAGGAAAAAGTACAGCAGGCGCAGTGGGTGTCTAATTGTATTTCACAGCGTTCCTCTACATTATCCAGAGTTATGCATCTTCTGGTGGAAAAACAGCATGAATTTTTCCTGGAAGGACCGGGGCATAAGCGTCCAATGCGGCTGGTGGATCTGGCGGAAGAGCTGGATCTTCATGAATCTACGATCAGTCGTGCCATGCGCGGAAAATATCTGCAATGTTCCTGGGGAGTCTTTCCTTTGAACTACTTTCTGACTTCTGTTGCAGTAAAAAGCAGCAATACCGATGGAATGGAGGATAAGACACCGGAGCAGATGAAAACAATGATCCGGGAGATTGTAGACAGTGAGAACAAGAAAAAACCATATAGCGATCAGGCAATCAGTGATCTGCTGATCGCAAAGGGCATCAAATTGTCCCGCCGTACAGTCAATAAATATCGTACCGAGATGGGAATTCCGGATAAGAGCGGCCGAAAAGAGTTTTAATCAGCTTTGGCAGAAAGCTTTCGGTGTGAGTTGTCAGTTTCATCAAAAATATCCAGTACAGTTATTTACGAAACGATGTACTAGTATTCGCGTTGCGTTGCTTGTGAAAGAGGGATTTATATGACATTAAAAGATTTTTTTATCAAGTATCCTAAGATTGCCATTGCATTTTCCGGAGGAACCGATTCGGCCTATTTATGCTATATGGCAAAAAAATATGCGAAAGAAATGACGGCTATTTATGTGTCTACCGCATTTCAGCCGACATTTGAAAAAGAAGATGCAATTCGTTTTTGCAAAGAATATGCGATTCCGCTGACTATTTTGGAGCGGGATGTGCTAAGTCAGGAGGCTGTCGTACAGAATCCGGCAAATCGCTGCTATTATTGCAAAAAAGTGATTTTTTCTGAGATTCAAAAGAAAGCACTGGCGCTTGGATTTACCTGTCTGGCAGATGGAACAAATGCTTCTGATGATGCAGATGACAGACCTGGTATGAAGGCATTGCAGGAGATGAAGGTATTATCTCCGCTCCGGATCTGCGGAATTACAAAGCCGGCGCTGCGTGATGTATCGGAACAGCTGGGATTATTTACTGCACGGAAACCGGCATATGCCTGTCTGGCTACCCGCATTCCGACAGGGACGCGGATCACAGCAGAGCAGTTAGAGAAGGTGGAACAGGCAGAAAGTGCTTTGATGGATATGGGATTTTCTGATTTCAGAGTCCGGCATCCGGAAGGTTATGCAAAGCTTCAGGTAAAACCGGAGCAGCTGTCATTAGTTTTTGAAAAAAGAGAAGAAATTCTGGCTGTTTTAGAGCCACTTTTTGGAACGGTCTGTCTGGATATGAAGACAAGATAGCACATTTTTTGAGATGTGTATTTTATAATGGAAAATACATTTGGATTTGAAAAAAAAACTATGAAGTGGCACAAACCCGCAGAAACACTGGACTTGACCAATGGTCGAGTCCTTTTTTTGCATGAAAAGATTGACGGGGATGGGCTTTGCTGTTATAACTGGGAGCACAGACAGAGATGTCGTAGTTGTTCCTGCAGGACAGAACTGAAATAAAAATCAGCAAAGAACGTTTTAAACGCAGATTCAAGTCGAACGTACGTGAGACTTGGTGCGTGATTCTGGTCAGCGAAAGGTGACATATTCTTCTCAGAATCACCGCACATCCCCTCGTTTCCGGTGCATAGAGCGCTAAGAGGTGGGTAATGGGAAAAGCATCTTTGCGGGATATCGAAAGGAGTCAAATCTGAAATGGAAAAAAGAGAAAATTTCGGAAGATATATAAAAGAAAAACGAAAAGCCGCCGGACTCTCTCAGAAAGAGTTGGCAACACAGTTATTTGTATCAGAATCAGCCGTCAGCAAATGGGAGCGCGGAGTTTCCCATAGTTAAAGATACCACACCAAATATGATGAACCCACGCTTATACACTACCAGCTATAATAAACCGCAAGGACAGCAA
>JABLTL010039006.1_pt1 | contig 13667 bp, 17 predicted proteins | sample 7160151 | NCBI WGS metagenome assembly JABLTL01 (sample SAMN14651223, study PRJNA627086) | human gut metagenome | isolation source: feces | host: Homo sapiens
GAACGGGAAAAGGCACGCCGACAGGAGCAGGAACGTGAGCTAAGTGAAAAAAATGAGAAAAAGCGTTTTCTCCTGATATCTGTTATAACATTTTTGGTTTCTCTGTTTTTTATAGTTATAGGAGTTGTTTTATGCGCAGGCTCTGATACAGATAATTCAATTATTGCAGGATTTTTCCTTTTGAGCATAGGAATTATAATTATGGCAGTCCTTTTTCTGATATTGAAGTGGCGCAATGATGCAGAAAATGCCCGCAACGGAATGGTCAAACTAACGTTCAGTGGAAATCAGGATGAAAATTATCAGGTGGTTCAGTCTAATTATGCCAAAATGGGGTTTAAAAATATTATGGCTGTTAATCTCCAAGATCTTTTTCTGGGTGTGTTGGATAAGCCAGGAAAGGTTGAATCAATAACGATTGATGGACTTTCTCCTATTTATGGAAAATGGTATTCCCCGGATGCGCAGGTAATTATAAAATATCATGGCTTTGCAAATAGAAGAGGGTGATAAAAAAGTATAGTAATTTTATTTAAGAAATTTATTGAAGCCGAGAAATGAAAGGAGAAAATGATATGTTATTTGGTTTATTCAAAAACAATGATGATGACAGAGTGGCAGAGCTTGAAGAGGAGAATGAGGCACTTCATAACCGCATTGATGAGCTTAAAGATTTGTGCGAGGAAAAGGATTCTTATTTTACGGAAATGATATCTGACGGGCTGCGGCATGGCAGCAAGCTTGCGGCTAAGCATATGTCAGACAGGAAAAAATATCTTAATGGCGATTATGATGATGATGAATAAAGGGGAGGATAATTATGGCGGCAGATTGGAGTTATGCAGAATTATGCAAGGAGGTAAAACTTGCGGGAGGACCTGACTGCTACAACGATAGCTTAATAGAGCTTGGAAAAGGAAAAGGGCGATTTGAAATGTTACCGATAGTATTTGGTGCTGCAATTATTGGCTATTTTGCTACAAAAGCTTATGACAAGTGGTTTAATAAGAAAAGAACTGCTATTGAAGAAGCAAATATGCAATGCCTGAATTGCATAAATGGTGATGTAGAGAATAATCAGGAAAAATTGAAAGGAGAAAATAACAATGGGACTGTTTGACTTATTTAAAAGTAAGAAAAATGATGATGAGGAAATAGAAGAAGCATATAATTGTACAGACGATGAGGATGACGACGATGACGATGAATCATTAGATGTGTATGATGCTGCTCTGATCTGGATGTCCAACGGAAAGGATGAAGATTATACTTTTGGTTATACAGAAGAAGAGCTTGAAGATGCACTGAGATAAATTATAAATACAAATCATAAAAAAGTGATATGAGTTTTTTGGAGGGATTTTATGAAATGCCCTAATTGCGGAAAAGAAATCAGTACACCCAACAATTATAATGACCCGCCTATTTCTATGTGGGGATATTTTGGCTATGAGATATTGTTCGCCTTGCCGTTTGTAGGATTTATACTGCTTATCATTTTTTCTGTAAGCGGAACGTGCAATAAAAATCTGCGAAACTTTGCCCGCTCTTATTTCTGTGCAATGATACTGCTGATCATCATAGTTATTATACTCGCTGCTTCGGGCGCTTTTGGAGCAGCTTTTGGAACGGCACTTAATTCAGGCAGATAAAAAAATCCCCCGCCAAATCAAAAGCTTGGCGGGGGATTTTATTTTATAGGTAAAATTACTCCTCAGGTGCTTTCCTGTTATCAATATAGAACTTGATAAGATCAGCTGCCTGTTCGGTGGTGAGCTTTTCGCTGTTGATGCACAGCTCGTAGCTGTCGCTGGCACCCCACTTGGTCTCGGCATGGTAGTTGTGGTAAGACGCTCTTGCCTTGTCCATGCGGTTGAGCTTTGCCTGAGCTTCCTTTATGGAGATGTTCTCAAGCTTTGCGGCTCTGGCTGCTCTGTATTCGGGGGAAGCGGTGATGAACACGCTTACTACATCGTAGTCGTCCTTGAGGATATAATCGGCGCATCTTCCGACGATAACGCAGGGACCGTTCTTTGCTGCTTCACGGACTGCGTTTATCTGTGCTTCGTATGCCACCAGCTCAATGGGCTTGCCCATATAGAAGCCGCCGTTCTGGGCGTTCATTACCAGTGAATACATAAGGCTGGAAGTGGGTGTCTCCTCGAAATTCTGCAAAAAGCTGTCGCACAGACCGCTCTGCTTTGCTGCTGCGGTTATCAGCTCCTTGTCATAGAAGGGAACGCCAAGCTTTTCTGCCAGGCACTTGCCTATCACTCTTCCTCCGCTGCCAAAACGTCTTCCGATAGTGATTATCTGTGTTTTTGCCATATGGACCATCCTTTCCGATGATTTATTTTAAGCGTGACCCGTTAAACTGTAATTTTAAGACAATTTGATTGCGGCATTTAATACTGATCCTCAATCAACCTATAGACAAATCCTCGGCTGAAATAAGCCCATTCTTCGTCAAGCTCCCTTGCCGGGCGACATGCCCGCCTGCAGTCGCTTTCCTATACTGGTCTTATTTCATCTGTCGGCTTTGTCTATAGAACGATTAAAGATTAGTATAAAAATACCAAAATAAGTTTATGGGACTGCTTTTGTTTCACTTATTTCATTTTTCTGAGGTTAATGGTAAGAAGTGTAATTGCCAAAATAAATGCCATTCCGTCTGCCACGGGGCCTGCCCACAGAACGCCCTCAACTCCCATGAATGTAGGAAGTATGAACATTGCGGGGATAAGGAAAAGCACTTGACGGGAAAGGCTGAGTATTGCCGAGAACGCAGGCTTGCCTATTGCCTGGAAGAATATGCCGCTTACCAGCTGGAAGCCGTTTATGCAGCAGAGCATAAGGAATGTGCGCATACATTTTACGGCAAACTCATTGTAAAGCTGCGACTCGCTTCCGAAGATGCTTACTACCGACATGGGAGCAAACTGGAAAAGCAGGAATGCGCATATGAGTACCGATTCTGCAATGATAAGGGTTATTTTCAGAGTTTTCTTTACTCTGTCGGTCTGACCGCTGCCGTAGTTGAAGCCGAATATGGGCTGTGCGCCTGTGGCAAGACCTATTACAACGGCTATCATTATCTGGTTGACCTTCATGGTGATACCCATGGTGGTCATGGGTATCTCGGCACCGTATATGCTCATTGCGCCGTACTTTACCAGCAGGTTGTTGGAAACTGCCATTACCAGCACTATGGACATCTGGGTGATAAAGCTTGAAACGCCCATGGAGCATATCTTTTCAATGGCTTTGAGACGGGGTCTGAGATATTCTTTTTTCAGCCTGATGTGACGGAGTCTGAATATGTAATACCAAACGCACATTGCGGCGTTTACGAACTGACCCAGGATAGTTGCTATGGCTGCGCCCTTGATGCCCCACTTGAACACGAAGATGAACAGGGGGTCGCAGATGAGGTTGATGACGCTTCCTGCCAGCAGGCCTGCCATGCTGAACTTGGGGCTGCCGTCTGCACGGATAACGCCTGAATAGCCAACGCTGATACATGAGAAGGGAAGACCGATGGCAATTATCCTGCCGTAGTCCAGCGCATAGGGGAGAGTTTCGGAGGTAGCTCCGAAAAGCATACAAAGTGGCTTTGTAAAGATAAGGTATATGGCTGCCAGTATCACGCCCACTATTACCAGAAAGACGGACGCTCCGCCAACGCCTTCTGCGGCGTGTTCGGGTTCGTTTGCACCCAGCTTCAGGCTCAGATATGCGGCTGCACCGTCGCCAAGCATAAGGGCAAGCGCCAGTGCGATGACGGTCATTGGCATAATTACGTTTGTGGCACCGTTGCCAAGGTAGCCTATTCCTCTGCCGATGAATACCTGATCTACTATATTATATAGTGCATTCACCACCATGCAGATTATTCCGGGGACGGAGAACTGCAAAAGCAGCTTGCCTACAGGTTCGGTGCCCAGGGGATTTTTTGATTCTATTGTCTGTTCCATTTTCATTTATACGGAACTTTCCGCATTCCTTTCATCTTCTTATTTTAGGTAATTATAACATATTTTTATTTAAATTGCAAGCTGAATGTTTGGGCAGATGAAAAATCAAACTTGCAAAGATGACTTCTTAGTACTATTATTATAGTATATGATATCCCGATCGGGGAGTGGATATCATGGGCATGTTGCGGATATGTCCCAAAAATCAGGGATGTCACGCCGCAGAGCCGCAATATGCGGTGAATAGACGTTTTTCAAATGTTACGTCTGTTACCGTTTTGTGATAAGTTAAGAGATTTTGCGGTGGATTTTGTGGAAATTGTGCAAGTTGCCGTGAAAATCCTCAGGAAAATTTGTTATAATAATGGTTGTAGTGCATTTTGAATTGTGCTATAATAAAACCATGCTAAAAGCACCAATTACCAATTATTAAAGAATTTGGAGGAAAACAATTATGAAGAAGTTTCTTGCCGCTCTTGCAGCTTCTGCAATGGCACTTTCTATGATGAGCATTTCCGCAATGGCTGAGGGTATCGACGGTGAAGGCGATGAGATCGATGACGACGAAGAGATCGTTGAGGAAGTAACTACCGAAGAGGTTGTTGAGGAAGTTACCGAGGCTACCGAAGAGGAAGTTCCTGCTCCCGCTCCTTCTCCTGCAACAGGCAACTCTCCCGTTGCTATGGCAGTTATCCCTGTAGCTCTTGCTGCAGCTGCTGTTGTTGCTAAGAAGGCTAAGTAATCTGAGTTTATACTCAAATCAAAAGCTTCAAAAAAGTCCGTTCCGTTTTCGGGACGGACTTTTTCTTTTGCCTTTAAGCAATCACTATTGCTTAAAAATCAGGCTTTGAGTTAAACGATTACAGGTCAAATGTAATCGTTTAGCTAAAATGTATAAAGAAAATATGCGCAAATTCGGCAATATTGATATAGCTTTTTTTATGCAATAGGTGTATAATTACAATATGAATAATCAGACGGAAAATCCGTCAGCAAGTTTATTAACTGTATAAAAAATTGGAGGAGATTATAATGAAATTCAGAAGAATTGCTTCTGTAGCTGCTGCTTCCGCTATGGCTCTTTCTGTTATGGCAGTAAGCGCATCCGCTGCTGATTACAACGCATTCCTTATGTACACTGATAATGACTGGGCTTGGTCTCATATGTCCGAGGGCATTTCCGGTGATACTACTGTAAGCGGTTACGGTACATACACTGTTTCTGCTGACTGCGAAGCTATGCAGGGCGCAAACGCTAACGGCGCACTCGTATTCTGCGTAGATATCGTAGGCGGCGGCGCTGAGTTTACTGTTGACAACACTGTTGCTACTATCGACAGCATTCTCGTTGACGGTGTTTCTCTCGATGTTGACAACTCCAAGATCGTTTACGGCGATATCGAGGAGAACGGCAACTTCAGAATCGAGATCAAGAACGCTTACGGTCAGACCGGTGACCTCACCGATGAGCACTACTGCCCTATCGATTCCGATAAGTGCAACCCCGCTAACCTCATTGAAGTAACCTTCACACTTGCTGATCCCAACGCTGCTGCTGAGGCTCCCGCTGAGGATGAGGCTGTTGCTGAAGCTCCTGCTGAAGAGACTGTAGCTGAGACTCCCGCAGCTGACACTGCTGCTACTACTCCCGCTGCAACAGGCAACACTTCCGCTGCTGCTCTTGCCGGTGTTATGGCTGTAGCTGCTGCTGCTGCGATCGCAGTTAAGAAGTCCAAGTAATCAATAACAACTCACAAATTTACTCCTTTTCTGAAAGAGTCCGTACCCGTCGGTGCGGACTCTTTTACTTTATTTGCATGATACTGCAAAATAGTTGTGATTTATAAGGGATCGTCTTGGTAACAATGTAGTAACAACGTACAAAGCAATGGTTACAAAATCGTTACAATGCCTATTGAAAATCATACCGATTTGTAATATAATAAAATGTAGATAAATAGGGATAGCTGTCTCAGTGTCCCGAAAAGGTGAGGAGAAATAAAAATGAAAAAAATGAGAGTTATGACCGCAGGTGCGGCTGCACTTCTGACTGTATGCTCAGCTTCTGTAAGTGCTTATGCTCAGTCTGTAATTGATTTTGAGGACGGAAACTACAGCTTCGTATCCATGAAAACAGATGACGGCGGAGATGCTTCCGTTATTTCTGTAGTGGATTTCAACGGCTCAAAGCAGCTGAAAGTCGATGTTCAGGACTGTGCAAACGTTCCTAAGGTAAATTTCAGTATAAATCAGCTTCTTGCTTCCGATGATTTTGACAAGGTAAAGACCATTGAAATGGAGATCACCTTTGAATCAAAGGACGGAGCTACTCCCATTGGCTGGGCAGGCGGCGCAATAGGCACTCAGGGCGGCGAAAAGTCACCTGCATGGGCACAGACCTCATGGGAATGCGGAGAATATGAAAATCCTGTTTCTGAGGTAACTGTTATCCAGAGAAAGTTCCTGCTTCCCTCCGAGAAGTTCGTGAACGGCACCGAAAACACCGATATGCTCCTTATGAGATGGGGTGCTGACGTGGCATATAATATGTATGTTGATAATATCAGATTCCTTGATGACAGCGGAAATGAGATTGAGCTTGCTATCGAAGATACGGCTGATGTTGCTCCCACTGTGACCGAGGCTGCTGAAGCTCCTGCGGAGACAGCTGCGGAAGATACTGCCGAGGAAGCTGCTCCCGAAGAAACAACTGCTTCAACAGAAAATACAGACGGTGCCGAAGTACCCGAGTCCGATGAAAAGACAACATCTACCACCACCGGAAACACCGCTGCGGCTGCGGCTGCAACTGCTGTTGTTATCTCCGGCTATGCGGTCGCTATGACAAGAAAAAAGAATAAGTGATTTTGTGCATAATCAACAAATTACCCCTTTTAGCATTGTTTAAAGGGGTAATTGTTTTTATTGTATAAAAAATGGTATAATTACGGTGTGGTTTTGTATATTTGAGACTGAGATGCTGAAAATATACGGAACAGGTACGGGCACAGGAATTATGACGGCCGTAGGGCTGAGAACTGCATATCTGCGGCATACGATATGTGCGGCGGATAGGACGGGCAAATGCAATATCTGCACGAAATGACTTTTTTCTTTGTGGAAAATTGTACATAATGTGAGACATTGGCTTGCAAATTTGTGAGATATGTATCTTGAATTTAGCCTGATGTAATGTTATAATTACTGTACAAATAAATATTTGGTACCAAAGTGTACCAAGGAGGAGATAAAATCATGAAAATGAAAAAGGCACTTGCTTCTGTTGCTGCTGTAGCAATGGCTGCATCAATGGTTTCTGCATTTTCTGTAAGCACCTCTGCTCTTACAGAAGGCACTAAGATCGACTTTGAGGACGGAGATTATTCTTTCGTTTATCTGAACCTCGATGACGGTTCCGATAACTCTGTACTTTCCGTTGAGGACTACGACGGTTCCAAGCAGCTGAAGGTTGACGTTCAGCAGACCGGTAAGGTTCCCAAGGTTTGGTTCGACCTCGACAAGATCACCACAAGAGAAAACACCGTTCAGATCTCTACTATCGAGATGGATCTTACTTTCGTTCCCAAGAGCGAAACTGAGATGGTAGGCTGGGCAGGCGGCGTTATCGCTTCCGCAGGCGGATTCGATCAGAACGACACGAAGGGTTCTCAGGTTAACCCCGACTGGACTCAGACTGACTGGGCTTCCGAGGACGAGAACGCTTACACTGAGGGTATGCCCGCTAAGGTTCACGCTACCAAGAAGTTCCTTCTTCCTGCTTCCAAGTACACTGCCGAGGGTACCAATCCTTTCTTCGGTATCATGAGATGGGCTGCTGATACCAACTACGTAATGTATGTTGATAACATCGTTCTCAAGGATAAGGACGGCAATGCTCTTCCTGTTGGCGTAACTGCTGCTGCTACCGAAGAGGCTGCTACCACTGAGGAAGCTGCTGCTGAGGAAACAACTGCTGCTGTTGAAGAGACCACCGCTGAAGTAACAGAGGCTGCTACTGAGGCTGAGGTTGTTGAAGACACTGCTGCTGAAGAGGTTGTTGAGGATACCGCTGCTGAGGAAGTTGCTGCTCCTGCTGAGGAAGTAACTGAGGCTGCTGCTGAAGAGGTTACCGAGGCTCCCGCTGCTGATACTGCTGCTACTCCCGTAGCTGCTACAGGCAATGCTGCTGTTGCATCTATCGCTGCTGTAATGGCTGTTGCAGGCGCTGCTGCTGTTATCTCCAAGAGAAAGTAATCTTACTAAACTAAATAATTGACGGAACGGTTGATTGATCTGCTTCTAAGCAGATCTGATCGTTACATAAATTTATCGGCTTTATGCCAACAAAGGAGTAAAATATTATGAACATGAAGAAACTTATGGCTGCTTTCACTGCAGCTTCTATGGCTGTAACAATGTCCGCAGTTAGCGCATTTGCTGCAACTGTAACACTTAATTCCGAGTATACTGGTGCTTGGTCTGCAAGTGCAACAATTCCTAAGGCAGAATTTGAGGCTATCGGCGGCGACGTTAAGGTTGTTCTCGAGGTTGAGAGAAAGGATCCACTGGTTGGAGAAGGCAATTATCTTCTTAAGCCCATAAACATTTGTGTTTCTTGGGATGCTATCACTGATCAGCTTACAAGTGATACTGCTGTTGCAAAGACTGATGGTTTCTTTGTTGTAGGTAAGGATGTTACTTCTGTTGAGTTCGTAGTTCCCGAATCAACTTGGTCTGAATTTAAGGGCTATGTTGATGATGAGGGCAACGAGGATGAGAGTGCTGGTCTTGCTTTCCAGGTTAATGATGTTATCATTAAATCTGCAGATCTTTCTTCTGGTGCTCCTGAGGCAGAAATTAAGCGAGTTTCCGAGGACGAAAGTGCTGAAATCATGAAGAATGGTGTTGCTGCTACCGAAGAAGAGGCTGCTCCTGCAGAGGACGAAGCTGCTGCTGACGAGGCTACTGAAGAAGTAGTTGAGGACGCTGCTGCTGACGAGACTGTTGCTGATGACGCTGCTGTTGAGGAAGTTACTGAGGCTGCTGCTGAGGTTACTGAGGCTCCCGCTGCTGACACCACTACTGCTCCTGCTGCTACAGGCAACACTGCTGCTGCTACCATCGCTGTTGTAATGGTTGCTGCCGGCGCTGCTGCTCTTATCTCCAAGAGAAAGTAATTTGAGCTTGAATCTGATTTAAGCCAAACAGCTAAGTAATTAAAGCCGCTCGGATTTTCCGGGCGGCTTTTTTATATCTATTAGAGCAAAATTAAAAATTATGGTGAGATGTTACAGTAAATATAATCAGATTTTAATAAAAAAATATGTAGATTTTTTCATCACAATATGTTATAATAATTTCAACAGAAAATTTGAAAGGAAAATATCAAATGAATTTTCTTAAAAAAATAAGTGCGGCGATGGTTTCGGCTGCTGTATGTTTAAGCGGCAATCCCGTTGCTGCGGCTGCCTCACCTGCTACGGGCAACACTGAGAGCAGTACCTATATCATCGTTCTGGTGGTTGCGGGTATCCTTATAATCGGTGCTGTTGTGGCCGGCATTATCACAAAAAAGAAAAAGTAATATTTATAACATTCAAGGAGGATCATTATTATGGGTCTTATTTCAGCTGCTGTTTCATCCGTTTCAGGCGTACTTTCCGATTCCTGGAAGGAAGTTATCGAACCCGATGATATGAGCGACAGCACCCTGCTTGTAAAGGGCGTTGCTGTTAAGAAAGGTTCCAACAAGAAGGGAACCGACAACTATGTTTCCAATGGTTCTGTTATACACGTTTATCCCAACACTCTTATGCTCCTTATGGACGGCGGCAAGATTGTTGACTACAGTGCTCAGGAGGGCTACTATGAGGTAAATAACTCCTCTGCTCCTTCCATCTTCAACGGTGAGCTGAAGGATTCCGTTAAGGAAACATGGAAGAGATTCCAGTTTGGCGGAGTTCCCTCTCAGAAGCAGTATGTTTATTACATCAACACCGCTGAGATCAAGGGCATCAAGTTCGGCACACGCAACCCCGTAAACTATTTCGATAATTTCTACAATGCTGAGCTTTTCCTCCGTGCTCACGGTTCATACTCCATCAAGATCACTGACCCTATCAAGTTCTTTACCGAATTTGCTCCCAAGGGCACTGACAGGATCGAGATAAAGGACCTTTCCGAGCAGCTCTTCAATGAGTTTATGGACGCTCTTCAGTCTGCTATCAATCAGATGTCTGTTGACGGCGTGAGAATTTCAGCTATCACATCAAAGTCCAGAGAGCTTTCAAAGTACATGGCTGACGTGCTGGACGCTGACTGGAACGACCTGAGAGGTATCGAGGTATGCTCCGTTGGTCTTGCAAGCATCTCCTATGACGATGAGTCCAAGGCTCTTATCAACATGAGAAACAAGGGCGCTATGATGAGCGACCCCACTATCAGAGAGGGATTTGTTCAGTCCTCCGTGGCTCAGGGAATGCAGGCAGCAGGCTCCAACACAAGCGGCGCTGCAAATGCTTTCATGGGTATGGGCATGGGTATGAACGCAGCGGGCGGATTTATGAGCGCTGCTTCCCAGACAAATGCGGCTCAGATGGCACAACAGCAGGCAGCTCAGCAGGCTGCACAGCAGAATCAGGCAGCTAACGGCTGGAAGTGCTCCTGCGGAACTGTAAATACAGGCAACTTCTGTTCCGGCTGCGGCTCCAAGAAGCCTGAGAACACAAGCTGGACCTGCTCCTGCGGTACGACAAATACGGGCAGATTCTGCTCCAACTGCGGCTCTCCCAAGCCTGCAGGCGAGTGGGTATGCTCCTGCGGCACAAAGAACACAGGCAACTTCTGCTCAGGCTGCGGCGCAAAGAGACAGTAACCGTAAGGCAATGCCGAATAGTATAGAAAGGGCGCCTTCGGGCGTCCTTTTTTAAAGCTTCTGATATTGAAAGGAAGGTTATAACACAAAATGGACAACTCCACCGTTTCGTACAAATGCCCTAACTGCGGCGGCGAGCTGGTGTTTGACGCTGACAGGCAGAAATTTATATGCGGCTGGTGCTGCTCGGATTTCAGCGCTGATGAGATAACGTCATACGCTCATGCTGACGCTCAGGACAGCGAAAAGGCGGCTGCTGCGGAGCAGTTTGCACAGGATACGGACGTTTACATATGCTCCAGCTGCGGTGCGGAGATCATCTGCGACCACAACACGGCGGCAAGCTTCTGCTACTACTGCCACAATCCTGTTACTCTGAAAGGCAGGCTTGAGGGGGATTATCGTCCCGAAAAGCTTATTCCCTTCAAGATCGCCCGTGAAAAGGCGGAGGAGATATTCAGAAAGCAGTGCTCGCACAAGTGGTTTTTGCCCTTTGATTTTGTGAGCAGCGGACAGATCGAGAAAATGGTGGGACTGTATGTTCCTTTCTGGCTGGCGGACTGCGATGCAGAGGCACGTCTCACGGCTGAGGGAGTGAATGTCAGCAGCTATACAAGCGGCAGAACTACATATACTACCACAAAAATATATGACGTTGAGCGTGAGGGCAAGTTCCATTATGACGGCATTCCCGCTGATGGCTCTAAGAAGATAGACGACCAGATAATGGACGCTATCGAGCCGTTTGACTACAATGGTCTGGTGGATTTCGACATGGCATATCTGTCGGGATTTTTTTGCGACAAGTATGACGTTGGCAAGGTCGATGTGCTTCTGCGCATAAAGGAAAAGGTGGAGGCGGCTGCTATCAACGTGCTGAGAGCTGATATAAGCGGCTATACGACGGTCAGGGTAAAGAGAAAGGTCGTAAGAATGCTTGGCACAGACTGGCATTATATGACGCTGCCTGTGTGGTTTATGAACTACAGGCACGGCGGCAAAAACTACAACTTTGCAATAAACGGCCAGACGGGCAAGGTGGCAGGCATATATCCCGTTTCGGGGGTGAAGCTTGCCGTATTTATGGCTCTTATGGCGGCCATTGTGGGCATTGCAGGCTATTTTCTGGGGGTGTATATGGGTTGGTAACGGTAAGGTATTTGGCGGCGCTTCTGCTGGCTGCTGCGGCTGTTATATTGTGTGCTCCTGCTGCTTATGGCCAGGTGCTTTTGAACGACAAGGCAGACTTGTATTCCGATGAGCAGGAGACTTCCATTATCTCCATGATGGAGGACGCTTCGGAGAAAACGGGCTGGAACTTCGGCATTGTTACGCTTAACGTTGACTACAGCTCGGGCGAGGCTGCTCGGAGCAGGGCTGAGAAGATCTATGACGAAACATTCGGACGTGATTCCTCGGGCGTATTGTTTTTGTGCGATGTGGGCTACCGTCACTTTGTTATCGCAGGTGATGCGGAAAAATACGTCAGCGGCAGACGGTTTGACAAAATGGTCAGCAGGATAAAAACGCTTTATTTTGACTATGACGACATGGGCTGCGCCAGAACGTTCGTAAATTCCGTTGTGGACTGCTACAACATGGGCGAGTTGAAGGCGTCGGAAAAAATATCGGGAACGGCTGTCATAACGGCGGTGTTCATTGGTCTGGTGGCTGCGGGCGTGACGTGCTGCATTGTTATACATATATATAAGACCTACCCCAAGACGGACGCAGGCGTTTATATGGACGCAAAAAAATCAGATATTTACACGAGAAACGACATTTTTCTGAGGCAGTTTACCACCTCCCACACCAACTCGTCCTCGGGCGGTGGAGGCGGCGGTCATCACGGAGGCGGCGGCTTCGGCGGTCACAGATAATAATACGGAAATACGGAGAGAAATGGGCTATGACGGAAATTCTTGCTTCGGAGCTGTTTTGCGGCATTGACGAAAAGGCTGCGGAGGATATTATCGGTGAGCTTGGCGCATACGAACGAGAGTATGCGCCGGGTAGCGTCTGACATTCCCACGGATTTTCTGCACAAGGTCAAAGGTCTGCTGGTCAATGATAGCTTCATGGGTATTCTCGAAAATCGTCCATTCGTCCTCCGGGACATAATGGCTTTTCTTGTCCTTGAAGTGCTTTCGGGTCTTGAAATTGATGGTGTGTCCCAGATATTCACGCTTTTCAAGAAGGTTGCAGATGGTGGAAGAACCCCAGCCGTACACATCTTTGAAAGTCTTGTTTTTGTTCACGCCCTCGCCGTGCCGGGCAAGGTAAGCAGACGGAATGAGGACTTTTTCTTCTTTCAGCTTGCTGGCGATCTGATACGGACCGTAGCCCTCAATCGTCATGGCAAAGATACGCTTGACCACCTCTGCGGCTTCGGGGTCAACCAACCATTGGTCTCTGGCTTCGTTCCAGAGATAGCCGTAAATGACTGTGCCTGTGAGGTGCTTGCCGGACTTGCCTTTGGACTGGAAAGTGGAACGGATTTTACGGCTGGTGTCTCTGGCGTAATACTCGTTCATAATGTTGCGGAAAGGGGTAAAATCATCGTCCCCTCTGGCACTGTCCACGCCGTCATTGATGGCGATAAGGCGAACGCCACGCTGACGCAGGATTTCCATAATCTGACCGACTTTCAGATAGTCACGACCCATGCGGCTCATGTCCTTGATACACAGGTACTCCACATTCCCGGCTTCCACTTCTTTCATCATTGCTAAAAATCCGGGACGGTCAAAGCAAGTACCACTAATGCCATCGTCCGTGAAATGGACAATGTTTGTAAAGCCCTGCCGTGCGGCGAACTC
>JABLTL010087018.1_pt1 | contig 13651 bp, 15 predicted proteins | sample 7160151 | NCBI WGS metagenome assembly JABLTL01 (sample SAMN14651223, study PRJNA627086) | human gut metagenome | isolation source: feces | host: Homo sapiens
AACCATACAGTTGGAGAAGAAGTATCAAAGGCATATAATGGAGAACAAAGTGCAATAACAATAACAAAAATGAATTCAGTAACACCAACGATGGAATTTGGTGTAGAATATGAAACAACTATAACAGATGGAACAGCAGACAAAGTAGAATTTATAGTAAAAAATGTTGACTTTGGAATAGTAGAAAGAGCAAGACAAAAATTAGATTTACAAAAACGAGTAAGTACATTTAAAGTAACATTGGCAAATGGCCAAATATTAGTAGATGCTAAAGTTACAGAAGATGGAAAACTAGAAGGAACAACAAACCATATGACATATATGGGACCATCTACAAGTGGAAATGGATATGTAAAACTAGAAACAGATGATGAATTAATCGAAGGAGCAACATTAAATATAACATATCAAATAAAAGCTATTAACCAAAGTGAAGTAGACTATATGTCAGAAAACTACTATAAATATGGAATTAAGGAAGGAAATATTGCAACATTAACACCATCAGCAGTTATAGATTATCTAGATAAAAATTTAGGTTTTGAAGATAATGATAACAAAGATGAAAGTGGAAATTCAATTTGGCAACAGATTTCAAAAGTTAAATTACAAGAATTTAAGGCTCAAAAAGTAAATGATGGGGGATATTTAGACAATAAGAAAATATTATATACAGATAAAATTGCAAAACCAATAAAACCAGGAGATACAAAAACTGTGGATTTAAAAGTTTCAAAATTATTATCATCATCAACAGATATGACATTTAATAATGATGCAGAAGTTGCAAAAATAACATCAAATGATGGACAAAATCCACCAGTAGTTCCGCCAACATATCCACCAGTAGTTTCAGCAGAAGATTCAATAGTTGTACCAAGTACAGGTGCTAATATGAATTATGCATTCCCAACAATTGTTGGAATAGTATCATTAGTAATATTAGGAATAGGTGTATTTGTTATAAAGAAAAAAATTATTGAAAAATAATAAGAAAAAGAAGAGTTTACATTAAAGTAAGCTTTTCTTTTTTGTTGACAATTATTTCAAATGATAGTATACTTCTATAAGATAATTATTTTATGTGCTTATAGCTCAGCAGGATAGAGCAGTCGCCTCCTAAGCGACCGATGGTGGTTCGAGTCCGCCTAGGCACACCACTTTTTGAAAATATTGTAAATTTTAAGTGTAATTTAAGCAGTGGCACAAAAAAGTAATATTGGAGGAAAAATTGAAAGAAAAAATAAGACAAATATTAGATACAAAACAATTTCATATATGCATGGTTATTTTAATAATAGTTACAATTCTTTGTGCAGTAGGATTGATAACTTTAAAATATAATGTAGAAGGGGAAAGTAATTTACCTTTTGAATTATCAAAAATAACAGTAATAAGTACAATAGAAGGAAATGACAACGAAGATGTAAATAATAAATGGAATTTAACTGTTAATCAAAATAATGACATTTATTTATACATCAAAAAAAATGAAAATTATAAAACAACAGAAGCAATTCAAAGCATTACATTAAATAACTTCAATCAAGAGCAAACTGCAAAAATAGGTGAAAGAAAAATATATAAACCAGATGCTAATATAGAAAGTGTAATATTTAAAAATGCAGAAGAAAACAACACACAAAAAATAGAATATAATGGTGCATTAGATTCTAGTATAAAAGAATTAAAAATTTCTAATCAAGGTGGACTTGTCGTATTTAGATATGCACTTGATAATATTGCAAATTATGTATCAAATGATGATGCAGAAATAAATCATGATGAATTATTAAAAAAATTAAATATAAATAATGATGATTTAAAAGAAAAAATAAGTTTTGATGTAATTTTAAAATTAGAATCTGGAAAAACTTTTAAATCCAATATTAAATTAGAACTACCAATTGATAATGTTGTTGAAAATGGTACACAAAGTAAAGAATATACAGATTTAAAAGAAATAGTATTTAAAAGAATAAATGAATAATTTGTAGTAGATAAAAATAATTAAAAACTTAGATTAAAAATACTTGCTAAATTTCTATTTACAGTATATAATAGGGATGGTATGAAATTTAATCTTTGTATAGAGAGTAATCCAATAGAGACCTATGAACCTTGTCAGGTCCGGAAGGAAGCAGCAATAAGTAGAAAATCTTTATGTGGAGTGCTCTCTATAGAGAGATTAGTTTCACACCATTTTTTAAGATATAAAGGATGTGAGATATATGGCATACACAGCTCTTTATAGAAAATTTAGACCTACAACATTTGCTGATGTAGTAGGGCAAGAGCATATAACAAAAACATTAAGAAATCAAATAATTGCAGATAGAGTTGGACATGCATATTTATTTAATGGTGGAAGAGGAACAGGAAAAACTTCTTCAGCTAAAATTTTGGCAAGAGCAATAAATTGTTTGAATCCAAAAGATGGAGAGCCATGTAATGAATGTGAAATTTGTAGAGGAGCATTAAATGGTTCACTTACAGATATTGTTGAAATGGATGCTGCTTCAAACAATAGTGTTGAAGATATTAGAAGTATTAGAGAAGAAGTAAACTTTTTACCAACAAAAGCAAAATATAGAGTATATATTATAGATGAGGTTCATATGTTATCACCAGGGGCATTTAATGCTTTACTTAAAACTTTAGAAGAACCACCAGAACACGTAAAATTTATTTTGGCGACAACAGAACCACAAAAATTACCAGCAACAATTCTTTCAAGATGTCAAAGATTTGATTTTAAAAGAATTTCAAATGAGGACATAATAAAAAGGTTAAAAGTTGTTTGTAATGAAAGTAATATAGAAATAACAGATTCTGCTTTAAATATTATTGCTGTTTTATCAGAAGGAGCAATGAGAGATGCTTTATCAATATTAGAAAGATGTATTCAAGATGGAGAAAATAAAATTGATGAAGATAAAATTAAAGATTTAGTTGGAATTCCTAAAATAGCATTTGTAAATAGTATAACAGAGGCGATTATAGATTATGATATAGATAAAGCCTTAAAAAGTATGGATGATATTTTAAATGAAGGAAAAGATTTAAATAATTTTCTATGGGAAATTATAAAATATATAAAAGATATTTTGATATATAAATCTTCAAAAAAAGCAGATTTATATAGTGAAGATGAAATTGCTAATATAAATGCTATTTCTGAAAAAGTAACAAAAGAAAAATTAGTAAATTTGATTTATGAATTATCAAAATTAGAAACAGATATGAAATGGTCAACCCAAAAAACAATTATGTTTCAAGCTGGCATAATAAAATTATGTAGTAATGAATTTGATAGTTCTAGTAATATTGAAGAAAGAGTAGACAAAATAGAAAAATATTTAAAATCTGGAAGAGTTGCTGTAAATACTATGCAAGTACCAGTTTCTGCAACACCAGTTAACCAAACTCAAAATTACAATTTAAATAATAGAGTTCAAAGTACACCAACGGTTGCAAGCAATACTGTAAAACAAAATACTATGGCAAATAAAACTAAACAATATTCAAGCGATTTAAGTAAAAGTTGGCCTACAATAGTAAAAGATTTAAAACAAAATGGAAAAATTGTTTTATATACAAATTTAATGAATACAAGTGCTGAAGAAATTAATGACATGACTGTTGGAATTAAATTTCCAAATGGTTTATCTTCATTTGGAAAAACTGTTTTAGAAAAACAAGAAAATATTAAAGAAATTTCTACATTAGTTTCAATGGCTTGTGGAAAAGAAATGCAAATAAAATATATATCAGAAGCTCAAAGCCAAGCAGTTGTTCATAGACCAGAAGATGATATACAAAAATTAGCAAATCAATCTGATATACCATTTAATGTTATAGAATAAAAAATTAAAGGAGGAATAAAAAATGGCAAAAAGAGGAGGTTTCCCAGGAGGAATGGGAGGATTTGGCGGAATGAATATAAATAGTTTAATGAAAGAAGCCAAAAAAATGCAAGCAGATATGCAAAAAACACAAGAGGAATTAGCATCAAAAGAATTTGAAGCATCAGCAGGTGGTGGTGCTATTAATGTAAAGGTTACAGGAGAAAAAGTAATAAAAGAAATAAAAATAAATAAAGATGTAGTTGATCCTGATGATGTAGAAATGTTAGAGGATTTAATTTTAACTTGTGTAAATGAAGCTTTAAGAAAAGTTGATAGTGCACAAAATCAAGAGTTTGGAAAATTTAATATACCAGGATTAATGTAGTAAAGAGTAAGGAGTAAAAAATGTCACTTTATTCACCATCAATAGAAAAATTAATAGAAGGTTTTGAAAGATTACCTAGTATTGGACACAAAACAGCAGCTAGGCTTGCCTTTTATATTTTAAATTGCTCTGAAGAAGAAACAAATCAATTTATAAAATCAATTCAAGATGCAAAGAAAAATTTAAAATATTGTAGTAAATGTTATAATATATCAGACACAGATCCATGTCCTATATGTTCAAACCCAAAAAGAGATCAAAGTTCAATTTGTGTTGTAGAAGATGTTAGAGATATTATAGCAATGGAAAAAACACATGAATTTAAAGGAGTATACCATGTTTTACATGGTTCAATATCTCCAATGAATGGAATTGGACCAGATGATATAAAAATAAAAGAATTACTTGCAAGACTTATGGATGGAACTGTAAAAGAAGTTATATTAGCAACAAATCCTAGAGTTGAGGGAGAAGCAACAGCTATGTATTTATCAAAATTAATAAAACCTTTAGGAATAAAAGTTACAAGAATAGCACATGGAATTCCTGTTGGTGGAGATTTGGAATATACAGATGAAATTACTTTAACAAAGGCTTTAGAGGGAAGAAGAGAAATTTAGCAATTAGCATTATCTAAATTTTGAGATTTTTGAGTTGCAATTATAGCTAGGTTGTCTCCTAAGGCAGTTGTAAATGCAGCTAAAGAAGCAACATCATCAGCAGATAAATTTTTTCCAATAGCAATTGCAAGACTACTTGCAAGACCAATTAATTCACAACTTGACAAATTAGAGAACCCCATAAAATACACCTCTTATGTATTTTATGGGGTTATTGTTATTTTTGTGATAAGCATATTTTGCAAATATCTTCGGTAGAATGTTTCTTTGCTAATTTATTTGTGTTTTCTTTCATTTGTTGCAATTTTTCTGGAGTAGAAAAAATATCTTTAAATATTTCATCTGGAGAAACGTGTTTTCTAATCCAAATTCCTACACCATGAGATTCTAAAAATTCTGCATTTTCTTCTTCTTGACCAGGAATAGGGTTAATAATAATCATAGGTAAATTAGAAGCTAAACTTTCTGAAGTTGTTAATCCTCCAGGTTTTGATACTACTAAATCAGAAATGGACATAAGTTCAGGAACTTGATTTGTATATTCTAATATTTTTACACTATTTTCTTTATTATATTTTTGTACTATATTGTTAAAACTTTCTTTCATTTTTGGATTTTTACCAGAAATAGCAATAACTTGTAAATAGTTAAAGTCTCTAATTAAACTTTCAAAAATTTCTACAGTTTGTGTTTTTCCTAAACCAAATTCTCCTCCACCAAAAAACAAAATTGTTTTTTTATCTTTTTGTAAATCAAATTCTTTTAAAATTTCTTCTTTATTATATTGTTTTAAAAAACGAGAAGAAATAGGAATTCCTGTTGCAAATATTTTTTCTTCTGGTATATTTTTTGAAATTAGATAATCTTTCATTTTATCGTGTGCAACAAAGAAATAATCTGTAAAATCACTTCCAACAAGCCATTGGTCGTGTGGCGAAAAGTCTGTCATTATTGTTGCAATTTCAGCTGTTATTTTGCCTTTTCTTTTTAAATAACTACACATTTGACTTCCAAAAGGATGAGTTGAAATTATTATATCTGGTTGCTTTTCACGTAGTAATTTTAAAAGTTTTATAGCAAAAATTTTATTAGATCTAGAAGAGATATGTGCTAAAGGACCTTTTTGAGAATCAGAGTAAATTTTTCCCCAAGCCCAAGGTGCCTTTTTTGCCATTTCTCTATATGCAGCAGTAGTTATTTTTTCTATTGGTTTATTTATATATTTCATACAGTCAATTAATTCTGTTTCATAATTAGGATAATTTGTATCAATGCATTCTTTTATGGATTTTGCAGCATTTAAATGACCACCACCATATGATGCATAAAAAATTAAAACTTTTTTCATATAAAAACTCCTTGTATTTAATTTATCTCATTTTAACATAAATAATATTTAAATAGCAAGTTATTTATATAAATTTAAAAATTGGTATATTATTTAATAATTTGTAAAAAATAAAAATAAAAATTTAAGTAAAGGGTGATATTGTGAAAAAAATAATGAAAATAATTTTAATATTATTTTTATTACTTTTATCCACAATTTGTATATTTATTGTGGACAAAGATGGTAAAAATAATGTTTCTTTAGCACAAGCATCAAGTTCTTCTGACCTTCAATTAATGGCTAGAGCAATAAATGGGGAAGCAAGAGGAGAACCATATGAGGGACAAGTTGCTGTTGGTGCAGTTATCTTAAACAGAGTAAAAGATTCTAGATTTCCAAATTCAATATCTGGAGTAATTTATCAATCAGGTGCTTTTACGGCTGTATCTGATGGTCAAATAAATGTTACAATAAAAGAAGATACGACAGTATATAAAGCCGCAAGAGATGCAATGAATGGATGGGATCCAACAGGAGGATGTGTGTACTATTTTAATCCAAGCACAGCAACAAATAAATGGATTTGGTCTAGACCATTAGTAAAAACCATAGGAAAACACAGATTTTGTAAATAAAATAAAAAAAGAAAGGTGTATATTATGAATAAATTAAAAGATTGGGTAAGTAGATTAAAAAAAGGACATATGTTAAGCGTAATAGGTGTATTTATAATTATTATTGCTGTATTAATAACAGTTCTTATAAGAAAAGAACAAGATTCAAAACAAGCTTCTGAAAATTCTTACAATATGGCATTTTATTCATTAGTTGATTATGTTGAAAATGTTGAAACATATCTTGCAAAATCATTAATATCAAGCACTCCAGAGCATGGAGCAGAAACATTAACAAATGTATGGAGAGAAGCAAATTTAGCTCAAAGTTATTTAGCAAGATTGCCAATAGAAAGTCAAGAATTAGAAAACACAGAAAAATTTTTAAACCAAGTTAGTGATTATAGTTATTCATTATCAAGAAAAAATATCTATAATGAAAGTTTATCAGATGAAGATTTAAAAAATTTGAAAGATTTACACAATTATAGTGTTGAATTAGAAAATACATTAAATCAATTATCAGAAGATATAAATTCAGGAAGAATAAAATGGAATGAGCTTTCAAATAAGGGAACAGTAGCATTTGCACAACAAGTAAGTACACAAACAAATGATAGTTTTAGTAATTTAGAAGAAAATTTCCACGAATATTCAGGGTTAATATATGATGGTGCATTTTCTGAGCATATAACAAGCAGTGAGAAAAAAGGATTAACAGGAAATGATATAGATGAAGAAACAGCAAAACAAAAAGTATCAGAATTTGTAGGGCAAGAAAATATAAAAGAAATCCAAAGTTTAGGATTTTCAGAAAATGCAACAATACCAGAATATAACTTTTCTGTAAAAACAAATTTAGAAAATGATATAACAATATCAGTATCAAAAAAAGGTGGACATATTATATATATGAACTCAAATAGAACAGTAAATTCAGAAATAATATCACAAGAAGAAGCAAATGAAAAAGGAAAAGAATTTTTAAATAATAAAGGGTTAAATAATATGAAAGAAACCTATTATTTAAAACAAGATGGAATTGTAACTATAAATTATGCTTATACACAAAATGATGTTGTTGTATATTCAGATTTAATAAAAGTAAAAGTTGCATTAGATAATGGTGAGGTTTTAGGAATAGAGACAACCGGCTATTTAAATAACCATACACAAAGAGACACATCGAAAGTAAAAATAAGCAAAGAAGAAGCAAAAAAGACATTAAATAAAGACTTAGAAATATCATCAGAAGGATTAGCAATAATTCCAACTGAATATAATACAGAGATATTGTGTTATGAATTTAAAGGAAAAGTTGATGATAGAGAATTTTTAGTTTATATTAATGCTGAAAATGGAAGAGAAGAAGATATATTGATAATAACAAATACTCCAAATGGAACATTAACAATGTAAAAAAATGGGGACGCTCTTGAAAAAAAGGCGTTCCCATTTCTTAAAATTTAATGTCTTTTATAAACATCTTTAGAAATAACTTCGGTACTAACAATTTGACCATCTTTCTTCAAAGTTTTATAACCTTCTGAATATAAATAATTAGCATTAGAACCAGTTACTCTTGAAGAAAGAACAACTTCATAATCATCGTCTGATTTTAATCCCCATATCTTAAAATTAGCAATACCTTTTGAAACAGAACAAGTAATTTTAATAGGGTATTCACGATTATTTTTAAATTTAAAATCAATTGCACCATACACAACAGTTGCATCTCTACTTGCATTTGCATAAGATGGAACAAATTGATGATTACTTCTTTCTACAATTTCTAAATTTGAAAGTAAAACAGCATTATATAGAGTTGTAGTAATTTGGCAAATACCGCCACCTAAACCATCAACAACTTTGCCACTAACATATATTGGAGCCTCTTTATAACCTGCCGCAATAGTTCTAGCTCCAACAACTTTATTATAAGAAAAAGTTTCACCAGGCATTACAACAGTTCCATTAATTTTATTTGCTGCTAATATTAAATTAGTAGTACGATTTTTATTGCTTACAGAATAATTTGTTGAAAATTCAGATAATAAATCCGGAAAAGCTTCTGTACCAATCATATTAGTAGTAACACTAGGGTATAAAACTTTTAATGGAATTGTACATTCATTAGAATCTGAATTTAGTAATTGTTTAGCTTCATCAAGTGAAATTGCAAAGTCAACACCATTTTCACTTGGGAATACACTAAAAGGATTTTGCGTATAATATGCATTCACAGGTTCTTTATGAATTTCACTGTAGATATTATCTAAATTAATTTCAGTTGGTGATTGTTCTAATGTTGACAATTCTATTGAATTTTTAATATCTAAATTATAAATTTTATTTTTTATAGTATTATAAGATTCATCTATATTTACAGCGCATCCAGTATTTCCTTTTGTAATTATAAGATTTGTACCATCTATATAATATGAACTTTCAATCATTTTATCTGGTAATTTTGCAGAAATATCTTTAAGCTCAGAGATAAGTTGATTATCATTAATTGAAAATGCTGGTTCAATATTAATATTTGAAATCAAAGTTTTTAGAATATTAATATTATTTTCAAAAATATTTCCAGTTTTACCAATATCATATGCTATATTTACTGCTTCTTCAACATTAAAATTAATTTCTATACTTTCAGATGAAATTGAAGTTTCATAGTCATCATGGATTAATGTTAAATCATCTGGAATAGAAGAATTAATATGCTCTGAAATTTTATTTAAAGCATCTTCTTTTGATAAATTAGAAACATCAATACCTTTTATATAAATACCTTTTGCAATTTTATCACTTTTATTATTAATAATTGTAAAAGTACAACATGTTATTAGTAAAATAATAACAAAAATAAAAAATAAAAGTGAAAAAAGTGATAGCACTCCAAATGAATTATTCTTTTTATTGTAATCATTTGGTAAAGGCGTAAAAATTTTATTTTCTGGTTCAGTTTCTTCAACATTGACAATATTCTCAACATTTTCAATTTCGATATTATCTTGTTCAAGATTAATGTTTTCTTTATTAATAAGCTCATCATTAGTATTTTTAATTATAGTATTTTCTTCTTTTTCTTTTAATTCCATATGTCACTCCTTAAAAATTAAAAAAATTATAACATAAAATGACAAAATATTCTATATTTATTTCATAAAATTACTAAACTAAAAAAATTTTTTTTGCAAATAATAATATTAATAAATCTTTTATAAGGTTTATTAGAAAGAGGAGGATGTTATGTCTAGAAATAGTAAATTAATATCTGAAAATTTAAGAGAAGAAATTGCAAAAGAACTTGGAGTTTATGATCAAGTAAAACAAGATGGTGGAAGTTGGGCTAGTGTTTCTTCAAGAGATTGTGGAAATATAGTTACTAAAGCTATTGAAATTGCAAACCGTTCAGTAGAGAACAAATAGGAAAAGTGGATTTTTAAATCCACTTTTCCTATTTGCTAAATATTTATATATAAATTCTATGAATTTACTTGTCTTTTTGTTTGATATATTGTATAGTATTAATATAGGAAATGAACTAATAAGCAGATGTGTGTTGTCACTTTACTACATAGGTTATCTATGGGAAAGTGAGGTGATGTTTATGGAATTTATATTATTTTTAATATATGGACTTATGATTTCAACAACCTTAAACATAACCTTATTGACAATTATATACATAATTTGGACTAATAAGGAATAAAAATAACACTACATTTTGCTTTGGTACTGCAATGTAGTGTTGAAATAATTATATGACGACATACATTCTGTATGTTTGTTTCCTATTTTATTATACATATTAATTTACTTTTTGTCAAATGCTAATTTTTTATTTATTTTGTGATAAAATTAATGCTTTTTTTATTTTGTTAATTATTTGACTATTTTCTTTATTTAGTGATAAATAAGAATCTTTAATATTTAAATCTAATAAGTCATCCGAACTTACATTTAGAAAAATACATATATTTTTTAATAAATCTGCAGAAATAGTTCTTTTCCCATTTTCATATGCATTATATGTTGATGGTTGCATATGTAGATACTTAGCCATATCTTTTTGTTTAATTTCTTTTTGTTCTCTTATATTTCTGATTTTTTCATATAATTCCATGTATATCACCTCATACAAAATAATAAACTTATTGGTTAAAAATGTTTTTTGTTAAATTCTAAAAATAAAATAGTATCTATATTTATATGCAATTAACTTATAAGTTATTCTAATTTTTTCACAAAAAGTGTATTTTGTCTTGACAAATTTGTAAAATAAAAATATAATCAAATAAAATTCACAAAAACGAGAAAATGTTGAAAAAATTTACAAATGGAGGATTTGAAAATGAAAAAAACAAAAGAAAATGCTATTACTTTAGTTGCTTTAGTAATAACCATTATAGTATTATTGATTTTAGCGGGAGTGAGTATACAAGCAATAACTAATACAGGATTATTTGCTAATGCTAAAAAAGCAAAAGAAAAATCAATTGAAGCACAACTAAAAGAAGAAATTAGCTTGGCTATACAAGATATACAAATTGAAGAAACTTCAAATGCTAAATTATTTGATATGAAATCTTTGATTGAAAAAATTCCTGAAAAATTAAATGATATAACTATAGAAAGTGACGGTGAAGAATCAAAAGGCGAGTATAAGGGGTATAATTATAGAATTACAAAAGACTATGAAGTTATAATAGAGGGAAAAACTAATATAAGAATAAAAACAGAAATAACTCCAAAAGAATGTACTAAAGAAAATGTAGTTATGAATGTTGAAATAACAAGTAATGAATCTCCAATAAAAAGAATAGTAGAACCAGAGAATTTAAGTAAAAATTCAGAAGGAAAATATATTGTTTCAAAAAATGGACAATATAAATTTATAGTAGAAACTGAAAATGGTGATATAACCGAAAAGACAGTAACGGTTAGTAATATAGATAAATTACCACCAAAGGATTTTAAACCAGAAATTGAAAAATCTGGAACAACAATAAAAATAAAAGAAAATGCGGAAGATCAAGAAGAGACAGAAGAAAATGCTTGTAGCGGAATAGAAAAATATGAATATTATGTTGATGGTAAAAAGTATGACAGTAATGAAATTACTAATTTAACTATAGGTAATACATATTTAGTGTATGTTATTGCTTTTGATAAAGCTGGTAATAGTACAAAATCCTCTGAGGAAAGTGTTAAAATTACAGTTCAATATAAAAAGATATCAGCTGGCCCAACTGGTGGAAGTGTTCTTGCGATTGATTTTGATGATAATTTATGGCAATGGGGAATTGGTAGTAATCAAATAGATGAAAGCGGAAAACCAAAAAAGTTAGTAGATGGAACAAAATTTGTTGATATTATTGCAACTGATATAAATAAATCATTTGCAATAGATGAAGAAAAAAATTTATGGTCATGGTCAGGTGAGACTCCTGGTAAAGTTCTCTCAGGTATAAAAGTAAAAAAAGTGTCAGCTTATAACTCTATTCATGTAATTGATGATGAAGGCAATTTATGGGGCTGGGGAGAAAACTGGTATGGTCAATTAGGAGATGGTTCTAAATGGAGTGGAACATTACAAGCTGAAAATGCAAAAAAGATTGTAGAAGGAGTAAAATTCAAGGAAGTAGCTGATACACAGACTAATGCTTATGCAATAGATGAAGATGGTAATTTATGGGCTTGGGGAAGAAATATTGCTGGAGTAGTTGGAGAATGTAGTTCAGATTATCAATTTTTACCACATAAAATTAGCAAAGATATTAAATTTGAAAAAATTATCACACCATATAATTCTCAAACAGTCTATGCAATAGATAATAATCAAAATTTATATGGTTGGGGATATTTGTATACAGAAAAGACAGTGGTAACTGCACCTAAAAAGATAATGGATGGAATAAAAGTTACTAAAGTAATAAATGGATATCCTCATTATGCATTAGATATAAATGGGAATTTATGGGGATGGGCAGGAAACTCTAATGGAGAGTTGGAAAATGGAAATACTGAAATACAATATACGCCTATAAAAGTAATGGAAGGTATAAGAATAAAAGATATTTATGGTGCATTTACACGGAGTTATAGTTGACGAAGATAATAATATATATTTTTGGGGCAAAAATAAAATAAATAAATATACTTCTGTTCCGGGTATTAAAAAAATAGGCCAAATACCTAATCTTAAACAAATAGTTTGCGTGTCAGGTACAGTGTTAGCTATTGACGAAAATGGAAATCGTTGGGGATGGGGAAATAATGACTACGGAGAATTAGGAAATGGAACATCAAATAAAGTTGTTAGTCAATTAACTAAAATTGATTAAAATAAAATTAGCTCGAAATTTGTCGAACGATCTATGTTGAAATTAAGCTCCAAATATGTTAATATATAGTCGTGCAATAAATTTGACATTGCATGACTATAATTTTAAATAAATTTTTAAAATCAAACAACTTAGAAGAGACAGAATAATGGAAAATTAAGAAATTTTAATTCTAAAAAGATTAAAAATCAAAAAGAAAATCCAAAACAAAAAATAAAAAATAAAAAGAAGGGAGGCAAGCAAAATTTTGCTTTGTCAAAAAAGATAGCACAATAAAATAAATTTTTACTAAAAGGTATTGCTAAAAGCAAAACAATTTAGTATAATAAAGGAGGAATGAATAACGGAAACAACGAGATTACCAATAACAGATGACTATATATTTAAAAGAGTATTTGCCTACAAAGGAAATGAAAGTGTATTAAAAGATTTTTTAGAAGCAATACTAAAAAAAGAAATACAAAAAGTAACAATAAAAAATCCAGAGATAATCCCATATGA
>JABLTL010074291.1_pt1 | contig 13648 bp, 17 predicted proteins | sample 7160151 | NCBI WGS metagenome assembly JABLTL01 (sample SAMN14651223, study PRJNA627086) | human gut metagenome | isolation source: feces | host: Homo sapiens
AAGTTTGAAGACGGCGCTGAGGTAACTGCAGAGATCCTCTGCAATGCCGGCATCGTTAAGAATGCTCTCGACGGCATCAAGATCCTCGGTAACGGCGCGCTCACCAAGAAGCTGACTGTCAAGGCAGCAGCATTCTCTGCGTCCGCAAAGGAGAAGATCGAAGCCGCAGGCGGAAAGGCCGAGGTGATTTAAGGTGTTTCAAACCCTTAAAAACGCCTGGGCTATGCCCGAACTGCGCAAGAAGATCCTGTATACTCTGTTTATCATCCTGATCTTCCGCTTCGGTTCGTGCATTCCGGTTCCGTTCATCGACACCCAGCTGCTTGCTCAGTATTTTGAGCAGGCAAGCACCAACGGTTCGATGCTCGGTTATCTGGATATGTTCTCCGGCGGCGGTCTGTCGCGTGCGACGATCTTCGCCATGAGCATTACTCCGTATATCAATGCGTCCATTATCCTTCAGCTGCTGACCTTCGCCATCCCCGCTCTCGAGCGCATGGTAAAGGACGGCGGCGAGGAGGGCCGCAAGAAGATCGCAAGCTGGACCCGCTACGTCGGCGTTCTGCTCGGCCTGCTGCAGGGTCTGTCCTACTACGCTCTGCTGCGCAACCAGGGCTTCCTTTCTGACAAGGGCGTTCTGGCGGCCGTTACGATCATTATGACCTTCACCGCAGGCACCGCGCTGATTATGTGGATGGGTGAGCACATCACCCAGAAGGGTATCGGCAACGGCATCTCGATCATCCTGTTCGCAGGTATCGTATCCCGCGGTCCGTCGCTCATGCGCACGCTGGGCAACCTGTTCCAGACCGGCACGAGCGGCATCGTTTCCGCAATCCTGATGATCATTATCGGTATCTTCATCGTAGTGTTCATTGTATTCATGTCCAATGCAGAGCGCCGCATCCCGGTGCAGTACGCAAAGCGCGTTGTCGGCCGCAAGATGTACGGTGGTCAGTCCACCCATCTGCCGATCAAGGTCAACGCTTCCGGCGTTATGCCGATCATCTTTGCGTCCTCCATCCTCGCGCTGCTGCAGACCGTTTCGATGTTCTGGCAGCCGGAGGCTGGTACGGTCGGTGCCCACATCCTCAATCTGTTCTCGCAGAGAAGTGTGGTCTACATCGTTCTGTACGCGCTGCTGATCCTCGCTTTCGCATATTTCTATGCATCCATCCAGTTTAACCCGATCGAGATCGCCAACAACCTGAAGAAGAACGGCGGCTTCATCCCGGGCTTCCGCCCCGGCAAGCCGACCAGCGACTTCATCACCAAGGCGCTCGGCAAGGTTACCTTCGTCGGCGCCGTATTCCTCGGCATCGTCGCTCTGGTACCGCTGATCGTCGGTGCGATCTCCACGAACCTCTCCAATGTGGCTCTGGGCGGCACCTCGGTCATCATCGTCGTCGGTGTTGCGCTTGACACGGTCAAGCAGATGGAGGCGCAGATGCTCATGCGTCATCACAAGGGCTTTTTGGAATAAATCTGGAGGCTGATTTTAAGTGAATTTGATTCTTCTTGGCGCACCGGGCGCCGGCAAGGGTACGCTCGCGTCCTACCTGATCGAAAAGATGGGTGTTCCGAGCATCTCGACCGGCAACATTCTGCGCGAGGCAATCAAGAACAATACGCCCCTTGGCCAGTCGGCTAAGGAGTACATGGACGCCGGCAAGCTCGTACCGGACCAGCTCGTCATCGACCTGCTCAAGGAGCGCATCGCAAAGCGCGACTGCAAGAGCGGCTTCATCCTTGACGGCTTTCCGCGCACGATCCCGCAGGCTGAGGCACTCGACGAGATCGCAAAGATCGACTGTGCTCTGGCTCTCGAGGTACCGAACGAGGTCATCGAGAAGCGCATGACCGGCCGTCGTGTCTGCCTGCGCTGCGGTGCAACCTACCACGTCGAGGCAAATCCGCCGCGCGTGGCTGATGTCTGCGATATCTGCGGCGACAAGCTCGTTATCCGCAGCGATGACCAGGCTGACGTCGTTCGTCACCGCCTGGAGACCTACCACGAGCAGACTGAGCCCCTCAAGGGCTACTACGATGCTCAGGGCAAGCTCAAGAGCATCGACGGCACCAAGGGCATCCATGAAACTGAGAAATTTGCGGTTGAGGCATTGGGTCTGTAATTATGATTCACATTAAATCAGAAAAAGAACTCGAACGGATGCGCGTCGCCGGCCGAATCACTGCGCTCGCGCGCAAGGCGGCGGCTGACGCGGTTCATCCGGGTGTTACTACCGAAGAAATCGACCGGATCGTCCGCAAGACCATCGAGGACGCAGGCGCAAAGCCTTCCTTCCTTGGTTACGGCGGTTTTCCGGGCAGTGCGTGTGTGTCCATCAACGATGAGGTCATCCACGGCATTCCGTCCAAGACGCATATCGTCCGCGAGGGCGATATCGTCAAGGTGGATGTCGGCGCCTACATCGGCGGCTACCACGGTGACTGCGCCGCTACCATCCCCTGCGGAGAGGTAAGCGACGAGGCGAAAAAGCTGATCGCAGTCACGCGCCAGAGTTTCTTTGAAGGCATTAAATTTGCCCGTGTGGGCTATCGTGTTTCCGACATCGGCGCCGCCGTTCAGGCATACGTCGAGGCGAACGGCTTCTCGGTCGTGCGCGACTACGTCGGTCACGGTGTAGGTGAAAACCTGCATGAAAGCCCTGAGGTCCCGAACTACGGCAAACCCGGCCATGGCATCCGCCTGCAGAGCGGCATGGTCATCGCGGTTGAGCCGATGGTCAATGTGGGTGTTTACACGGTCAAGGTCCTGCCCGACGGCTGGACCGTCAAGACCCGGGACGGTAAACTTTCCGCCCACTATGAAAACACCATTGCCATCACGGATGGCGAGCCGGAGATCCTGACAAGCATCGACGGCGAGGTACTGTGATGTCTCGCGCCCGATTATCCGACATCGTGCTCTCTCTGACCGGAAGGGACAGAGGACAGCTCATGCTGGTCGTCGCGGAGGAGGGGGATTTCCTCCTGCTGGCGAACGGACGCGCGCGGCGGGCGGAAAACCCGAAGCGCAAACGCGAAAAGCACGTTTCCCGACAGGGGGCGTGCGATGAGCGGACCCGGCTTAAGCTCGAAGAGGGCGGCCGGCTGACAAACAGTGAAATCCGCAAGGCACTCGCCCTCTGGACAGGGGACGAGGACAACATTTGACCGAGGAGGGGAAACGAACAATGGCAAAAGATGATGTGATCGAGCTGGAAGGCACCGTCGTAGAGGCGCTGCCGAACGCTATGTTTCAGGTAGAGCTGCCGAACGGCCATAAAATTCTGGCCCATATCTCCGGCAAGCTCCGCATGAACTTTATCCGCATTCTTCCGGGCGACAAGGTCACCGTACAGATGTCGCCTTACGACCTGACCCGCGGTCGTATCACCTGGCGTTCCAAGTGATAAAAGCGGGCGGAGGTACGCATGTGACCTGCGCGCCAGTGGTCGCCGGGGTCTCCCCGGTGTCCCATCCCACCATAAATTCTTGATGGAGGTAAAACAAACATGAAGGTAAGACCGTCTGTAAAGCCGATCTGTGAGAAGTGCAAGATCATTCGCCGCAAGGGCCGTGTAATGGTTATCTGCCAGAACCCGAAGCACAAGCAGAAGCAGGGCTAAGAAGCACCTTCGGTGCTTTATAGGGACTTTCAAAAAGTCCCTATATACGAAAATCAGTTCCAGTAGAAACTGATTTTCGATACCGAAATGACGCCGCCCGAGGCGGCTGAGTCGAGGAATAAAAAGTCCGGCAGAGCTGGACTTTTTATGGCGATTAAGTTAATCGCCTCATAAAATGCGCGCCCAGGGGCGCGGATCATGGTTTACGCGAACACGACAAGCACGCGCGGCGAGCGCGACGCTGCAGGGGCGGAGGCGGTCCCTATACTGTGTTTGCAAACACGCCTCAGTGTGTAACTATGGAGGTTATAATAGTATGGCACGTATTGCCGGTGTTGACCTTCCCCGCGAGAAGCGCGTGGAGATCGGCCTGACCTACGTTTTCGGCATTGGCCGCAAAACGTCCAACGAGATCCTTGCTAAGACCGGTATCAATCCGGATACCCGCGTTAAGGACCTGACCGAAGAAGAGGCTGCTAAGCTGCGTGAAGTCATCGAGCGCGACTACAACGTCGAGGGTGACCTGCGCCGTGAGATCGGCCTGAACATCAAGCGTCTGGTCGAGATCGGCTGCTATCGCGGCCTGCGTCATCGCCGCGGCCTGCCGGTTCGCGGTCAGCGCACCAAGACCAATGCACGCACCCGCAAGGGCCCGAAGAAGACCATTGCGAACAAGAAGAAGTAAGGAGGGGAACGTATAAATGGCTAAGGTACAGAAGAAGGGCGCTGCGACCCGTACTCGTCGTCGTGAGCGCAAGAACATTGAAAAGGGCGCGGCACATATCCGTTCCTCTTTCAACAACACGATCGTTACGATTACCGACCTGAACGGCAACGCTATTTCCTGGGCTTCCTCCGGCGAGATGGGCTTCCGTGGTTCTCGTAAGTCCACTCCGTTCGCAGCTCAGACCGCGGCTGAGACCGCTGCCGCTGCTGCTATGGAGCACGGCCTGAAGACCGTAGAAGTATATGTTAAGGGCCCGGGTTCCGGCCGTGAGGCTGCTATCCGTGCACTGCAGGCCGCTGGCCTCGAGGTTACCATGATCAAGGACGTAACCCCGATCCCGCACAACGGCTGCCGCCCGCCGAAGCGTCGTCGCGTATAATAGAAGGAGGAAACCAATAAATGGCTAAGAATACCCAGCCCGTTCTCAAGCGTTGCAAGACGCTTGGTCTTTCCCCGGCGGTACTTGGTTACTCCAAGTCTACCAAGCGCCAGCCCAAGCAGACTCGCCGCAAGCAGTCTGAGTACGGCATGCAGCTCAACGAGAAGCAGAAGGTAAAGTTTATCTACGGCGTTCTCGAGAAGCAGTTCCATCACTACTACGAGAAGGCTGAGCGCAAGCAGGGCATCACCGGTGAGATCCTGCTCCAGGAGCTCGAGCGCCGTCTCGACAACGTAGTTTTCCGCATGGGTTTTGCAAACACCCGCCGCGAAGCTCGTCAGCTCGTTAACCACGGCCACTTCACCGTAAACGGCAAGCGCGTCAACATCCCGTCCTTCCAGGTTAAGCCGGGCGACGTAGTTGCAGTCTGCGAGAAGTCCCGCACCACCACCAAGTTCAAGTCTCTGCTCGAGGAAAACGGCAAGAAGGCTTGCCCGAAGTGGATCGAGAAGGCTAACGATGCTTTCGAGGGCAAGGTTGTAGCAATGCCGGCACGCGACGACATCGACTACGAAGTTGCTGAGCACCTCATCGTCGAGCTGTACTCGAAATAATAGACCCTCGCTTTTGGAACGGGCGTGGCGTCTGCTGCGTCTGTTCCGCTTAGAGTTTCCAACCAACGTGAAGGAGGGTACCACATGATCGAAATCGAAAAACCGCGTATTGACTGTGAGCAGCTCGCCGAGGACGGCTCCTACGGCAAGTTCGTCGTAGAGCCGCTGGAGCGCGGATATGGCACCACGCTGGGCAACTCCCTGCGCCGCATTCTGCTGTCCTCTCTGCCGGGTACGGCAGCGTCCAGCATCAAGATTGCAGGCGTGCAGCACGAGTTCTCCACCATCCCGGGCGTTAAGGAAGACGTCACCGAGATCGTGCTGAACATCAAGGGCATCATTGCCAAGCTGCACTGCGACGGCCCCAAGACGGTCTACATCGAGGCTGCCGGCGAGGGCGAGGTCAAGGCCGGTGACATCCACGCGGACGGTGAGGTCGAGATCCTGAATCCTGACCTGCACATCGCTACCCTGATGAGCGATGCTCGCCTGTCCATGGAGATTACGATGACTTCCGGCCGCGGCTACGTTCCGGCCGAGAAGAACAAGCAGCATCAGACCTCCATCGGCGTCATTCCGGTGGATTCGATCTACACGCCGGTCTACAAGGTCAACTACACGGTTGAAAACACCCGTGTCCGCGATCTGACCGACTATGATAAGCTGACGCTCGAGATCTGGACCGACGGAACCATCACCGCCCGCGACGCTGTATCGCTCGGCGCAAAGGTTCTCCGCGACCACCTCGATCTGTTCGTAGACCTGTCCGAGGAGATCGGCTCCAAGTCCACCGTTGTTGAAAAGGCTGAAGCGCAGCACGATAAGGTGCTTGAAATGACGATCGAGGAGCTGGACTTCTCCGTTCGTTCCTTCAACTGCCTCAAGCGCGCAGGCATCAACACGGTTGAGGATCTCATCAACACCTCTGAGGAGGACATGATGAAGGTTCGTAACCTGGGCCGCAAGTCCCTGGAAGAGGTCATCGGCAAGCTGGAGGCTATGGGCCTGCATCTTGCAAAGTCCGAGGAGTAATCTTCGTACTTTCGCCCACAGCTTCGTCAGAAGCTGCAAGCGAAACTGCCTGATTACCGAAAACGGACAAACTGTGTGCCGTGAGGCACTGTAACTGAACTGACGCGGCGGTACGTTTTACCGCGCCGCCGCTTTTACTTTAATTTGGAGGTAAACACGAATGGCTAACAATCGCAAGCTCGGCCGTCCTACTGACCATCGTAAGGCTATGCTGCGTGCGCTGGTAACCTACCTGCTGGAGAACGGCAAGGTTGAGACCACCCTCGCTCGCGCTAAGGAAGTAGGCCCGATGACCGAGAAGATGATTACCCTCGGCAAGAAGAACACTCTGGCTTCCCGTCGTCAGGCTATGGCTTACGTCACCAAGGAAGCAGTTGTTGCTAAGCTGTTCTCTGAGATCGCTCCGGAGTACGCTAACCGTAACGGTGGCTACACCCGCATCGTAAAGATCGGTCCCCGCCGCGGCGACTGCGCAGAGATGGCAATCATCGAGCTGGTTAAGTAATTCCTGACGGAATACTGACGACTCGACCTGAGCGCAGGCTCGGGAAAAAATGATTTTCAAAAAGGTTATCCAGTAGCGTGCTTATTGGATAACCTTTTTCTTTTGCCCACAACAGGAAAATAAAGGCAATCAGAACAAAAACGATAAAAAGACAACGTGAAATCAATATTTGTAAGGCAATCTGTACAATTGGGCATGGGAAAAATTTGATATTCTGAGAATTGACTGCAAACCATAATCTGTTATACTAAAATTGGAGGCAGTAGACCTTAATGCGATCAGTGAGGAGGGACAAACATGAAAACGTTATTCAAAAAGATACTCAGCGTACTGCTTGCTGTACTCTGTTTTGGCGGCATGTTCGCCGCAGCGGCAGATGCACCGGCAGCCGAGGGAGAGTTTCGGCCGTTTCAGACGTCTGAGGAATATGACGATACCGGAAAGAATATTCTCCCGGCGGATAACACACAGCCGTCCCAGCCGGGAAGCGTCATGAACGAGTACGTGGTGGTAATTCCGGCGAACAGCACCGTGGCGCTGTCTGAATGGGCTCCCGCTATCAAAAAGGGAACATTCATCGCCGTAAAGGCCATGGATACCACGCCGTCTGGCGAAAATCTGACGTTTTCGCTCCAGTCCTCCGGCGGCGGCGGTTTTACCTACGGCCTTGCCGAAGAGCAGACAAGACGAATAGAGGCCACGACGGATGGTAATTACAGAGTTACTTTCCATGCGGTGAAAGCCGTAACGGCAAAAATCAAAATCACAATCGGAGAAGGACTTCCGGCCGAGAACGAGCAGGTGAAGGGCGCTTCGAACGAGTATGTGGTGACGATTCCGGCGGGCGGTTCCGTAACGCTGAAAGCGTGGGCGCCTGCTCTTACGAAGGGAACCGTTGTCGAAGTAAAAGCCATGGATACAACGCCGAACGGCGCGGAGTTCACCTGTGCACTCCGCTCCTCCGAGGGGGACAGCATCGCCGGCACGCTCACCGAGGAACAGTCCGCACGCATGACGGCCCCGAATTCCGGTGATTACAGCATCACATTCACTACAGCAAAGGCTGTTACGGCCAAGATCAAGATCGTAACCGACCCGAAGTGACCGGTCAAAAATATCACGCAGACACGTTTTCGCCGCCTGCATGTCCGATTTTGTGCATTTTAACGGCGGAAATCCATGCTTTTCTTTTGAAAAAGCTTGCAATAGCGCGGGATACGTGATATACTATCAATGTAAGAATGAAAGTAACCGTAGGGAGTGGCCAAGTGCCACTCCTTACGTTTTGCTTATACAAAATTTTTCGATAACCGAAGGAGGGACGGCTTTGCAGGCAAAGCAGATCGTCGCCCGCGTGGAAGAGCTGGTCAGACCCCTGTGCGAACAGGCCGGCGTTTCTCTGTGGGATGTAGAATTTGAAAAAGAGGGCGGACAGTATATGCTGACCGTCACCGTGGACCACCCGGAGGGCGTGAATATCGACCAGTGTGAGAAGGTCTCCCGCGCGCTTGACCCCATGCTGGACGCAAAGGAATTTGACGATATGCCGTCCTACACGCTGTGCGTTTCCTCGGCGGGACTTGCCCGCCGCCTCAAGCGCCCCGAGCATTTCGAGGCCTTCATGGGACAGACGATCGAGGTCGGTCTGTACAAGGCGCTGAACGGCGCAAAGCAGATCGAGGGCACGCTCGCAGGCTACGACGACGGCGCGGTAACGCTCGACGTCGGCGGGGAGCGCATCGTATTTGAGCCGAAGGACATTGCCGCGGTTCGTCTCGCGGTCGAGATATAAAAAGGAGTTGGATTGGAAAAAATGGTGAACGCAGAATTTTTTGACGCCCTGGAACAGCTCGAAAAAGAGAAGGGCATCCCGGTGGACTACATGCTCGACCGCGTAGGTCAGGCACTCATCACCGCTTACAAGCGCGACAACGACGGCATGACCGACAACGTTTACGTTGAGCCGAACCGCGAGGAAAAGACCATCCGTATGTACGTGCGCAAAACGGTCGTCCGCACCGAGGACCTCTATGAGCCCTACGAGGAGATCACCCTCGAGGAGGCTGCTGACTATAAGGTAAATCCGCAGGTCGGCGACATCATCGATATCGACATCCCGACCAAGTCGTTCGGCCGCATCGCTGCCCAGACCGCAAAGCAGGTCATCATTCAGGGCATCCGCGAGGCGGAGCGCGGCATGGTCATCTCCGAGTTCGAGAGCAAGGAGCACGAGATCCTGAACGCTACGGTCGCCCGCATCGACCCGCGCAGCGGCAGCGCTTATCTGGACGTTGTTTCCGGCGGCGAGAAGAGCGAGGCCATCCTTGCGGCTTCTGAGCAGGTCCGCGGCGAGACGCTCGTCGAGGGTCAGCACGTCAAGGTCTACCTCATCGAGGTTCGCCGCGGCACGCGCGGCGTGCAGGTCATCGTTTCCCGCACCCATCCGGGTCTGGTCAAGCGCCTGTTCGAGCTCGAGGTGCCGGAGATCCATTCCGGCGTGGTCGAGGTCAAGTCCATCGCTCGTGAGGCAGGCAACCGCACCAAGATCGCCGTTACCTCGCACGACGAGAACGTTGATCCGATCGGCGCCTGCGTCGGTACCCGCGGCGCGCGTGTTTCCAACATCACCGCAGAGCTGAACGGCGAGAAGATCGACATCATCAAGTGGAACGAGGATATGGCAACCTTCGTATCCGCAGCACTCGCACCGGCGGACGTTATCTCCGCTTCCATGCAGGCGGACGGCAAGTCCTGCCGCGTCATCGTTCCGGACGATCAGCTGTCCCTTGCGATCGGCAAGGAGGGTCAGAACGCCCGTCTCGCCGCCAAGCTGACCGGCTGCAAGATCGACATTGCGCCGCAGTCTCAGGCACAGGCTGAGCCGGAGGCGGAGCCTGTCGAGGAGCCGCAGGCTGAATAAGCAGGCGGAGGTGCGGCAGAATATGGTACAAAAGAAGATTCCCATGCGGCAGTGCCTTGGCTGCCGTGAAATGTTCCCGAAAAGGGAGCTGATCCGCGTTGTGCGCTCGCCCGAGGGCGAGATTACGCTCGATTTCAAGGGAAAGGCACCCGGCCGCGGCGCGTATCTGTGCGGCAGGCCGGAATGCCTCAAGAAGGCACGCAAGAGCCGCGCGATCGAGCGCGCGCTCAGCGTCACCGTGCCCGAAACGGTCTATGACCAGCTCGAGCAGCAGATGGAACAGGAGGGCGCACATGGCGAATGATCCTGTACTGAGAATGCTCGGCCTTGCACGCCGCGCAGGCAAGCTCGCCTACGGCGATGAGCTGGTGCGCGAGGTGTGCTTTGCCCACAAGGCAAGATGCGTGTTCCTCGCAGGCGACGCCGGCGCGAGCACGGCGAAAAAGGGTGCGTTCTACGCCGAGAAGGCGAATGTTCCCTGCGTGCAGCTGCCCCACGGCAAGATCGAACTCGGCACGGCGGTCGGCAAGTCCGGCTGCGCGATCGTTGCTGTGACGGATATCGGACTCGCCTCGTCCGCGGTTGAAAAGCTGGCGAGCGAGCACGAGGAGTATGCGGAGACCGCAAAGCTCCTCAGCGAGAAGAATGCACGCATCCAGTCCCGCAAGGGCATCAAAAAGCAGAAGAACAAGGCGGAAACCGAGACGGAAAAGCCGGATGAACCGGAAAAACGTGAGGAAAGCCGCCCGAAACCGGCGGAGAAGCGCCCCTTCCGCAAGGTGGACGGCGAAAAGCGCCCGTACCGTAAGGACAGTGAGCGCTCCTTCCACAGGGCGGACGGCGAAAAGCGCCCGTACCGCAAGGACAGTGAGCGCCCCTTCCGCAAGGCGGACGGCGAAAAGCGCCCGTACCGCAAGGACGGCGAGCGTCCCTTCCGCAGGGCGGATGGCGAAAAGCGTTCGTACCGCAAGGATGGCGAGCGTCCCTTCCGTCGCGACAGCGCACGGAAACCGCATTTTACAGGCGAAAAACGCAGCTTCCGCAACAAAACGTAACGAACGCGCGAAAGCGCGCATTCAATAGAGCCTGCCGTGCAGGCTCATAAAAACCGGGAGCATGTATCACGGTTTTTATACAGGAAAGCGGTTCTGTGTGCCGCGAAGCGACGCGCAGAACTGCGCCAAGGATTTGTCCGCGCCTTGCGCGGCACAGCCTATTCTCGCTCGAAAGCGTGGTTTCGAGCGAAATAAATTGGAGGTATTGCCCATGGCATTAGACAATAAATACCGGGTACACGAGGTCGCAAAGGACTTCGGCGTATCCACCAGGGAGATCACGGAAATTCTGACCAAGTATCGCACCGAGCCGAAGAACCATATGCAGGTGCTCGACGATGCCGATCTGTCGGTTATTTTTGAATATATGACCCAGCATCATCAGGTCAAGAACATGGAAAGCCTGCTCGGCGCACAGCAGTCCGAGCGCAAGGAGCAGCCTGCCGCGAAGCAGGAGGAGAAGCCGGCCGAGAAGGCGCCGGAGCAGACTCCGGCTTCCTCCAAGGTCAAGCAGGTGCACCGCATCGATACGCGCGGCTCCGGCGACGTAAACCTTGCAAAGTACGACGACCATGTCGATAAGCTGGTCGACGCAAAGGCGGAGCGCATGGAGTCCAAGGGCCCCAAGAAGCAGAAGCTCACCAAGAAGTCCGATCAGCGCTCCAAGCCGTTCGGCAACAAGCGCCGTCAGGAGGAGCAGGAGAAGATGCGCCGCCTGCAGCGTCAGCAGCAGATGGCAGCGCTCAAGAAGATCCCGGTCAAGGTCATGATCCCGGACGAGATCTCGGTCGGCGAGCTCGCTTCCCGCATGAAGCGTACCGCAGCGGACGTTATCAAGGGTCTCATCAAGCTCGGCGTCATGGCGTCCATCTCCGAGGTCATCGACTACGATACCGCAGCGATCGTTGCGGAGGAAATGGGCTGCAAGGTCGAGAAGGAAGTTCACGTTACCATCGAGGAGCAGCTGTTCGACGAGCACGAGGATAAGGCAGAGGAGCTTCAGCCCCGCGATCCGGTCGTTGTCGTTATGGGTCATGTTGACCACGGCAAGACCTCTCTGCTCGACGCGATCCGCAAGACCAAGGTCACCGCAGACGAGGCCGGCGGCATTACGCAGCACATCGGCGCATACCGCGTCACGATCAACGACAAGCCGATCACCTTCCTCGACACCCCGGGCCATGCGGCGTTCACCTCCATGCGTGCACGCGGCGCACAGGTCACCGACATTGCGATCCTGGTCGTAGCAGCCGACGACGGCATCATGCCGCAGACCATCGAGGCGATCAACCATGCCAAGGCGGCAGGCGTTCCGATCATCGTTGCGGTCAACAAGATCGACAAGCCGGCGGCAAATCCGGACCGTGTGCTCCAGCAGCTGACCGAGTACGAACTCGTACCGGAGGAGTGGGGCGGCGACACCATCGTCTGCAATATCTCCGCGAAGTTCGGTCAGGGCATCGACAACCTGCTCGAAATGGTTCTGCTGACCGCAGAGATGGCTGACCTCAAGGCAAATCCGAACCGCAAGGCGCACGGCACTGTCATCGAGGCCAAGCTCGACAAGGGCCGCGGCCCGGTCGCTACCCTGCTCGTTCAGAACGGCACCCTGCACGCAGGCGATACCGTTATCGCGGGCACCTCTGTCGGCCGTGTCCGCGCGATGACCAACGACGATGGCAAGAAGATCGAGTCCGCAGGCCCGTCCGTTCCGGTCGAGATCATCGGTCTGGCCGAGGTCCCGGGCGCAGGCGACATCTTCGACGCCGTAGACGACGAGAAGATGGCGCGCGAGCTGGTCGAGCAGCGCAAGGACAAGGAGAAGGAAGAGCGCAACAAGCTGTTCCACAAGGTAACGCTCGACAACCTGTTCGATTCCATCCAGCAGGGCGAGATGAAGGAGCTGAACATCATCGTCAAGGCCGACGTACAGGGCTCTGTCGAGGCGGTTCGCTCCTCGCTCGAGAAGCTGTCGAACGATGAGGTTCGCGTCCGCGTCATCCACGGCGCTGTCGGCGCGATCAACGAATCCGACGTTATGCTCGCCGCCGCTTCGGGCGCGATCATCGTTGGCTTCAACGTTCGTCCGGACCGCACCGCGACCGACTCCGCTGCACAGCAGGGCGTTGACATGCGCATGTACCGCGTCATCTATGATGCCATCGAGGAGATGGAGCAGGCGATGAAGGGCATGCTCGAGCCGAAGTTCAAGGAAGTCGTGCTCGGTCACGCAGAGGTTCGTCAGGTATTCAAGATCACCGGCGCAGGCGCGGTAGCAGGCTGCTACGTTCAGGACGGCAAGATCCAGCGCAACGCTGAGGTCCGCGTTGTCCGCGACGGCATCGTATTCCATGAGGGTCATCTCAACACCCTCAAGCGCTTCAAGGACGACGTCAAGGAAGTCGCTGCTGCATACGAGTGCGGCATGAGCATCGAGAACTACAATGATATCAAGGAAGGCGATATCATTGAGTGCTTCGTGATGGAGGAAGTAAAGCAGTAAACTGCTTTTCTAAGGGGGACGCTGTCCCCCTTAGATACGTTTCCGGTTCCCAAGGGAAACCGGAAACGATAACCCCCTCTCGAATGAATACATTCGAGGCCGCGCCGCCGCGGCGCGGGCAGTGGTATAAAAGTCCGGCGGAGCTGGACTTTTATGGGGAATTTGATGGCAGCGCGCTGCGGCGCGTGCCTGAAAATGCGCTTTGCGCATTTCCTTTCAGCAAGAATTAACCAATCCTCAAGAGGGAGGTTTGATTTATAAATGTCTACTCGAATTTAAGT
>JABLTL010164842.1_pt1 | contig 13641 bp, 10 predicted proteins | sample 7160151 | NCBI WGS metagenome assembly JABLTL01 (sample SAMN14651223, study PRJNA627086) | human gut metagenome | isolation source: feces | host: Homo sapiens
CAGGTGGTATGGCTGCATTGATGAAATACATCAAGGATAATCTACGCTATCCAGAAATTGAATATCCGGATTGAACAACAGAGTCAGTTCGTTACCAACCTGGTAATGGGCATGAACAAGGTCATCGTGGGTCAGAAGCACCTCGTTGACTGTCTCCTCATTGGTCTTCTCTCTGATGGTCACATCTTGCTCGAAGGTGTGCCGGGCTTGGCGAAGACACTCGCAATCAAGACATTGTCACAGCTGGTCAGTGCAGACTATAGCCGCATACAGTTTACACCCGATTTGTTGCCTGCCGACGTGGTGGGAACGCAGATCTATTCGCAGAAAGACGAGGCCTTCCATGTAAAGCGCGGTCCGGTGTTCGCCAACTTCGTTCTGGCTGATGAGATCAACCGTGCGCCTGCCAAAGTGCAGAGTGCCTTGCTCGAGGCGATGCAGGAGCATCAGGTTACCATCGGCGAGCAGACCTTCAAGTTGCCGAATCCATTCCTGGTGATGGCTACCCAGAACCCGGTGGAGCAGGAGGGAACCTATCAGTTGCCAGAGGCGCAGGTAGACCGTTTCCTTCTCAAGGTCATCATCGACTATCCTACCATCGAGGAAGAGAAGCTCATCATCCGTGAGAATATCCAGGGCGGTCTGCCAACCGTTACTCCTGTAACCACAGCAGAGGAAATTCTGAAGGCGCGCAGCATCGTAAACGAGGTTTATATCGACGAGAAGATTGAGCAGTATATTGCCGACATCGTTTTCGCCACCCGTTATCCCGACCGTTACGGCTTGGGCGATTTGGAGGATATGATTACCTTCGGTGGCAGTCCTCGTGCCAGCATCTCGCTTGCCAAGGCAGCCCGTGCCTACGCCTTCATCAAGCATCGCGGTTATGTGATTCCAGAAGATGTGCGTGCCGTGGCTCACGATGTGCTCCGCCACCGCATCGGTCTCTCTTACGAGGCAGAGGCGAGCGAAATCACCAGCGAGGAAATCGTTAGCCGCATCATCAACAAGGTGGAAGTGCCTTGATTGGGTAATAATTTATAGTTAATAGTTAATAGATTAGGATTTTGGATACACAAGATATCTTAAAGAAGGTTCGGAAGATTGAGATCAAGACTCGCGGATTGAGCCAGAATATCTTCGCAGGCCAGTATCACTCAGCCTTCAAGGGCAGGGGAATGGCCTTTGCTGAAGTGCGCGAATACCAGTATGGCGACGACGTGAGAGACATCGACTGGAACGTGACAGCCCGTTTCCATCGCCCTTTCGTCAAGGTGTTCGAGGAGGAACGAGAACTCACCGTCATGTTGCTCGTGGATGTGAGTGGCTCGCTCGACTTCGGTACGATGCGCCAGATGAAGCGCGACTTGGCAACCGAGATAGCTGCCACCTTGGCCTTCAGTGCCATTCAGAACAACGACAAGATAGGTGTCATCTTCTTTTCCGACAGAATTGAGAAGTATATCCCGCCCAAGAAGGGAAGAAAGCATATCCTCTATATCATCCGGGAGATGCTCGACTTCCATCCTCAGAGCCAGCGCACCGACATAGGTTGCGCCCTGGAATACTTCACCCGTGTGATGAAGCGCCATTGCACCGCCTTCCTCATCAGCGACTTCTACGACCAGAAGGATTACCAGCATGCCCTGCAGATTGCCAATCAGAAGCATGATGTGGTGGGCATCCAGGTATACGACCCTCGTGGAAAGCAGTTGCCCGATGTGGGATTGATCAAGGTGATGGATGCCGAGACGGGACACGAGATGTATATCGATACCAGTTCGAAGAAGCTGAGAATAGCGCATGCCCAGAACTGGCTGCGACGCCAGGACCAGCTGCGCCAGCTCTTTGCCAAGAGCAAGGTAGACTGGACTTCGATAGCGACCAACGAGGATTTCTCCAAGTCGCTCCTGACACTGTTCAAACAAAGAGGATAAATTGAGTGAAGAGTGAAGAATGAAGAATTCTACGGCTTTACTAATCATAAAGCTCAAAGTTCAAAGTAAAGCAACAATGTTGAAAATAAGAAATATTATATTGACGATGGTGCTGATGGGTTGCTCGGGACTGGCTTTCGGTCAGACCGTGGAGCAGCGCATCGACTCCTTGCAGATGCTCATCGGACAGCAGACCATCCTGCACCTCAAGGCTACCGCCCGAAAGGGTGCCAAGGTGGTGATGCCATCCTTCAAACCGCAAGACCAGATTATTCCTGGCATCGAGGTGGTGGAGCAGAAGGGGGATACATCGCAGGTGGGCGACGACCAGATGGTGGTGAGCCGCGACTATACCATCACCTCCTTTGATGAGAAGGTGTATGCCATCCCGGCACTCAATGTGAAGATAGACGGCAAGAGCTTCCACGGCAATCCCCTGGCGCTGAAGGTGCTCACGGTGCCCGTGGATACGGTGCATCCCAACCAGTTCTATCCTCCCAAGACAGTGCAGGACAACCCATTCCTCTGGAGTGAGTGGAGCTTCGCCTTCTGGTTGAGCCTCCTGATGATAATCATCTGTGGCGCAATGCTCTATCTGCGCAACCGATTGAAGAAGAACAAGCCTATCATCACCCGCATCCGCATCATCAAGCGGGTTCCGGCGCATGAGAAGGCACTGAAGGAAATCAACGACATCAAGCAGCATCACACCACATCCAACCAGGAAACCCAGAAGGAGTACTACACCCATCTTACCAATACGCTGCGCGCATATATCGTGAGCCGATTCGGATTCAATGCGATGGAAATGACCAGTTCAGAGATTATCGACAACCTGCGGGCTGCGGGCGACCAGAAGATGATAGACGAGTTGAGAATGCTCTTCTCCACCGCCGACCTCGTGAAGTTTGCCAAGTATGAGATTCCGATGAACGAGAACGATGCCAACCTGGTGAACGCCATCAACTTCATCGACCAGACGAAGACCGATGAGCAGCCTAAGGAAGAGAAGATAGTTCCTACGCTCAGCAGCGAAGACCAGAAGAGTCAGCAGCAGCGTCGCCTCATCAAGACCCTGCTCTGGGTGGGAGGCTTCAGCGTAGCCGGCATCCTGGGCTATATCATCTACCAGGTAGCCATGCTCGTGATGTAACAGCCTTGCTCGTAATAAGATGACTCATCTCGTTGATGTAACTTTATAAAATAAAAAAAGAAAAATGGAATTTGCAAGTAAAGCATATTTTCTGCTGCTCCTGCTGCTGATACCTTATATATTATGGTATTTCCTAAGCAGGAAGAAGAGCGAGCCAACGATGCGCATGAGCGATACAAGAATGTATCAGTTTGCGCCCAAGAGCCTGCGCGTGCGACTCATCCATCTGCCGATGGTGCTGAGGTGCATCGCCTTCGTGCTCATCGTTTGCGCCATGGCCCGTCCGCAGACGCATTATTCTTGGGACAACAAGACGGTGGAGGGCATCGATATCATGCTTGCCATGGACGTTTCTACATCCATGCTTGCCGAGGATCTGAAGCCTAACCGCATGGAGGCAGCGAAGGATGTGGCCAACGAGTTTATCTCGGGCCGTCCTACCGACAACATCGGATTGACCATCTTTGCGGGCGAGGCGTTCACCCAGTGCCCGATGACCACCGACCACGCCAGTCTGCTGCGCCTGTTGCAGGATACAAGAACCGATATTGCCGCCCGCGGACTCATCGACGACGGTACCGCAGTGGGCATGGGTCTGGCGAATGCCGTGAGCCGACTGAAGGACTCCAAGTCGAAGAGCAAGGTGGTAATCCTGCTCACGGATGGAAGTAACAACATGGGCGACATCTCGCCGATGACTGCAGCCGAAATAGCCAGGAGCTATGGTATCCGCGTCTACACCATCGGCGTGGGCACCAACAAGGTGGCACCTTATCCGATGCCGGTGGCAGGAGGCGTGCAGTATGTCAACATCCCTGTGGAGATTGATACGCAGACGCTTAGCGACATAGCGCAGACCACCGACGGAAACTTCTATCGTGCTACCAACAATGCCGAACTAAAGAAGATTTATCGGGATATTGATAAACTGGAGAAATCGAAGTTCAATGTGAAGCATTTCGCCAAGCGCTATGAGGCCTATCAGCCTTTCGCTCTTGCCGCCCTGCTGATATTGCTGGTAGAGATTCTGCTCCGTATCACCTGGCTCCGCCGCATCCCTTGATGGAATTAAAGAAATAATATAAATATAACCATGTTAAGATTTGAAGATCCCGCATTTCTCTGGCTGTTGTGGGTGATACCGGCACTGGTGCTGGTTCGCCTGATAGGTTGGAGAAGGAGAAGGGCAAAGCTCAGAAAGTTGGGTGACCCCGAGTTGCTCAAGCAGCTGATGCCCCACATATCTAAATACCGCCCCACGGTGAAGTTCGTGCTGATGCTCGCAGCCTTGGCATTGCTCATCGTGATGGTGGCACGCCCGCAGATGGGCAGCAAGATTTCGAACGAGAAGCGAAATGGCATCGAAACCATGATCTGTCTCGATATCTCCAATTCCATGCTTGCCGAAGATGTGGCTCCGTCACGTCTAGACAAGAGCAAGATGCTGATAGAGAATCTGGTTGATAACTTCACCAACGACAAGATTGGTCTCATCGTCTTCGCAGGCGATGCATTCGTGCAGTTGCCTATCACCAGCGACTACGTTTCTGCCAAGATGTTCCTGCAGAATATTTCCCCTGGTCTCATCCAGACTCAGGGCACCAACATCGGACAGGCCATCAGCCTCGCCACCAAGAGCTTCACCCAGCAAGACAACGTGGGCAGGGCCATCATCGTGATTACCGATGGCGAAAACCACGAAGAGGGTGCACAGGAGGCTGCGCAGATGGCCAACAAGAAGGGCATCAACGTGTTTATCCTGGGTATAGGTAATGCCAAGGGAGCACCCATCCCGATGGGCGACGGCTCTTATCTGAAAGATAACGCCGGCAACACGGTGATGACTGCCCTGAACGAGCAGATGTGCCGCCAGCTGGCACAGGCAGGCAAGGGTCAGTATATCCACGTGGATAATACCAGCGATGCAGAGAAGGCGCTGAACAACGAGCTCACCAAGTTGCAGAAGGGCGAAATGACCAGCGTAATCTACAGCGCCTACGATGAGCAGTTCCAGGCTGTAGGCATCCTGGTTATCCTCCTCCTCATCATCGAGGTCTGCATGATGGAAGTAAGGAATCCGTTGCTCAGGAACGTTAAGTTCTTCAAGAAAACGCCATTCAAGAAAATGCCCTGAAAGGGCAAAAGCATAAAAATGTTTTAAAATGAACACGATACATTATATCATAGTAACTGTGGCTTTCCTGTTGGCCGGTGCGACAAATGCTGTCGCACAGACCGACCGCAACTTGATTCGCCAGGGAAACAGGGCGTTCAAGACCCAGAAATGGGCAGCTGCCGAGACCCAATATCGCAAGGCTATCTCCAAGAACCAGAAGAATCCGCAGGCGGTATACAACCTGGGCTGTGCCTTGCTGATGCAGCAGAAAGACTCGCTGGCGATGGTGCAGTTTGGCAATGCCGCGCAGCTGGAGCCTAATCACTTCCGCCGCTCCAAGAGCTATCACAACATGGGAGTGGTGATGCAGAACCACCGCGAGTACGCACAGGCCATCGAATACTACAAGATGGCGCTGAGATGCAATCCGCAGGACAATGAAACCCGATATAATCTTGCCCTCTGCAAGAAACTGCTCAAGAACAACCCGCAGAATCAGAACAACAAGGACAAGAATAACAAGGATAAGAACAAGGACAAGAACAATAAAGACAAGAACAAGAACGATAAGAACAAGGATAAAGACAAGAACAAGGATAAGAACAAAGACGATCAGAACAAGAACGATCAGAACAAGAATAATAAGGATAAGAATAAAGACAAGAATAAAAACAAGAATTCGAATCCGAACCAGCAGAATCAGGACAAGATGAGCCGCGACAACGCCGAACAGCTCCTCAATGCCGCGATTCAGCAGGAACAGGCCACCAAGCGAAAGCTGCAGAAGGCGATGAGCCAGCCTCGCAGAAAGGCCTACGACAAGAATTGGTAGAAAGCGTAACTGCTTCCCTTCACCAAACAGGGATTCTTGCCTATATATATAATAAGGTGTACTTACGTTTTAAAAATTGGAACAAATATAAGATAAAAGAAAGTTGATATGAAAAAAATAGGTTGGTATATCATATTGCTGCTGATGATGTTGGGCTACCATGTGCATGTAGATGCCCAGCATATCTCAGTGTCGGCTCCGTCGCACGTCGCGGCTGGAGAGAACTTCCGTGTTGCCTATACCATCAACACCAGTGATGTGGAGGAATTCCGAATGGGTGGGGTGCAGGATGGACTGGAAGTGATTGCAGGACCGTATACTTCCTCGCAGTCCAGTTACCAGATGATCAACGGGCATACCTCGTCCTCATCATCCGTAACCATCACTTACACCCTCTATGCCGCCAAGAACGGCAGCTTCACCATCGGGGCTTCGCACGCCCTGGTGGGAGGAAAACGACTGTCTTCACGCCCCGTGAAGATTCAGGTGTCGGGACATGCACAGCGCACCAACGGCGCTCCCAACATGCACGGACAGAACAGCTACGACCAACCTCATATGCGCTCTGCCGGATCTGCCATCTCGGGCAGCGACCTCTTCATCAAGGTCTCAGCCAGCAAGAAGAGAGTTCACGAGCAGGAGCCTATCCTCCTTACCTATAAGGTATATACACAGGTGGACCTCACACAGCTGGAAGGCAAGATGCCAGACCTGAAGGGATTCCACACCCAGGAGGTTCCGCTGCCACAGCAGAAAACCTTCCACACGGAAACCGTGAATGGCCGACCATACAAGTGCGTCACCTGGAGCCAGTACGTCATGTACCCGCAGATGACGGGTAGGCTGGAGATTCCATCCATCACCTTCAAGGGCATCGTGGTTCAGCAGAACCGCAACGTAGATCCGATGGAGGCGTTCTTCAACGGCGGTTCAGGCTACGTAGAAGTAAAGAAGGATATCAAGGCACCGGGCATCACCCTGCAGGTGGATCCGCTGCCGCAGCGCCCAGCCAACTTCTCGGGCGGCGTGGGCAAGTTCAATATCTCTGCCTCGCTCGATAAAAAGGAAGTGAAGGCAGGCGAACCTATCACCCTGAGAGTAGTGGTGGGCGGTATCGGCAACCTGAAACTGCTGAAGCAGCCGGTGGTCAACTTCCCTAAGGATTTCGACAAGTATGATGCCAAGGTAACCGACAAGACCCGCCTCACCGCCAACGGTGTAGAGGGCAACATGGTTTACGATTTCCTTGCCGTGCCTCGCAACCAGGGCAGCTATACCATCCCATCGGTAGAGCTCACCTATTATGATACGAGCAAGAATGCCTACAAGACTATCAAGACCCAGCCGTTCAAGGTAGAGGTGGAGAAGGGCGATGGCACATCGGCAGAGTCTGAGGATTTCGCCAGCCAGGACAAGGATATCCACACCATCAAGTTGGGCAAGGCAGAACAGCACAAGGCCGACGAGATGTTCTTCGGCAGCTTCGGCTATTGGATCAGTCTCCTCATGCCGCTCATCGCCTTCGTGGTATTGCTCATCGTGTTCCGCCGCCGTGCTATCGAGAATGCCGACATCGTGAAGAAGCGTTCCAACAGGGCAGGAAAGATAGCCACCAAGCGTCTGCGCCTTGCCAACAAGCTGATGCTTCAGGGTAAGCAGGGCGAGTTCTACGATGAGGTGATGCGAGCACTCTGGGGCTACATGAGCTACAAGCTCAATATGCCAGCCGAGAAGCTCAACCGCGACAACATCCGTGAAACCCTGGGTCGCCACTTCGTGGATGATGCAACAATAGAGAAGTTTACCACGGCTCTGGATGAGTGCGAGTTCGAGCGTTATGCGCCAGGCGATGCCGCCGGCAACATGAACCGCACCTTCGAGTCGGCTATGACAGCGATTATGGATATAGAAAATGCAATTAATGAGGCTCGCAAGAACCAGAAGAAGCATCCGGCAGGCTACTCCTTCGTATGGCTGCTTCTGGCGATGATCTGCTTCGGCGGCACCTCTGCCAAGGCGGTGACCAAGAACAATGCCGACACGGAGTACCAGAAGGGCAACTATCAGCAGGCCATCCGCGACTACGAGGAGATTCTGAAGAATGGCGAATCTGCCGAGATTTATTTCAATCTCGGCAACGCCTACTATCGCACGGACAATATCACCAAGGCGGTGCTCAACTACGAGCGTGCCCGCCTCCTTTCGCCGGGCGATGACGATATCAATTTCAACCTGCAGTTTGCCCGCAGCAAGACCATCGACAAGATTACCCCGCAGAGCGAGATGTTCTTCGTAACCTGGTATAAGTCGCTGGTGAATTTCACGAGCGTAGATAACTGGGCTAAGACCGGCATCCTCTGCATCGTGATGGCGCTGCTGCTGGTATTGCTCTATCTCTTCGGTCCGCAGCTCATGCTCCGCAAGATAGGCTTCTTCGGCGGACTTGCCTTCTTCGTGATATTCCTGTTGAGCAATCTCTTTGCCTTCCAGCAGAAGCAGGCGCTCGACAACAGAACCGGTGCCATCATCATTTCTCCATCGGTGAACATCAAGAAGACGCCAGCCAAGAACAGCGCCGACCAGTTTGTGCTCCACGAGGGAACCCGCGTGGATATCATCGACAAGGGAATGACCGACTGGCGCTGCATCCGCGTAGGAGATGGCCGCGAAGGCTGGATAGAGACCAAGGCAATAGAGGAGATTTAATGAAGTTCAAAGTAGATAGTAATGGATTTTAGTACGATACAAAACATAGATTTTCAGGTGCTGCAGTGGTTCAACGGCAGCAACAATGTGATTCTCGACCAGTTGGCGGTGGTGCTGACATCGGGCGTTACATGGATACCACTCTATGTGGTATTGTTTATCGTCGTGATGCGCAACAACGAAACCATGTCGCAGATAGCACTCGTGGTGGGCTCCGCCTTCCTCTGCATCCTCTTTGCCGACGGATTCGCCGATGGCATCATCAAGCCACTGGCCGAAAGATGGCGACCATCCAACGACCCGCTGGTGAAATACTCCGTGCAAGTGGTAGACAACCTGCGCATGAAGGACTACAGTTTCTGCTCAGCCCATGCCGCCAACACCATGGCGTTAGCCGTGTTCTTCTCGCTCCTCATCAGGAGCAGGATGATAACCATCACCATGGTCATCTGGTCGCTGGTCAACTGCTGGACGCGCCTCTATCTGGGCGTCCACTATCCGCTCGATGTGCTGACGGGCATTCTGCTCGGCTGCGTGGTAGGTTTTCTGGTCTATCTCTTCTACCATCGCATGTATCGCCGCATCTCTCCGGAAATCAAGTATATCTCCAACCAGTATACCAGCACGGGCTACGACCACGATGACATCGACATGATCATGACCGTATTGATGGTGGTATTGGTCTATGTAGTCATCCGTGCCCTCTGCATGATGACGGCAGTTTAATAAAATTTATAAAGTAGAATAATGGAAACAAAACATATAAAAATTAGCGATTATAATTACGAGTTACCCGATGAACGCATTGCCAAATTCCCTATCGCCCAGCGCGACCACAGCAAACTGCTGGTCTACAAGCACGGCGAGGTGAGCGACGATGTGTTCTACCATCTTCCTGAATATCTGCCTAAGGGTGCCATGATGGTGTTCAACAACACCAAGGTAATCCAGGCACGCATGCACTTCCGCAAGGAGACGGGCGCTCTCATCGAGGTGTTCCTCATGGAGCCTGCCGCACCAACCGACTATGAGTTGATGTTCCAGACTTCGGGTCACTGCTCTTGGCTCTGCATGATTGGAAACCTGAAGAAGTGGAAGGAGGGCAGCCTGAAACGTGACTTCGAAATCAAGGGTCATCAGCTTACCCTTTCTGCCACCATGCGCCGTGGCGATGCCCTCAGCGCAGAAGCATCTGAAATGGTAGCCAAGGGCGGCGGCACCAACTATTGGGTGGATTTCGACTGGGACAACGAGCATGTTTCCTTCGCCGAAATCCTCGAGGCAGTGGGCGAGTTGCCTATCCCTCCATACCTGAACCGCAAGACAGAGGAGAGCGACAAGACTACCTATCAGACTGTTTATTCAAAGATAAAGGGTAGTGTGGCAGCCCCGACAGCCGGTCTGCATTTCACCGATGCCGTGCTCAAGGATTTGGATGCCCATGGCATCGACCGTGAGGAAGTAACCCTGCACGTGGGTGCCGGCACCTTCAAGCCAGTGAAGAGTCTGGAGATTGAGGGCCATCAGATGCACACCGAGTATATCGTGGTTCACCGCCGCAGTCTGGAAAAGCTGATCAAGCACGATTGCCAGGTCATCGCCGTGGGTACCACCAGCGTGCGCACCATCGAGAGCCTTTACTACATGGGCGTGCATCTTATCAAGCACCCTGAGGCAAGCGAGGAAGATTTGCATGTTAAGCAGTGGGATCCATACGAGCTGTCGGCAGATGGCAATCTGGTGGATGGCATCACCCCGATGCAGGCCATCCAGGCGATTATCGATTACCTCGACCGCAACGGTTTGGAAGCCCTTCACTCCAGCACGCAGATCATCATTGCTCCGGGCTACACCTATAAGATAGTGAAGATGCTGGTTACGAATTTCCATCAGCCTCAGAGCACCCTGCTGCTTCTGGTGAGTGCCTTCCTGCATGGCGACTGGAAGAAGGTATATGATTACGCCCTCTCTCACGATTTCCGCTTCCTGAGCTATGGCGATTCATCCCTGCTCATTCCGTAGAAAAAGTGAAGAGTGAAGAACGAAGAGTGAAGAATTCATTTGCTTTGCTAATCATAAAGTTCAAAGTTCAAAATTCAAAGTTCAAAGTAAAAAAGTTCAAAGTAAAATAGTATGATTTCAGTAGAAGGACTGAAAGTAGAGTTTGGCGTAAAGCCACTCTTCCATGATGTAAGCTTCGTCATTAACGACCGCGACCGCATTGCCCTGGTGGGAAAGAACGGCGCCGGAAAATCTACGATGCTCAAGATACTCTGCGGATTGCAGAAACCTACGGATGGCGTGGTGGCTATCCCTAACGAAACCACCATCGGCTATCTGCCACAGGTGATGAAACTGCAGGATGATACCACCGTGAAGGAGGAAACCCGAAAGGCTTTCGCCCATAATACCGAGATGAAGGCACGCCTTGACAAGATGCAGCAGGAGATGGCCGACCGCACTGATTACGAGAGCGAAAGCTATGCTCAGCTGGTGGAGAAGTTCACCCAGGAGCACGAACGCTACATGATGATGGGCGGCGAAAACTACGAGGCTGAAATAGAGCGAACCCTGAGCGGACTCGGTTTCAACCGCGAAGATTTCGAGCGTCCTACCCGCGAGTTCTCTGGAGGATGGCGCATGCGTATCGAGCTGGCAAAAATCCTGCTCCAGAAGCCGGATGTGCTGTTGCTCGATGAGCCTACCAACCACCTCGACATCGAGAGTATCCAGTGGCTGGAGCAGTTTCTGGCGCAGAGTGCCAAGGCTGTGGTGCTGGTAAGTCACGACCGTGCCTTTATTAATAATGTAACCAACCGCACGCTGGAGATTACCTGCGGCAGGGTAGAGGATTACAGGGTGAAATATGATGAGTACATTGTGCTGCGTGCCGAACGACGTGAGCAGCAGTTGCGTGCCTACGAGAACCAGCAAAAGGAAATAGCTGATATCAAGGACTTTATAGAGCGATTCCGCTATAAGCCAACCAAGGCTGTGCAGGTGCAGAGCCGCATCAAGCAGTTGGAGAAAATCGTTCCTATCGAGGTGGATGAGGTGGACAACAAGCAGATGCATCTCAAGTTCCCGCCTTGCCTCAGAAGCGGCGACTATCCGGTTATCTGCGATGAGGTGCGGAAGGATTACGGCTCGCATACCGTGTTCGACCACGTAAACCTCACCATCAAGCGTGGCGAGAAGGTGGCGTTCGTGGGCAAGAACGGCGAGGGTAAATCTACCCTGGTGAAATGTATCATGGGCGAGATTCTGTTTACGGGTAATCTGAAGATAGGTCATAATGTTCAGATAGGCTACTTTGCCCAGAACCAGGCGCAGCTGCTGGATGAGAACCTTACCATCTTCCAGACCATCGACAATGTGGCTACGGGCGAGATGCGACTCAAGGTAAACGACCTGCTGGGCGCCTTCATGTTTGGCGGCGAGACATCAGAAAAGTATGTCAAGGTGCTGAGCGGTGGCGAGCGCAGCCGATTGGCGATGATCAAGCTGCTGCTGGAACCGGTGAATCTGCTCATTCTCGATGAGCCTACCAACCATCTGGATATGCAGTCGAAGGATGTGCTGAAGGAGGCTATCAAGGCATTCGATGGCACCGCCATCATCGTGAGCCACGACCGTGAGTTCCTGGATGGCCTGGTAGATAAGGTATATGAGTTTGGCGGCGGCAAGGTTCGTGAGCACCTGGGCGGCATCTATGATTACCTGCGTGCCCACAATGCCGAGAGCATCAGTCAGGCGCTGGCCAATCAGGGTGGCAAGGGCATGGCATCAGCCGGATCTCCATCGGGTTCATCCTCTTCGGCAGGTTCATCAGGTTCATCATCAGGTTCAGGTTTATCCTCATCATCAGGTTCAGGTTCATCCTCTTCCGATGCATCTTCCGGCAAAATCAGTTATGCCGAGCACAAGGAGCAGCAGAAGAAGATTCGCAAGGCTGAAAAAGCTGTGAAGGAATGCGAGGCGAAGATTGAGAAGCTGGAAGCCAGAAAAGCCGAAATCGATGCCCTGCTGATGAAGCCGGAAAACGCCACCAACATGGAGCTGGTTACGGAATACACCAATCTGATGAAGACCCTCGATGAGGAAAACGACCGCTGGATGATTCTCTCAGAAGAACTGGAGGAAGTGAAGAATTCATAATTAAATCAATAAAATAACGAGAAAATGAAAATGAAGTTTATTCTTCCGATGATGATGCTTGCTGCCATGCCTTTGGCAGCTGACGCTCAGAACAAATCGGGACTTGTCATGAGCAATCTTGACAAGACAGCCAAGCCGGCTGATGATTTCTACCAGTTTGCCACAGGCGGATGGCAGAAGAGCCACCCACTGCCTGCTGCCTACAGCCGATATGGTAGTTTCGATCAGTTGGCTGAGAACAGCAACAAGCGTATCAACTCTATCCTTGATGAGCTCAAGAAGAAAACCTACAAGAAGGGAACCATCGAGCAGAAGCTTTCCGACTTCTATAAGTTGGCGCTCGATATCGATCGCCGCAATAAGGAGGGCATTGCTCCTGTAAAGCCTCTCCTCGACGAGATTGCTGCTGCCAAGACTAAGGCTGAGCTCCAGAACTTGCAGGTGAAGTATGCCATGCAGGGTTTGGGCGTAGGTTTCGATACAGGTTTCGGTGCTGATGAGAAGAACGTTACCATGAACATCTACAATGTGATGCAGGGTGGCTTGACTCTCGGTTCCAAGGATTATTACCTCAACAACGATGCTGCTACCGTAGCTATCCGCGAGGCATTCAAGACTTACGTGGCAAAGATGTTCCAGCTCTATGGCTTCTCTGCTGCTGATGCTGCCAAGAAGGCACAGAAGGTATTCCTCCACGAGACCAGTCTTGCTACTATCTCCAAGAGCCGTACCGAACTCC
>JABLTL010004260.1_pt1 | contig 13625 bp, 7 predicted proteins | sample 7160151 | NCBI WGS metagenome assembly JABLTL01 (sample SAMN14651223, study PRJNA627086) | human gut metagenome | isolation source: feces | host: Homo sapiens
CGTGAGCCAGCCTACATCCGTGACAACATGGCAACACTGGGTGTCACCACCATGTCGGCAGAATCAAAGGTAAATCCTGGTGGTTACCACACTTATCCTCAGGCACTGGAGCAGTTCACCGTGAGCGATGAGCGTACCGCCAAGGTAATCAATGCGAGATTGAAGGAATTGGGCAGAGAGCCAGTATGGAAGGATTGGGATGCCTCATTCGATTTCTTCGGAAATATCGCAAACGGATAAAAAAGATGTAACATATAATATCTTTGAATCTTTTGATTTTCAAATAAAAATCCCTGCCAGCTTTCACAAGCTGGCAGGGATAATTATAAGTAAAAGAATGTAATTCGCTATTCTGATTTCACTTAGAAAATCATCTTATAGTCCTTACTGCTACCATCTGTCAATTCTATGTGTATGATTTGAATGCCTGTGGCTATGTTCGCCTTTAAACACCTTGAACCATTTCCCTGTACCCTGCTGATGATTCTGCCATTCAGGTCTATGACCTTAACGCTCTTGAGCTGACCGCTGGCAGATTGCACGAGGACAGAAGAACCTTCCTGAACAATACTGATGCGCAGATCAGTATCGACAGATGTCACATCTGTACTTCCATAACGGCTTCTGATAACAAATCTGCCTAATGAGGTCTCGGCATCCGAAATAATGAGAGGAGAATCGAGTGAATAATCGGCACCCGAAAGCATATCATGGAGAACATATCCGCTCATATCAACACCCTGAATAGGTTTTACCTCGATACGGATGCTATCCTTTTGCGAAAGATAGATTCCTAAAGGTGTATCTCCAGTCATCGGAAGGATATCGTAAGCCTGACTCTGCTGAATACCAAATACCTTCAAAGGTGACTTCACTTCACTATCCAGAAGAGTTGGAACCAATACAGAGTTCTTGAAAGAAGAACCGTCAGAAACATCATAAGCAGTTTCTGAATTCTCCATCACCAGCATAGCTGCTGATTTGCTTCGCGTCTTCAGGCTTTCCACACACACTTTCAGTCCCTTGGCTTCAGCAGGTTTACTTTCCTCAGTAGCCTTCTTGCTTCCACCAATCATTTCTGGGGTGAGCAGCAGGGTGATTTTCGTACTCGGCTCATCTTTTGTGGTAACATAGAATGCCTGCATTGGGGCAATGGTGGTGGCGTTGCCCGTAGAAGCGACCTTGCTTACAGTTTGCTCTTCCATGCCTCCCGATTCATTCTCTACTTCCACCTTCACGCTGCTCACGTTCTCATTCGCCTCCAGGAACTTCTTGATATTCAGGCGGCTCATGAATGGGTTGCCCAACACGAAGGTCTGCGTAGGAATATCCGATTTCAGCGTAATCGGATACTCGCTCTGCCCCACGAACACCGTGCGGTTCTCCGTCACTTCCTTGCCTTCCGACAGATACTTATATTCCATCGTCAAGTAGCCCTTCTTCGGAGAATCCGGTTCGTAGATGAAGCGGTTTATCTTATTTGCATCTTTCGTCACTGTTTCACTAGCCACTTTCTCCTGATCGTAATCCACGAAGTAACTATATTCTTTATGCGCCTTAGGCAGGCGGATACTGAACTTATTGGTAGCCGGCAGATTGCCGTTGTCTATCCACATAGAGAAGCCTTCACCCATGCCGTACTCCTTCGCCACGGCATTGAAGTTGTGCGACCAGGTGGCCTCGTTCACGGCAAGCGTTTTATCCTCCAAAACCGGATTTCCCTTGCTGTTTAGCGAATAAATCTTACCCGGATGCGCTGCCGCCCAGAGGCGCTGGTAGATGCTCGGGTTGAAGCGCTGTTCCTTCCAGTTTTCTTCGTTCAGCTCCTCGAAGTATTTCGCCTTCGTGGTGTCGGCAGGCATGAACATATCGCCCGTGTACATCTGCTTGAGCGGTGCACTCAGCAGATAGTAATGGTTCGGCTTCTGCTCCAGTTCTACCCATGCCTTGCGATAGTTGAGCGAAGGCACGTTATCCACCGCCGAACGGGGTTCGAAGAAGATGTCCTTGCAGCAGTAGTCGGCTGGCTTCTCTGGCGTGCCCAGCACTGGGAAGTTATCGGCATCCGACGAGATGATGGCGTTGGTGCAGCAGTAAGGCGAACCGTCGCTCCAGTTGTCCCACTTGTTCCATTCATTGGTAGATGCACTCGGAAGCCATCGGGTCTGTAATGGATGAACCTGATATACAACAGAAGAGAGTGGCGTCCAGCTGCCATCGAAGAAGGTGAGCTGATATTCGCCCGGCTCCTTGGTGGTGTAGGTATATTGGATATTGTTCTTGGTGTCTGATGTAGAATGCAGAGACACGATGCCATTATCTCCCGCATTCTTATCACCGAAGTAAAGATGATAATCTACTCCGGTCAATCCGGTAGCAGTTACGACAATCTTATCTCCTACGCATACATTGTTGACAACGATATCGTCTACACCATCTACGCACGAGTTGTTGTCCTTACAGTCAGGAATACCATCATTATCAATATCACCACGTGTCACGAGTCCGTAGAATTTCTGCACATCCAATGCGCCTAAAATTTTGCCTAAAGTAAATCGCACCTCGTCATACGCTTTCTTTGGCTGAAGGAAGAGGATATTCTTATCGCCATAACCCGCTACTTTAGCGGAAATCACCTTCCAGTCGGTAAATTTATCTCCCGTAGAATTACCGTCTTTGAAGGTTTCTACCGTTAGCCAGTCTCCTACATCTACGGCTGCCAGGAAAGTCTTGTTGTCAATGACAATTCCCAACTGATGATGATAGTCGAGTGTTCTACCCATCTTTACGGCGAATGTTTGACCAACTCCCAGACTTACCGTATTGGCAACCGCCATATAGGTATTCAAGTCATCATCCACCAGATAACCTAAGTTATCATCTACAGTAGCCACACTCACCGCTCCGCCAAATTTGGTTTCATTAGCATTGATGGTAGTATGTGAATGATTATGCGACATCACCATACTGCTACATGCAAGTGGCGAAGAACAGTCGTCGGAAGCCTCCTCGATAAAGGCATAGTAGATACGGAGTTTAGAAACGCCCAGATTGACTGCACCCGAATACCAGAGTTGGAACTCGTCCATCTGGGTTGGCTTTCCATTCTTGTCGATGGAAGGCACCTCGATGGAATATCTCACTTTCTGCACTTTCTCTGAACCTATCAGATCGGCACTGATGGCATTGTTCTCGTCTATCAGATGGCGATATATTTCCTCGCCGTCATGATAGCATCTTATATGCAAGAACTCCAGTGCATGCAGGTTCAGCACCGTTCCCGTGGCTTCTACCACGAATCCGATGCGCTTAGGTTGAGCTCTCTTGACGGCTTCCGGCTCTGATTCACCTTCGTGTCGGCCGGTAGCATCATATATCAGACTATTCTCCTCTATTCTTTTGATACCGATGATGCCCAGGTTGTTGCCCAGGTTGAGACCGCTGATGTATTCTGCATACGAAGTATCATCCTTGTTGAGAATATTCTGAGGATTTTGGAGGTCGGAAATGGAAATCAGCGAACCTGAGGTAGCGTGCTTGTCGGTGGAGAGAGCATAGACGGCTTTTTCAGTATCGTTGATAAGCGGTTTGCCGCACAGCGTTTCACCCTTTCCGAATTCACCTACGGTAATGGTGGTTTCATCATAACATCCGTCCTGAGCCGTGGCCCTGAAGGTATATTTGCCCGGCAGCATGCCGGTAACATGGCCATCGGCAGTCACCTTCACGGGAGTGGTGTTCAGGATGTCGTTGCCATTCGAATCCCAGGCATTCATCAGCTTCCATGTTACGCTTACTTTCGGATTAGAACGGAGAGTAAACGAAGTCTGCGACCCGCAGATGTTGCTGCTGATGGTAGGATTGATGGGGCACCGGTGGGATACATCTGGAGCCATTCTTACGAATCCATAGTGGATGCCGATGACGCCTGCATCTACTCCGAGAACCGTAAGGAATCTGATTTCGCATCCTGAAAACGGCACCTTTGCCTTGATGCTCACCGTTCCGTCGCCAATCTGCACCAGCGAGAGGTGGAGCACCTGGGCAGAAATCGTTTCTTCCTGCACCTTGTTTCCCTTGTGGTCGAAGAGCAGCACGTTGACCCATGTTCCTGCATTGAGGCTCAGCAGGGCATCCATCTTGTATTTGAAGCCAGCCTCCATGCCAGCCTCGAATGCTTCGCCTTGCGGGTTCTTGTCGTTCTGCATCATAAACTTGGCTCCGCCCTGGTAACCTATGTCAAGAAGAGGGACGATGGTGGCGAAATTGTCCAGATTATCATCTGTCATCTTCTTTATATCGTTGTCAAGGAAAGGCAGGGGGAGGCCGAGGATAATAGGGCGCCAGCCTTTCATCTCTTTGAGCGCCACCTGCTTGTCGCCCTCCGAATATTCATTGTATTTTTTGATGCCTCCATCGGTGATGGTAAACTCCGTAGATTCGCCCACGAAGGCATATTTGATTTTCAGAATATTCGCCACTTCTGCCTGAATGCCGCCCGAGCAGTCGAGAGAGATTTCATCGAAGAGCCAGTCGCTTTCTGCCGTCAGCATGGCGCAGATGTTGTCGGAACCCGGTATCTGGAGCAGCTTCAGCGTTACTCCCGAACCATTCTGTCCTTCCCTTACCGCCTTCACACCCTTCAGTTTGCCGTCGCGATAGAATCCGATGGAGAATGCCTTGATTACATCGAGGCTCAGCACGCTGCTACCCGAACCAGCCACGATGGTAAAGCCTGCCACCGTTCCTTTGGAATAGTAATTATCCATATCTTTTACACTTACTATCGGGTCTACGGTTAACCCTGCTCGTACCACGGAGTTCACCTGTGCATAGTTGTCGAGTGAATCGTCGGTAAGGGCGCCCATATCCTTTGCCCAGCTGCCTACGCCTACCACACCAATCAATTTGTTAATGGTGCACGATTCACCTGTAAGGGCACGGCGGTTGCGCAGCTCACGGAATGTCATGTTGCCATATTTGGGGTCATTGTTGAACTCCACAAAATGGTCCTGCTGCTTGTCGGCTGGCAGAGCACCCCAGTTGTTGGTCCAGATGGGTTTCTTGCAGTTCATGAACGAGTCTCTAACGGCAGCACTCTCGAAATAGGGACTGGTGTTGTCACCCTTGGGTTGTGCCGCCTGGATAGAGGCGGGCACAGCCAGCAGGAATGCCAACAAAAATGATATGAAAGTTTTGTATATAAAATGCAGTTTCATTGTCTGTTTGATTTTAAAACATAGCATAATGTCTTGATAATTCTCTTGATCTTATTCGAGCAAATGTCTGGAGTCTGTAAGTGTCTTTTGCTCATCGTATGTGAAGACATATTTATGGTTTCGTCTCAGATAGAAGAGGTTGCTTACTCCATCTACCACGATAACGCCCGTGGCTGCTTCAGAAGACATCATATCCTTTGCCTTTATCTGATAGTTGTGGGCGTGAGGATAGGCTTTGAGGCCTATTCTCACGGCAAGATGGGTCTTGCCTGGCAGCACAAATGCCTTGAGAACCACTTCGTTGCCTTCACCCGGAAATGGGGCATAGGCAATGGCGGTATAGGAGCCTCCCTTTTTTGAATAGTTATTGATAGGTTCCCCACCCTGCTTAAAACCGTCGTAGCTGGTAAGAGGCATCTGGGTAAGCACGGTGTCGGCAAGTAGGCAATACCATTGCGTCTGCGCTGTAATGCTGTAATGGGCGGCATGAGTGATATGAACCTCCACTTCTGCCATGCCTCTATAGAGTGTTCCTACAAGCGGCGTAGGGGTATTGTTTCCCAGATTTTCCTTCTGGTAATCAGCAGAAGAGATGATTGGATTTTGGGTGGCATCTCCCTGCTGGTAGAGGGTGCCATAGAAGAGCTGCGGCACCGTGATGAGCCGGCGGCTCAAGCAATCTGCATTATTCAGTATGAGACCTACTTTTTTTAGATAGTCAAGCCAGTTGTTGGGGGTGTCGGTTCTGCCTTTATCATTAACCAGGTAACTCGCAAACGTGGCATTGAACTCCTGAAATGTAGTGCCCCTCTTGATATTGAGCATATCATTGGTTATCACATTGTTTTCCTCATACTGCGGATAGGGCGATTTCTCCTGGCTATTGTAAGCGAGGGCAATGATGCGATATTCGTAGCCCCTGCTGATGCCGAATTTGCCCTTTACCACATAGTGCTTGTGGGGATTTCCCGAAAGATAATCGTCTTTCTTGACGTCTTCTAACGTGGGCTTTCCGTTAATCACCCAGTCGTTGGTAGGGTCGTACTCGAAGCCCTGGATGTCGTTGACTGCGGCATCATAGGTTGCAGTATTTTCTCCATTGTTCTGAACTCTTCGGCGAAAAGCTATCAGCCTTACGGCATCGACGTTGTCGGTCTCGGCATATCCGTAGTCCTCTCCTGTTGTGCCCGACGAGGAAGAGGATCCTGCACCAGGAGGAGCTACACGGGTGTTTCTGCCATCTTGCTTGGCATTGCCATCGCTGCCGCTTAATCCGCCCAGAGTGATGGTGATGGGAACAGTCGTAATCTCATCTTCGTTTTCCGAAGGCTGATTCATGCCTGCATCTCCATTGCTGCCATCTGGATAGGGTGGCAGATCGGCATCGCTGCTGCATCCCGCGGCTAGTGCGAGGAGGAAGCAAACCCCTACCGCCATGCCTATCCTGATGGCGTTCATCCTGATGGCGTTCATCTTGATGGAGCTTATCTTATAGATGCTAAATCTTAATTTCTGCATATTCTACTTCCGTTTTTATGCTGTTTTGTAACGTTTATTCTGTTTCAAATTCATGTTTTTTTTCGAAGGCTGGTTCTATCTCAACCTTCACTTCGGTCATCACCGGCTCGTAATACTCCTTCAGGTCGTATGGCTGGTTCACGGTCTTGCTCTTGGCTCCCAGGCAATACAGGTGGTTTGCCTCGATAGGGAATTTGAACTTGTCGCCAGTGGTTGTAGATTTCCTGATGTTGTCGTACCTGTGGTGCGTGCCATCCGTGTAATGCAGATAGAAGGTGGTCTCGTTCTCTGCCGAGTTCTTGCTTTTCTGCATTTTTTCCTTTGGTGTAGGCATCATGAAGTTGCTTATCATGTAGCTATTTGCCTTCCATCCTTTCTGGGAGTCTTCAGCTCGCTTGAATATGTTCTCTGTAGCATCTACGGTCCATCCGTTTGAGGGGGTGAGGTCGATGGTGCCCAACGTCTGATAAGTCAACGATTCAGCATCTGCTGGTGCCTGCTTCTGCCATATCAGCGTTTCGGTGCTGATGCCGGTGGCTACAACGGATAGAGAGGTGGGCGTGAAGGGAACGGGGCTCACGTCTCCTGCTGCATTCGACTCCACCTGTGCCGGGATGTTTTCTACGTAAATCATCAGACCAGCCACGTTACGGCTGGCGGTCAGCGTGCGGTGGAAGTATTTCGTCTCTTCCGTTACGAGCACGGGGGCTTTCTCTTGGGTCTTCTCGTCTTGCAGGATGCCGCTAAACAGCTCTGTGGTATTGAGGATACCGAGTTTGGCACTGTTTTTTGCCTCCTCGGTGAGGGCGATTCTTGCGTCCTTCAGTTTCGTTACGTTTTCAGTGAATTTGGGTTCTGTAAGTACTTTCTTCGTTGCGTATTTGTCATCTCTGCCTATGGCTAGAAACTGGTAGTAGTAGCCGTTCTGCAGATAGGGTTCGATGGTGTATAGATGCTGCTCGGGCATGTTCTGGTGCTCGGCAGAATAGTAGGGTTCTCTATTGTTGAATGCGTCAACGGAATAGTAACCTTTCTTGGCTGCTTCCGTTTCAATAGGGGTGCAATAGGTATATGCTTCTTCGGGGGTGCCCTTCTTGCCTTCGGGGCATCTGAAGACGTAGATTCTCATATCATTCACCTGCTGTGCTCCATCCCATGTATCAAGTTCTCGTGAGCCGGTAACAACACCTGCGCTTACACCTACTCTCATGTTCAACTTCACGGCATGCGAGCCGTCGGCGAGGGTATCAGGCACATCATTACTTGCGCTGCAGCTCATTAGGAGACTGGCTGCGAGGATTATATTTAAACTGTTTTTTATAGATTTTCTCATCATATTCGTCTATTCGATTTCAATGTTCGCCTATTCGATTTGAATGGGAATTACGTATAAAATGAATGATAAATTAAATATTGTGATGTTGGGATAGTAAGGGATGCGAGTGCCTATAGCGGGCTCTTCGCATCCCTTGGATATATTTTTCTTAATACTGCCTATATTATGAGCACGTAGTAAGATTAATCACCCAGCTCCATCTGGTGGATAGCCTCCCAGTTGTCGTTCACCTTCAAGATGAGGTTCTGAGATTTGCTCAAGTCTTCTGGCTTGTCAGGATCTGGTTTATCAGGATCTGGATCTGGTTTTGGATCTGGATCTGGATTACCTGGGTCTGGATCTGTCTTACCTCCATTAGAAGGCTTCACACCCAAGTTGTACATGTGGTTACGAACCACGTTGAAGATAGAAGCGCTTACGTCTGCAACATTTCCATTTGCTGCAACCTTATTTAAATCTGATTCTGGGATAGAAACGGTCCAAGTCTTGATGATATGGTTTTCAGCATCCAAGAGCTGAAGCTCCATGGTGTTCTTACCCTCTGCGTAATTAAATGGAATGACGAAGTTGCTTCCGAATACAGAACCCTTCACAACCTGAGTCTTTACATCATCAGGGTGCTTCCAGGTATCTTCAGCATTCAGCAGACCGTCACTGTTTTTATCAAGTTCAGGGAACCATGTCTTCAAATCGATAGAGTAGAGCACATAACCGTTGCCGCCATCTTTGAACTGTGCATCTGAAGTAAGTGCTGCATCTGGTGATTTAGAACCATTAACACAATACTTGATAGTGCTGCCAGTTGCTCCAGCAGCTGTGAATGAGCTGTTGAAGTTATTGAAAGTCAACATATCATTCTTATCTCTTACTACGAGACGAAGGGTCTTGGCAGTTTTGCCATCAACTTTGGCAGGGATGTTACAGAAATAACCGAAGCTACCAGCTACCTGACGATGCAAGGTTACAGCCAATCCATACTCATCACCTGGAGTAAGGTTGGTAATTTTCTTATCATCGCCGATTGTAAGCGCTGCATCACCAGCGAATACCTCCTCTGCAGCTTTGTCTGCTGCCTTCAAGGTTGCAGTGATATCATTGTAAGTACCAGTAAGGGGATCTGCACTTGTTACATCCAAAGAATACTTGTAGTCACTGTTATCGCTGTAACCTACAGCCATAACCTTGTAGTTACCTGCATTCAGTCTCTGATCACCCATGTAAGTAAGAGTAAGCTGGCGGCCATGATTGTTATACGTTTTACTATCTTTCCAGTTCAACAGTTTGTCTTTGACAATAGTCTTTGTTGCATCATCCTTGTAAATTATTACGCGAACATGCTGGATAGTCTGCAAAGCCTGTGAAGAATACAATGGGCGGCCTGCACGTGTTGTCAAGCCATCACCGCTACTAGCTACCTGCAATACAATCTGCTGTACTGCCTCGTTCTGACCATCTGTGCTAACCACAGCGTCGTCACTGCTACATGCGCTGAACAGCAAGCTGCTTGCTGCAAGCGCAAAAAACATACCTTTTTTCATAAATTATAAATTTAAAAATTGAGTATAAATTAATTATCAATCCAATATCATACCGTGAATTTCCTCCCAGTTGTCATTCACCTTCATATAGATGGTGAAGCGATTGCGGTCGGAATCGTACACATATTTCAGCACCGTAATCTTGTTGCGCTCCATGCTTACCTTCACGTCATCAGGCTTCAACACAGAAGAACTGCTGCCTGCGCCTTCGCCACTATTCTTATAGAAATTGACATCCACCACTGACTCATCCTTCTGGAAAGAAGGAGCCAGGAAAATAGAGGTCTTGGTCTTGGCGCCAGCTTCAATTTCCGATTCATGAAAGACGCTGGTCTCTTCAGAATATTGGAAACTTGGATTTACTATTCTATAGAGCTGGCTTACTTCAGTATCCATCAGGTGATACCCGGCAGGAAGATTCTCTGTCCATATAACCAGTTTACCCTTGGTGCGCTCCATCTCGCTGGTATAGCAATAATGGTTTTCATCATAGACGAGGGTATCGCAAACCTGATAAACATCATCGCCCTGACTGTGCTCCGGATGTAGCAACAGCTCATTTTTATCCAGATTGAGTTCGCCTCGCTTCTTCATACCTCCCCATACCGTAAAGACGTATTTTCCGAAAGGCATGTCGGGGTCGAAGCTTACAGGATAAGTTAATCCATCACCCTCTACTCCGAAACTTTTTTCTTCTACGATAACCTGCTGTGTGCCGTCGTCGTTGAGTCGGCTCAGACGATAGGAAAGAGACGGAACGAATGACCTAAATGGCTGATTCTCATCTCGTTTCTCTTCGGGTGCAGTCTGGTCGACATTGAAATAATTCTTGTCTTTCACCTCGATGTTGATACGCAGAGGAGGACATTGGTCCAGATCTTCACGGACGCACGAGGTGAATGACATAGCCAGTGCCATGCCATATATGATAACTTTTAATCTTGTCATACGCTGTGCTTTATTCAGATAGTGCCTTTGGGCTATTCTTAGTCTCTTCTGCCTTCTGGCGATTCAATATCTCTTCAGCTTCATCCACCTTGCCTTCGTTCTCGAGTAGGATGGCAAGATTATTGGCTGCAATCTTCGACATAGGGTAATATTTCAAAGTCGTCTCATACACCTGCTTCTGCTTTTCTGCGCTCTCTGCAATCTGTGCCACATGCAGGAACTCATCTTCGCTGAAGGCATCTGGGCGGAGCTCGTACATCTGCAGCATTTCTTCATCGGTGGTGAAGTTCTTGATGATGTATGTGTAGGTGTATTCCACGCTACGGCTCTTCTGCAGATACTTCTTCTTGATGCTGTTCCAGATAGGCAGGCGGCGGATATAGCGCTCCTGCACATCATCGTTGAAGTTGGCATAGCGGGTCAGGATGTTCTTCACCATCGTGCTGTCGGCATCGCCGTCGGCCACCATCGCATTCAATACTGGCTGCCATCCTTCAGGGCGTGAACCGATACGGGCGATCTTCTTCACCTTGTCGCCATTCTCTATGTGCGCAAGCAGCCACTTCAGGGCTGAGTTGGCACGGTTGCGGGAAAGTGGGGTGTTAAACTTCAGTGGGCCGTCGGCTGACGCCAGACCATAGATGCCCAAAGAAGTGAGGGTAGCGAGGCTGTCGCTGAGCACTGGAGCTATATCGCTCAACATGTGGTCGAGCTCAGCCTGGTTGTTGCTCATCTTGAGATTGATATCATATTTATTGATAACAAACTCAAGTCGTGCCAAGCCCTTCCCTTCTCTTATCTTCGGCTTGATCTCGAAGGTATGCATCATCCAGTTGAGGTGCAGTTGCTTCTTGATTTCCGGGCGGAACACATCGGCTATCTTGGTATAGCTGATGGCACGGCATTCGCCGCATCCGTCGGCAGAAGCCACTGCCACGAGGCTTCCCTTATGGAAGTTTGCAGGCAGGGTAATGGTGTCGTTATATAACACGGATAAATCTACTTTTGTATCCGTAACTTTCTGTGCAACAGAATCGTATGGGTCAGCAATGCTGTCGAGTACCCATTTACGTTCCATCTTCTTTCTGTAGATAGGCGCATCCAGCACTATAGGCTTGTATTTAACCACGATGCTGTCGCTGTCTGTCAATACGGGTATTACGAAGAGACGGCTTCTCTTCGAGAAATAATGCTTCGGGATATGAACCTGAAGGTTGAGTGCAGCCTGATTGCCGCTATCTGGCAGGAGCATAAAGGAGTCGGGAGTACATGTAATCTTTTTGTCGCTTGCCATGCTCTGGTTGCTGCATGAAGACATAGCCACTATCAGGGCTAATCCTGCGCCAACAATAGCCAGATATGCTATTTTGAGTTTCATTCTATCATCCATAATGTTCTTTGTGATTAAATGATGCACTTTTTTTTAAAAGATATAGACTAATGATAGCGCAGCCTTGGTAGGACCGATATAGTTCTCGTTCTTCTTTTCCTGGCACTTGATGCAGGGCAAGTTAGGGCTTTGCTTGTACCAGAGGTGGGCGTATCCCACACCGATGGCTGCCTCCAGGTTCCAGTGAGGGGATAGAATCCAGTCGTAACCGTATGTTACGCCTCCGCCAGCCAAGTAGCCATCGTAGAGCTTGCTGCCAAAACCTCCGAAGAATTGAGCACCATGCAGGTGGATACCTACGAAATGTCCTTCGTACTTTTCGCATAGCCAGTATTTCATTTCTGGCTGCACCAAGAGAAGGTGCATCTTCTTGTCTTCCCTGAATGTCCAGGGGTTGTATGCTACATCTGCTTCCAGGGTTACCTGGTTGCTGATTGCCTTCTCCACGCCCATATTGAGTGTGGTTGTCGCCCAGTAGAGTCCGTTCGTCTTCAGGGCGAAATCTTGTGAGTAACCTACTGTTTTAATTCCCAAAATAAAAAACAGCAAAACTGCTTTCCTTTTCATTTATCACTTACTATATTAACTATTTATCCGGTTACCCGGAATCTTACTGTTGCATTGTTGTTAACCAATATAAACCTATTATGACTTATCAAATGGTCCTCAACATATGTCAACTTATCCCCTTATATTACTTGGAGACTGATTTCTGGTTGCAAAAGTATATAATTTTGTAGATTCTATAAAATCCCCCCCCGTTTAACTATGTTTTAACGAAAATAAACGTATTTTTAATTAAATACCGGTTAAATTGAGGTGACGAGTGGATATGTGCCGGATGTTATCACAGAAGCAGTAATCGCAAACGGATAAGATAAACATATAGATAAGATAAACATTATAGATAAGATAAACATTATAGATATAAAAAAAGCGCCTTGAGTGATTTCAAGACGCTTTTTTTATATCCGTTTTTTATATCTGTTTTTAAAAGACTTATTCCTTCAACCATCCACCGATCAGGTCGATGATTTCCTGTCTGGTTGGCTCAGGGAACGACAGGATGCGGGTGAGATGCGAACCGCCATGACACATATAGACATGCAGGTTCTTCTTGTTCTTGGTGAAAGGCAAACCATAGATGCCCGATGCACCCCATGGATCGATATCACCATAAATATATACCATCTTCGGATCATTCTTGGTCAGGAAATCCACGGTATAATTGTAGAGCTTTGGCGAGAACTCCACGTTCTCGGCACCCTTAGGCACCATCAGCTTCTTCAGATAACCCTTTGCCGACTTGATACTCAGGTATCTCTTGAATGGCTTGGTGTAATAGCCGTAATATCCCAACTCCCTGGCAGCCTGCACATCAAACGGAGAGGTGGCATTGTAGTTGGTGAAATACTCCGGCTCACACATGTTGATCCAGTATTTGAACACCTGGTCGTCGGTGGTATCATTCGTAGGAATCTTCTTGATATCCTCACCCCACTGCCAGAAGGCGAAGGCATATTCAAACACCGAGTAATCGAAAATCTCGGCGATAGGCGCATTGAAGCGATACTGCTTCTCGCTACAGTACTTCTCGAACATCGGCAGCAGCGCAGCCTTGCGCTTGAAGAGCAGCAGCTGGAAGTTGAGCACCTTCTGTCGGTTCTCCTTGGTAG
>JABLTL010115235.1_pt1 | contig 13624 bp, 13 predicted proteins | sample 7160151 | NCBI WGS metagenome assembly JABLTL01 (sample SAMN14651223, study PRJNA627086) | human gut metagenome | isolation source: feces | host: Homo sapiens
GACTTGATCTTCATTGAAAAGGATACACCACTATCTAAAGAAGAAATTGACGAAAAACTTGAAGTATTAAGAAACGCAATTGAATCTGAAGATGACAATGATGCTAGAGAAGCATTGAGAAGTGTTGTACCAACATTTAGAAGACCAGAAGAAATAAATCAAGGGGTGAAATAGTATGTTTAATAAGGATAATCAATTTAAAGCATTTGAATCAAAGGTTTGGCTTTCAAGCCCAACTATGCATGGTGATGAATTAAAGTATATGACACAAGCTTATGAAACAAATTGGATGTCTACTGTAGGGGAAAATATTAATCAAGTAGAAGCCATGACTTGTGAAAAGATAGGTTGTAAATATGCAGTTGGTCTATCTTGCGGTACTGCATCTTTACATTTATCTATGAAGCTTGCTGGTATTGAAGCTTATGGTATGCCAAAAGTAGGACATGGTGCTTTGGAAGGTAAAAAAGTATTCTGTTCAGACATGACATTTGATGCGACAGTCAATCCTATTGTTTATGAAGGTGGAGAACCTGTATTTATTGAAACAGAGGCAGAAACTTGGAATATGGATGCAAAGGCATTAGAAAAAGCTTTTGAAATCTATCCAGACGTAAGAGTTGTTGTATTAGCACATCTATATGGAACTCCAGGTAAAATGGATGAAATCATGGAAGTGATTCATAAACATAATGCGATTCTTGTAGAAGATGCAGCCGAGTCTATGGGAGCTACTTATAAAGGTGTTGAGACAGGAACATTTGGAAAATATAACACAGTATCTTTTAATGGTAATAAAATCGTTACAGGATCTAGTGGAGGATGTTTCTTAACAAATGATTTAGAGGCAGCTAATAAAGTAAGAAAATGGTCAACTCAATCAAGAGAAAATGCAGCTTGGTATCAACATGAAGAATTAGGTTATAACTACAGAATGAGTAATGTTGTTGCTGGTGTAGTGAGAGGTCAGTTACCTTATCTTGATGAACATATTCAACAAAAGAAAGCAATTTACTATAGATACAAAGAAGGATTAAAGGGATTACCAGTACAAATGAATCCAATTCCAGAAGATTGTGAACCAAACTACTGGTTATCATGTTTGATTATTGATAAAGATGCAATGACTAAACAAGTTCGTTCAGAACAAGATGTTCTTTATACGAAAGAACAAGGAAAGACTTGTCCAACAGAAATCTTAGAAGCGATTGCCTCAATCAATGCAGAAGGAAGACCAATCTGGAAACCAATGCATATGCAACCAATTTATAGATTAAATCCATTCATCAATAAAGATGGAATCAATAGAGCTAAGACAAATGCATATATTAAAGGTGAAACACAAGATATTGGTATGGACATCTTTAATAGAGGATTATGTTTACCTAGTGATAACAAAATGACAGTAGAACAACAAGATCGAATTATTGAAGTAATTAAAGCTTGTTTTGAGTAATGGGAGAGAGTTGTGTCTAAAAAGAAAGTATTAGGTTGTTTACTTACTGGAGCTGTTGTAACTACTGCAGTAACGGCAACAGTAATGAAGAATAAGGCAAAGAAAACAACATATAAAGCAGAATCAATTGATCCTATTACACCTCGTGAAATGGGATTCTATGAGAAATATGTAAAAAGAGCTATTGATGTTACTTGTGCTTCAGGTGCAATTGTTGTATTTAGCCCTATTTATTTAGGCGTGGCAGTTCTTGTTCGCACAAAACTAGGTTCTCCTGTTTTATTTACACAGGATAGACCAGGATTAGTTGGTCCAGATGGTAAAGAAACAGTATTTAAAATGTATAAATTCCGTTCTATGACTGACGAAAGAGATGAAAATGGAGATTTACTTCCAGATGAAGTAAGACTTACTAAATTTGGTAAGTGGTTAAGAAATACAAGTCTTGATGAACTTCCAGAAGCATTTAACATCTTAAATGGTACAATGTCTGTTATTGGTCCAAGACCACAGCTTGTAAGAGACATGGTTTTTATGAGTAAAGAACAAAGAATGAGACATACAGCTAAACCTGGACTGAGTGGATTAGCACAAGTCAATGGTCGTAATGCGATTTCTTGGGAAGATAAAATGAATTGGGACTTAAAGTATATTAAAAAGGTTACTTTTAAAGATGACTTAAAAATTATCTTAGATACAGTTAAGAAAGCATTCATTAAACAAGAAGGTATTACACAAGATGATATGGCTACTGCAGAAGATCTTGGTGATTATTTATTGAGAACTGAGAAAGTAGATCAGAGTGATTATCAACAAAAACAGCAAATTGCCAAAAATATTTTAAGTGGTGAAGATGGAATTGAAAGAGAAGAAGGTTTGGTTTCAATTATTATGCCTTCTTACAATACAGCGCCATATATTAAACAAACTATTCAATCTGTTTTGAATCAAACATATACAAATTGGGAACTAATAATCGTAGATGATTGTTCAACAGATAATACAGAAGAAGTACTTGAAGAGATAAATGATAATCGAATTCGATATTTCAAAAATGAAGTAAATTCAGGTGCAGCAGTAAGTAGAAACAAGGCTTTGCGTGAAGCAAAAGGACAATGGATAGCATTTTTAGATTCAGATGATTTGTGGTTACCAACCAAATTAGAAAAGCAAATTGAATTTATGAATAGTAATAATTATTCTTTTTCATATACGAACTATGAAGAAATTGACGTTGATGGGAATGATACAGGAGTTAAAGTAACAGGTCCAAAAAGAATTACAAAAACAGGAATGTTTAATTATTGTTGGCCAGGATGTTTGACTGTAATGTATGATGCATCAAAAATAGGTTTAATTCAAATTCATGATATTAAAAAGAACAATGATTATGCGATGTGGTTAAAAGTGTGCCGCAAAGCGGATTGTTATTTGTTAGATGAATATCTTGCCAAATATAGAAAAGGTAGATGTGGAAGTGTAAGTACTCAAAGAGTAACTACTATGATTAAGTGGCATTATAAATTGTTTAGAAATGCTGAAAAGCAAGGTATTATAAAAAGTATATTTGACACAGGAAGGAACTTAATTTTTGGTTCGTACAAACGTAAAAAGTATAAGAGAGTTCTTATTAATTATGGGGTGAAGACAAAAGAATGAACAGATTTCTGTCTTAGTGAAGCATATAAAGGATATAAGAAGTTATATTAAAAAAAACATATGTTTAGTGTAAATGTTTTATATAGAATTTCTTTGGCTTAACAGATACATTTTTTAGAGTCTAATATACTAAGAGTTGACTCAGATTATGAAAAAAAAGGCATATATGATGCAATTGTTTGTAAGATTGTTGAAGATTATAACCAACAACTAGGAAAAGAAGTTTATATACTTAATAGATTAAGGGCAATAAGACATGAAACACTATCTCAGGATCATTTAGAAAAATACTTTGGATTTCGTAAGGCATATTGTAAATTGAAGATTGTATATCGTTTTCCATTAAACATTGTTGTGAAATTACTTTTTCCATTTAGAGAAAAATTTAATAATGAATCTAAACTAGGAAATTTGTTTGTGGTAATATTAAGAATGGAAGAAATAGGGATAAAATGCGAATAAAACAGGAGTGATTTGTAAATTGAAAAAGGTACTTATTAGTTTGGTTACACATAGTGCATATAAAGATATTTGTGAAAATTTTATAGAATTGTTTGATAAAAATTGGAAAGATTGTAAATATGATTTTCAAGTATTAGTTATCGGGAACAAAATATCATTTGAAAGAAAAAAAGTTACGTATTTTGGAGAAGAATGTTCATTGCCAGAAGCACTATATATAGCTATGGGCACATCTGATTATGATTACTGTATATCTTTTTTGGGAGATGCTTTCATTAATAAAGAAATTGATAATACTATGGTGGAATCTTTAATAAAAGAGGTAAGTGAAAAAAAAATTGATTATTGCAATTTGATTCCAAGAATTGCATATAGGTTTCATAAAAAAAAAGCAGGAGAAAATATGCGTTACATTTCATCAGATGACAGCTATAACATGTCTTTTGTTGCGTTTATAGCTAGTAGAAGATTTATATTAAAAGAATTTGCTGGGAAGATTACAGATTTGGATTTTGAAAAGAAATATTTGAATCGTATTAATAAAGGTTATTGTACATACAAAAATAGGGTTATTTTAACCAAAAATTTGTTTGGTTTAGTGCCTGGGGTTTATGCAGGAAAATGGGATAGACATTCGATTAGAAAATTACAAAAAAATAATCCAGAAATTGATTTTGCGCATAGAAAAAAAACATCACTTGGTGTGATGATGAAAAATGATTTTATACAAATATTTCAGATTTTTGCGTCTCAGAGACAGAGAATTTTTTTGAAAAGAATTCTTTCTAAACTTATAGGCGTAAAGTTTGCAACAGAATTTTAAAGGAGTAACAAAAATGTTTGGAAATACTTTCAAAATTGGAGCTGGTGTCACATTATTTAATCCAACATTAGAAGAGATAAATAATGTGATAAAATATGCTAGTATTTTTGATAAAGTGTATATATATGATAATTCCGTGAAAGAATATGATCGAAGTAGCTTGGATAGAGCTTCAGTTGAAATTATCTCTCAGGGAAGTAATGATGGTGTCGGAAAAGCATGTCGTGTGATGACTGAACAAGCAAAACAAGATCAGTTTGATTTTATTATGTTATTTGATCAAGATAGTAGAATGGATTATGATAATATAATGCGCATTATTAAATTTGTTAGAAGTCAAAAAGTTGAAGCAATGATTTACAGTCCACAAATTGTGTTTAATGCAAAGACTGATGTTATAAAAGGCGGATATAAATTTGTTGATTGGTGTATAACTTCTGGAACTATTATTAAGTTAGAAGATTATGGGGAAAATGTGACTTTTGATGATAATTATTTTATAGATAGAGTAGATAAAGATTTTTGTTATCAGGTTATTAAAAATAACAAAAAAATATGTCAAGTAAATGATTCATTATTATATCAGCAATTAGGTGAAACATCTAGGAATATGTTTAGTACGCATGAGCCATTTCGACATTATTATATTGCTCGAAATAGGGCATATTTTAACAAAAAATATAAAAAGAGTAATCTATTGACTATATTCCAATCTATTAGACATATATGGATTATTATAAGACATGAACCAGAAAAAAAGAGAAAAATTAAAATGGTTTTCAAAGGAATATCAGATTATAAAAAAGGAAAAATGGGTTGCATTTAAGATAATTGGTAATGATAATTGGTAATAGAGGGGGGAATATATGAAAGAATATAATTATGTATTTGTAATACTTGTATATAGAAATTTTGAAGATTTGAGAGAATGTATTGAGAGTATTCAAGATAAAGTTATGAATTATAGAATAATAATTGTGAATGCGTATTATGATTTTGAATCAGAAAATAATGTAAAGAAAATTGCAGAGACATATGATTGTGATTTTTTAAGTGAACCAAATAAAGGGTATAGCTATGGAAATAATGCGGGAATAAAGTACGCTTCTTTAAATTATCATTTTGAATATATTATTGTTAGTAATCCTGATATAGTTATAAACAAATTTCCAGATAACAAGTATATGGGTGACATTATTGCTCCTGAAATCATTGCGGCTTCAGGGCGAACTCAAAATCCAATGTATATTAAATATAACAATTTAACTGATTGGATGGTGTATAGATCCTTTAAAAATAATCAAAAATGGTTACTGTTTGTTGCGTTAGGTATCAATAAACTTGTAAGAAATTATAGTTGCTTTTTACATAAAGACAAAAATACTTATTCAATATATGCTGCACATGGTAGTTTTGTTTTGTTATCAAATAAAGCAGTTACCGTACTCAGTGCTGACGGGGGTGCAGTATATGATGATAATATTTTTCTATTTGCTGAAGAAATGGTTCTTGCTGCAAAAGCAAGGAAACTACGTTTGAAAACAATTTTTGATAAAACAATTAGTGTTTTTCATAAAGAAGATGGAAGTATGAATTTGAGTAATATTTCAATACAAGGTGAATTGGCTAAAGGAAATATCTATTACTATGAGCATTATATTGAGAATGGTGTTAGTAAAAAAAGAAAATAGTATGAGGTGGAAATGTAATGAGAGTATTACATATTTTGAGCAGTGATGACCAATATGGAAGTGCTCAAAGTTTTTTAGAATTATTAGGTAAGGAAATAAGGTTATGTGATGTTGAACCTTATGTAGTAATTCCATGTGAAAATAAAATTGCAGAGTTTTGTAAAAGGAATAAAATTGAATTTTTAGCAGTAGATTATGAACAGTTTCAAATTCCAAAGCATGATAATACTTTGATCTTTGCATTAAAATATATTTTTCATTTTTTGAATTATTGCGTTAAAAATCAAAAAGCAATGCGAAAAATCAGAAAATTCACATTAGATAAAAAAATTGATGTGATACACACAAATTCTTCTGTTATAGACTTAGGTGCTGAATTGCATAGTGAATTAGATATTCCTCATGTTTGGCATCTAAGAGAATTTGGAAAAGAAGATTTCAATTTTTATTCATTGAAAAAAAATACTATTCGATATATGAATTGTAATACAAATCAGTTCTTGTGTATTTCAGAGGCTATGAAAAAAAGTTGGGTTGAGAGAGGAATTGATAAAAATAAAATCGTTGTAATTTGTCATGGAGTAGATGCATACAAATTTACTGAGAAAGCAAATGTTATTTTAAGTAAAAAAATTAATGGTGTAATGTGTGGCTCTTTTTCAAAAGGGAAAGGACAACATATTTTAATAGAGGCGCTGAATGAGTTGAGTGAAGCTGAAAAAAGTAATATCAATGTTGATTTTTACGGAAAGGCAGAAGGAAATTATTATGAAGAATGTATGAAAAAAATTGATGAGTATAATCTTCAAAAAGTAGTAAGTATTAAAGGATTTACTTCAAGTATAAATGAAACGTTGACAAGATATAATGTGGGTTTTAATTGTTCAAAGGCTGAAGCAATGGGTAGAGTAACTATTGAATATATGATGAGTAGTTTGTGTCCAGTGGTTTCAAAATCCGGAGCTAATATAGAAATTGTTGGAGATAATAACTGTGGATTACTTTATGAAAGAGGTAAAACAGGTTTATCAGAAGTATTAAGGTATTTAATTAATGATCCCTCTGTTATTTTAGAGTACGCTCAAAGAAGTTCTAAAATTGCAAAAGAGAAGTATGATGCAAACAAAAATATTTATAAAATAATTAATGTATTTTTAAAACAGTGCATAATGTCAAAAGAAAAGTTGTAGGTGATAAAATGTATTTGAAGTTAACTTTAATTGTATTGATATGGATTTTGATTTCTTCAATTATAAGTAAAAAAATAGATACATTATTATTTGTGTTTGCCTGTTTATGGTCAGTAGTTATATTTTTATACGATTTAAAATTATTTAATATATTTGAAATAAGTAATAATACAGAACTTATTTTATTTTTAGGCGTTATAGGATTTACAATAGGACATGTTTTTGCTGAAAAAGTGCAATTTCAATTTAGCGATAGTAGTTCATTAAAATGTGAAGTATATGGTAAAAGTATTAACTATATTTTTGTGAACATAGTATTTACTATAGTATTAATTATTGCGGCTTATTATTATATTCCCAATATAATTATTGGAATTAATGGTGGAGGTGCCAAAATTGTAAAAGGATTGCTTATGAGTGGAGAACTGTCAACCGGAAATGTACTTGTGCAGTATATAGCACGCCCGTTTTCTAAGATAATGATTGCAACATCAGCGTATTGTATTATAAATGAACGAAAACGAAAATTCACAATTGTCTCTGGGATTATCATGATGTTATTTGAATTACTAGGGATGTGGTCTAAATCATCTTTAGTTTTTTTTGCTTTATGTATAGGGTTAACTTTTTTTACAAATAAAAAAGTTATCGGAGATTTATCAAGAAATCGAAAATTGTTAACAGGTGTGCTAATAAGTGTTGCTGCATTCTTTATCTATTTTGTAGGTTTTAAGGGATTGTATTATTATGCTTGTGGTTGTATTCCAATGCTTGATAAAATCGTAAATAGTAAATATTACATGCCATCAGGATATACATATGGATTCTTAACATTTAACAGTTTTTTTAGATTGATTATAAAGTTGTTAGCACCATTTGGTGTGCAGAGTGTAATGTTTGATAGAGCAGAAGATTATTATTTTAGATTTGATACAACAACAAAAATTTCACCGGATAAATATTATAATGCATTTCATACAATGTTTGGAGACTTTTATGTTGATTTTGGATTTTTAGGAGTTGTATTGTTATCTGTTATATTAGGATTTATATGTGCAAAAGTTTATGTGAATTATAAGAAATACCATAATATTCAATCACATATTCTTTTTTGTATTTTAGCATATTATGTATTGTTTAGCATTGTAAGGATTCAAATGTCTAATACCGTATGGGGCTTAGCGTTATTATATTCATTTACAATTTTAAGACCTATTTTATATCAGAAATTTGCATTAGGTACTCGAAAACTTTATTAAAAAAATTGTGTAAAAGAGTAGAGTCGAAAAGTAGGAAGTAAAAAGAAAAGTCTTGGTAATAGATAAATAATAGCTTTATGAAGTTGTGAATAGAAAACAAGGCGCACTAAAAACAGTGAAAATTCATTTATTTTTTAAAATTTCAATTTTTAAATCTCTGCTTTCAACTACGCATCAAGGTGTAGGTGGATTACTGCAATGATAGTGAAGAATCTGTTCTTTGCTCCATTGCGTAAATGCATCTTGTGTAAGCCGTAAGTATTTAATACTTCATTTTTGGTTCTTTCAGTGTTGGTACGATCTTTGTAAATAGATTTTCATTTAAGTGAACCATAGGAAATAGGCACTTTAAATCTAAGCTCATTATCTTTGTACTTAACATAAACAACTCTTCTATAGTCAGAAGTAGAGCATGTTTGTGCAAAAGGACAGGAATCAATAAGGCCAGTTTTCAAAGGATAGCGGTATTTCTTTCTGTGACGAGTATGGTCATATGAATCATATGTCATGGTATGATTGCAAACTACAGACGGGTATACCATCCGAATTGATAGATTCACCGGTTTTAGATTCAATCGATTTTCTTCGTTTATTATGATTAATCCATTGAATGATATTCTTCTCTTGATAAAACTGATAAATTGAGTTATTGTCAGAAGCGGAGTCTAGACACATATATTTAGGTTTCAGATCTGGGTTGATATCTAGCATTTAAGCCGTAGCCGAAACACAGGTCAAAGCATCATGTCGAGATGCTTTTTCTAGAGAGATAAAAACAGACAGGTCAATGTGTAGAGACGGAATGTGGAAAGAGATATTGTAGAAAGTGAAACCGAAAAATACTGAGCAAGATCGCTATCCAAACCTATATCCGCATCTGGTGCAGAGAAACGATAGTTATTGTCAGACTCAAGAGCACCTTGAACTTTATGTCCATAACGGGAAGCGTGAATATGAAGGCATGAGCCATCACCAGAAAGAGTCGAATTGGCTGGTTCAATCAGGACTATATCAAGAGAAGAAATAACGGTAATAGCGCTAAATAGAATGCATAGTAAATAACAAGTGGTCTCTATCGAACTATGCACCGTTTCTGTATTTATCGCAAATAGAAGAAGTGTCATCTGTGGTTAACTTAATAAGTTTTTCACCTTTGGTAGGCTTATTCTTAAATTTTTTCTTAGTAATGAAAGATTGAGAAGTAAGGTCTGCCTGTACGAGAATAAAGAAGAAACAAGATATCGGAAGCGAGAGAAATATCAAGCTTGCGTAATTTAGATAAAGCAGGACGATATTTAGATTTAAGAAGTGTTAACTGGGAAACATCAGAGATTTGTGAATAGTCAAGAAATCACGATACTCCCAAATAGTATAAATATGGTTAAGCATAGAGCTGACCTTCCTTCACCTTCTTAGAATGCGAGCGGATTGAACCGCAAAAAGTGAGAAAAAGTCAAGAAAAAATCAAAAAAGTGGAGGGAAATAAAAATGAAGCTAATAAAAAAGAGCATTGTTTATAAGCTTTGAGAGTTTTGACAGTACTCTAAAAGAGAAAGGAGAATACTTAAGTTGACAAGTATTAAAAAAAATTTTGCATACAATACTTTTTATCAAATTCTTGCAATTCTAATCCCTTTGATCACAACTCCATATTTAACAAGAACTCTTGGTGCAACTGGTATAGGAGAATATTCGTATGCTTATTCAATTGCTTACTATTTTGTTATGATTATACAACTAGGGTTAAATAATTATGGAAACCGTGAAATAGCAAAGAATAGAGACAACATAGAAAAAAGATCTATTACCTTTTGGAGTATTTATTTAATGCAATTTATTTGCTCGTTGTTTGCTATAAGTATCTATTGTTTATATATAATTCTTTATACAAAAAATAAAATTATGTTAATAACTATGATTCCATATATTATATCTGGAGCTTTAGATATAAATTGGTTTTTTTTTGGTATGGAAGAATTTAAAATTACTGTTATAAGAAATACAATTATCAAAATCATCACCACAATCTCAATATTTTTCTTTGTTAAGAACAGTAGTGATATAATTATATATGCTTATATTATGACGTTGGGAATGCTTTTTACACAAATTGTTATGTGGCCATTTTTAAAAGGTCGTATTAATTGTGTTAGGGTTTCTAGACAAGATGTAATAAAACATATTAAACCTAATTTAATATTATTTATACCTGTTGTAGCAATAAGTTTATATAAAATGATGGATAAAATTATGTTAGGAGTTTTAGCAAATAAAGCAGAAGTGGGGTATTATGATAGTAGTGAAAAAATAATTCAAATACCAATGGCACTTATTACTTCATTAGGCACAGTGATGCTTCCGAGAATGTCTAATTTATTTGCCAATTCAAATGCTGATATAGCTGAGAAAATGTTTAGTAAATCTATAAATTTAGCATTATTTTTATCAACTTCTATTGGCTTTGGGATAATGGCTATTGGCAAAACATTTGTTCCTTGGTTCTACGGAGATGGCTTTATGAAATGTATTACTCTGTTTAATATATTACTTCCAAGTTGTATATTTTTATCTTTTGCTAATGTTATACGAACTCAATACTTAATACCAAATGAAAAAGATCGAGAATTTATTATATCTGTTATTATGGGAGCGGGAATTAATTTAATAATAAATGCTTTATTAATTCCAAAATTTGGATCAATAGGAGCAGCAATTGGTACTTTAATAGCTGAAGCAACTGTATGCATAGTACAAGTTGTATTTGTTTATAGAGAATTGCCAATGAAAAAATATATATTTTATTCATTTAAATATGTTTTATCTGGATTTATTATGTTTATAATAGTTTATAATATAGAATTTATTAGCCTACCGCCACTTATTAATATTTTATTACAAGTATTTACTGGGGTAATCACTTATTTGGTTATCTTGTCTCTTTTGTTTCAATTTGAAAATTTATCACGGAGGTGCTTATTTAATGGAGAAGAGAGATAGTACAATAGATTTATTGAGAGTTTTGGGAACTCTTCTTGTTATATAGGCACACGTAAAAATCCCTAAAGTAATGAGTGAAATTAGAATATTTGATGTTGTATTACTAGTTTTTATATCCGGAATGAGCTTAAAATATGCCAAGTATAAACATTATTTTGTTTATTAAAAAAAAGAATAAAAAACTTTTAATTCCAGCATGGATAGCAGTTTCTATAATCTTAATATGTTTGTTTATAGGAGATAAAATTGTTGGTCCATTTTCTATTTTGAATTGGAAATATGTAACACATTCATACTTATTGATAGACAGTGGTAGTATAGGTGTAGTATGGATTGTAAAAGTATATCTTTTAATTGCTTTATTAACGCCTGTTATAGATTATCTTGAAAAAAAATAGATAGTTCAATAATCTTGATAGGAAGTGGGTATTTGGTGATGGTAATTTTTAATTATTTATCGTTAATTACAATGAAATATTTGTTTATACAAGAATACATTATTTATGCAGTTCAATATTCAATTATAGCTTTAATGGGACTTAGATTTGTTAAAAGGAAAAAATCAGGAATAATTATATGTGTAATATCAATCTTTGTTTTATTAAATAGTGTTATTGTTACTGGATCATTTGAACCTTCTGCATTTAAATATCCACCGCAGACATATTATCTTTCATATCGTCTATTATGTTCAGTGATTCTCTATTATATACTGGACAATTTAAAAAAATATAAAATTTTAGAAAACAATGTGATTATCTGGATAAGTACACATTCATTTTCAATATATATATCATATTTATTGGCTTTGGTTATTTTTTGCGTTTGGAAAGATAGGCATCAGGTTAAATTACGTATTAGAATATTTAATTTTGATTCTTAGTTCAATTCTACAAACAATGATTTTAGAAAATTTAAAAAATAAAAAATATAATCAACTTATTATTGAGTTTTGTAATAATAAATGGTTAAAAAAATGATAGAATGAGGAATTTAATAATATTTTATGTGAGTACTCATCTGATAACCCCTAGGCATTTTCCAGCTGTCTAGCTATAGCATATTTGCCAAATTTACTAGCTATTTATTAATGTTCTTAATGCTAAATTATTAATTAGGGATGTCATGTGAGTACTCACACTATTTTTTAAAATAAGTGATATTTTGGCAGAGTGAATTTATATTGAAATTTTGTTATTTCTTAATGAAAATATATACTAATTTAACTGAAATTTTAAAGAAAAAAGGAGAACTAATCTGAAAATATAATTTATAAAAAGAAGAAGTTAGAAGTATAAAAGGGCGCAAAGCTCCTTTCCTCAAATTTAAAGATTATTGTGTTGATATAATATTGGCATTTTGTTGAATCGTTAGTGTTAATTCTTCAAGTGTAAGTCCAATATCTAGTAGTTGTTTAATATCTGATTTTAAGTTGTTCTTTACGTATTTAATTCTTTGTTCAACTAGTGTTTCAACTTCTGCTAAATCTGCAGGATTCCAAATTTTTCCTGTAAGAAGCATATGATATGCTGCTACAAGTATTTTTCTGGCAATCGCAATATAAGCACCCTTCTTTCCACGTCGTTTTGAAATCTTATTAAATTTGTTGGCGTAGTAAGGATGGTTTTTATCCTTGACTGGCTGCGTATGCATCTTCAACTAAACATGGTTTAAGATATACTCCGGTTCTGGAAATGCGTACAAATTTTTCTTTCCTACTGACTGGTTACTGGATGGAGTTAAACCTGCCCAAGAAGTTAATCGTCTTGAAGAAGTGAATTAATTCATATCTACACCAATTTCAGAGAGAATTATGATGGCAGAATTTCTGGAAACACCAGGTATCTGACACAAAAATGAAATATAGTCTTCATATGGCTCAATCATTAAATCAATAAGTTTATCAAGTCTTTGGACATTGGATGATAATTGTTTAATGTGATCATTCACAAGTTCTATACGGGATTTCTGGACTGGTGTTAAATCTGTTCCGTGAATAGAGTCAAGAATCATATCAGGAGATGCTTTACATTTTTTGTGAACTTTTGAAAGAATATCTTCATCTGTGTATGGATTATCTGATAGAA
>JABLTL010008398.1_pt1 | contig 13615 bp, 18 predicted proteins | sample 7160151 | NCBI WGS metagenome assembly JABLTL01 (sample SAMN14651223, study PRJNA627086) | human gut metagenome | isolation source: feces | host: Homo sapiens
GCACTGTCATTTGGATGGTTGGCACACTTATGTATAAGTGACAAGGATTTTAATATAAAAACAGGTTTTATTTTTGCGGGTATGCTTGTACTTATTGGGGTTACTTGTTATACTACACTAAACTGGAATTGACATAAGTATACTGCTTATGTAGATATTCAAACTGGCATCCCTCTCCGTCTTGAAACAACGGAGTCTTGGATGTCTTTTTTTATAGAGTGAAAGGGGAAATGAAATATGAAAAAGTGGATCTATGGAATTATATTGATAATTTGCTTATGCGTTGGTGGATTCTGTGCCTATCAGGCTTGGCAAATTTATAATGAAGATAATGAGGTTGAATTACAGACAGATAAGATAAAAAAAGAATGCGTTGAGAAAAAGAACGAGAATGGAGAACAGATTTTATCTCCTGACTGGAATGCATTAAAAGCTATCAATCCAGATATAGTTGGTTGGATATATGTTCCAGACTGTGCGATTTCATATCCTGTAGTACAGGGGACAAATAACTCCTATTATTTAGATCATACGATCTACAAAGGATACAACTATATGGGATCTGCATTTTTAGACTGCAATACGAATAGAGACTTCTCAGATGATAACAATATTATTTATGGGCATTCTGTTCAGGGTGGGGGAATGTTTACTTTACTAAAGAACTTTTCATCAAAATCATTTTTTGACAGCCATTCAGATTTCTATTTGCTTACACCAGAGCAAAACTATAAATGTAATATTTTCTGTTATTCAAAATCAGATAACGAGTCTGTGTTTTATACAAAAGACTTTGGAGAGGAAAGACAGGATACTTTAGATAAACTAAAAAATGAATCACTTTATTGTAATGAGGATGTAGATACAGATTCACCTATGGTTACTTTATCAACGTGCGATCTGGATTACGGTCTACATTCAAATCGAAGATTATTGCTGTCTGGTTTTTTGGGTGAGTACGACGAACAAATTGTTATTCGCTAGATTTTAAGGCAAATTGCCTTAACTGAATTTTGTTGTTAAGTATATACTTATCTGCTATAATATGTTCGAACAGGGAGATCAAATGAATGGCAGAAACTAGACAACAAAAGCAGGTTAAATGGAGTAATGATTTTAATAAGAAAAGTACAAAAACAGTTCTAATCAGGCTGAATTACAATACAGATGAAGATATTATTAAACAACTAGACAAGGTTGATTCTAAAATGGGATACATTAAGGAATTGATACGTAAAGATATACAGGCTAAAAAGAAATAGCCTGTATTTTTCTTTTATATAAAGCATTTTATACTTGCTAAGTATATACTTATCTGATATAATATATATAGATAAGGAAAGGTTAGTTTGGTGAATATATCATGAATACAACAGTTAAAATTTATGGATATACAAAGAGAATAAATGATTATATGTCTGAATTGGATTATAAAGAATACCGTATGGATGGAAGTCTTTATAGCATGGGCACTGAACAGTTTTCAAATGAAAGAATGGACAAACAATTAAAAGGTTCAGCTGTTTACGTATGGGATGGCAAGAAAAGAAATAAAGGTGGTTATAGAGTTTGGGATAGAAAAGAATTTATGTGGTATACCAATCGAAAAGCCTTGAATGAATATGTCAAAAATAAATATGCAGATTACGCAATGATACAGTTTAGATCATATTAAAAAGGAGGACATATAAAATGACAAAACAGGAATACTTAGAAAAACTATCAAATATGTATGGTATTGATTTGATAATGGATGAGTTGCCATACAGAAGATGTTTAGTAAGAGAAGAAATAAATGCAAATGGTAGAGATACACAGAAGTATTATGAATTATTAGAAATGTATTACACTTGTCGTGATTATATAATAGACAGATTAGATAAAGGAAAGCAATTGCCATTGCATTAAGCAAAACACAAATAAAAGGAGAATAGATATGAAAACAAGTAAACTTATTAATAATTGGACAGAATTTAATTATGTTGAAAATCTTCCTGAAAACAAATGGTATACAGAACATTGTGGAGGGGAAATTCAGATTTTAAGAAAGCTTATTGATATTAAAAAAGTTGAAACTCCCCATTTTGATATAAAATGGTTTGATGAATTTGGTAACGAATCTTCAAATGCAGATAATACTTACGATTCAGATGATTACATTTTCTATCGTGTTGTATATGATTATATTGATCTCTTAAATGAAGGTATAGAATCTGAGTATAAGCCAGATATAAATTATGGAAGTCTTGAATCTGAAAGAAAAGTGGAATATATCTATACAGACAAATATATCGAACATGACGTTTATAAGCTCGAACAAGCTATTGAAAATATTGTAGCTGAGGTTAGGGATAGCTATGATATTGAAGATAATCATTATTATGGTGATTGTTATTCAGATGAAGTAAAAAAAATCAAAACAATGATTGAAGCGAAAAGTATGAATCATAAATTAAAAGCTGAAGAATACAGAGATTACTTATCAGAAATTCGCACGTATTTTGATAGTGATGCTAGATACTATTTAGATAATTTAAACAAGGAAATGCAGGAGGAAGATGAAAATGACTAAGGAACAATGGGAAAAAGAACATGGATATGTATATGGACATAACGGAAGATTTTGTGATAATCCTGAATATTTAGGGAAATACGTGGAATATTACAGAAATAATGTTCATGAGACTACTGTAGAAGTTGACAAAGTAGAAGCAGAAGATGAGGATTCAATCTTCGTTTGTGGTATTTGGCAGCCAAAGTCAAATATTATTGGCATTTGGAATAAACAAGGAGCATAAACAATGGAAGAACAATATATTTGGAGAGGTCACGAAGTGAGAATCATTGATACATGGGTGGATGTGGATAACAACAAGAAAGGTGTAACGATTGAACCTGTTGAGGATTATGGTTTTCCAATTGATGTATATTTAGATGATTTTAAAAAAAATCTAAATAATGAATGATATTAAGGCAATTTGCCTTAATATCTTCTTTTTTTAGGGGCTTTATATAAAGCAAATGTTCATTTTTAATGAACTTTGATGAACAATGTTCACACAAATTTCTAGCATTTTTGTTTCTCTGATGTGTTATAATGCTAATGTAGAGGAATTGTAAGGATTGCACACATTATCATCCACAATTTTTATACAAAAGATAAGTAGGTTAATCTGCAACCTTCCCTGTTGCCCTGCTTATCTTTTTTTATTTTGGAAGGAGGTATCGGTATGATGACCTATGATGATTATGACATGATGTATGAAAGACTGATGTACCTGAAGAAGAACCAAAACAATTTATCACTGAATGAACGAACAAAAAAAGTTATTGAAGAAATTGGAAAACACCCTGATGCATTTGAAATGTACAAGGGTGTTTTTTTAACACCAGATCAAGTGAAAAATCTACAACGCTTTGGTATCAATGGAAAGCAGGCATCTCAGTATATCCTAAATCAATGTGAATTAAGAACAAAAAATTCACTTGAACTTACGTATCGCTACTATGGTTACGTTAGACCTATTACACCTGCAATTTTAAACCAGGTGATTGATGATGTAGCTACACGTGTTCAGCTTGAAAATGAATATGCGAGAACAGTCCATGCTCCATCTCCGCAGGATGAGAAGGAAGATCAGCTGACTTTGAATGAATTAGGACAGTTTGAACACTAAGCATAATTATGGAATTATATAAGACATTTTCAAAATTGCCTTTGGACAGATACGATGATTATCTATCCATGATACGCAATGGTGACTATAGAAATATCAAAGCGGATGATGTGCAGGATGTAAGACTCTTTAGCTATGAGCATACGATAACACGCAATATGGCGAATGTAGAAATTCCATTACAGGATGGGTTATACAATTTTATCAACGAAAATGTACCATCCCGTCATTTTTATGGCTATATACAGAATGAAAAGATAAGGGACGTATATTTTGATCAGGACCAGATCAATCATGTAGATGAATTGATAATGGCGGAATACAGTAAAACAGAAATATTGAGTAAGCAGGCTTTCCGTTACTCAATACAACATCAGGAAATCAATGAACAGCTTAAAAATGCGGATGAGATCGAATCCTATCGTATCTGGGATGATGTGATTAGCCAGATTTACGATGATGTCGATCTGGATTGTTTTACGAAAGATGAGGAAGAACTAGCCGAAGAAAGACTGGCTGACTATTATTACGAAATATGATGTGTGCAATATTCATAAAACAATTCTTTTATTGGATTAGAAAAAACAACATAAGGAGGCTCTATCATGAGTGTTAAATTTTATACAAAAGACGAAAAAAACGAATTAAGAGATTTAGCTGTAAATATTAGACAATTGTCTGTGGCAGAAATTGCAGACAATGTTTATGGTTTGACATTATATTCAAAGAAAAATAATGCAAGATACCTTGTGTGCTATGAACATCCTTCATTGATTTTTGATTTGCAGAAAAACTTGGTTTTCTACAATGCGAAAACTACAAATGGTATGAACTGCTATGACTTTGTGCAGTTTTATGAGAACTGTAGTTTTATGGAAGCCAGAGAAAAGGTGAATCAATATTATATGGAAAGGGATCCAAGAAATCTTGTTCTATACGAATATTCTCATACAAAAAATGCGGTATACAAGCATACAGGAATCAGTCTACCTGACAGGGAAAGCGGTAACTTTAATGAGATGAAGGATTATTTTACACAAACAATGGCGTTTGAAGGTAATGTAGTAGATACTCTAATTTTAAATCAGTCACTTTACATGAGCAAAAATATGCATAATGCAGTATTTGTTGGATATGATGAAAAAAATAATCCAGCTTTCGCATTGGAATATGGTATCAAAGATACACCATACAAACATGAAGCTGCTGGGTCTTTTACATCGGTTGGATGGAAACAGATTCAAGACCATGCAAGTGATATTATAATCTTTGACTCACCTATGAATGCGTTGGCTTATTTAAGCATTGATACAGAAGCAAGTGTAATTGCTTCAAAAGACATTACCACTTTATATAATATGGTTAAATATTATCAGGAAAAAGGCGATAAATATGAATTTATGAAGGATGTAAAGAATATCACCTATATTCTTGAAAACTCACCAAAATCGGATTTGGTTGTGAATCGAATCAAGGAAACAGCTACAGATGAACGATTCAAAAACATGAAGCAAGTGGAACCAGATGAATTAAAACGTACATATATTCAATCCATGAACGCAAACAGTGAATTTCAATATACTGTTTCAGAAGAAAATTATGATGAGGTCGAATATAAAGACATCCGTACATTTATTGATAATATGGATGAGATGACAGGGCAGCTTCAGGATCAGCAGAATAAAGAAGAAAGAGCCATGGAATAGTTAAGGCAAATTGCCTTAATTATTTTTTGCTTAGAAAGGAAAATGGTATATGACTCGTATTTTAAAAAGAAGTCAAAAAACATATTTTAAAGAAGATGTTGTAGCCTGCTTGGCTGACGAAACCATGCAGAAAACATACACACAAAGCGAATATGGCAATCGCATTGTATGGATGGAAGAATTGCAGGAAGATGCAAAAGAAAGATTCAATATGGATTTTACAGATGAGGATTATAAAAACTTCAAATCACTTATTGCAAAGGATGAATATCTTCTTTCCTTGGATGATAATGCGGGCATTTTGGAATCTAAGGCATTGGACATTGTAGTAGGTTATGGACGAGTAAAAGGCGGTGTTTCCGGCTTGTGGGAAAATGAACAAGCAAAATACGATCAAAAGGAACAGATTTATAATGAGCTTTTAAAAGAACATCCAATGAAATATGATGCAAATGCGGAATGCGTATGGCTACCAGATGGAACAAAGGTGAGCAATGTGTTATCAACTTTGCAGGCAGAATACTATCATGACAATTATCTGTACCATGAAGTATTTGAACGGGTAGCTCAAATGGAATTTGAAAATGAATTCAAGAATGAAGTATTGAATCAGAGTAACGAATATAAATATCAAATGCTTTCTAGATTACAGTGTGATTGCCAATATTTTTTAGGAAATGGAAATTGTCATGAAAAACATTTGTGGGCAAACAAACTTGATAATCACATACAGGCAATGAAAATGATCTACGAAAGTTTTGACGAACAGGACAAGCCCGTATGGATTAACAATGAAATGATTGATCTTTACAAAGACCAGATGTGGACAGCTTCTCTTTCAAAACATGCGAATAGTCTATGCGACAGATTGATTGAATGTTTCGAAGATATGGACCCGTATGAAGCTATGGATTGCAGTGATATAGATATTGATACGCAAAAACACAATGTATATGAAGCATTAGTTACAGGTGATACAGACAATATCATCACGGACCTTGAAGATTATAAATGTGCGTGTGCTGGTGGTGATTTGGAACAGTATGATAAGATTCAAAAACTGTTGGATGATGTTCTGCAATTTGAAAAAAATGTAAATTCAAACTACGTTAAACGATTTGATCCGCACTACGCAATGTCCATCAGTGCTGTTCGTGATATGTTGGAAAAAGGAACAGTGATTCAATGTAACCATATGCGGGATCCCTCTCATCCTGTACCTGACGGAACACGTGGTGTTGTCGAAAAGGTGGATGATGCGGGACTGGTACATGTGAAATGGGAGAATGGTTCTGGTTTGAATCTGGATCCATTGGTAGATGATTTTGAGATAATCGACGATGAACTCAATTTAGGTGAAAATCAACAGGAAGATGAAATGGAATTATAGTTAAGGCAATTTGCCTTAACTATTTTTATTAGAAAGGACAGATAAAACTTTATGAGTAGATGGGATATTTTATTGGATAGAACGAATCAGGCTAAAATTAAAACGGATTATGTGAACGAGGTAAACAAAGAAAATGAAAAAAAATATTGGAAAGAAAGATGTGACAAGGCTCAAGATAAATTTTTCGATATGATTAAGGCTGAGGAATTGAAGGAAATATTTGATTTGTATGAAGCTTTAGGAACACCATTATATTATTGGAAACATTCACTTGGTCATTATCCAACTGAAAACAATCCGCAATGGAAAGATGTTTGTCCAAATTCCAGATGGGAATCCGGACCTGATTATACGGAAGATCTAGACATGGACCGAATCGGTGTTGGAACTAGACATGGCAGTGGTAAAGTATCTTGCGTCCCATGTTTGCGAATGAGATTCGACGATCCAGATTGGGGGATAAATTGGAATTATCTAAGTGTTGAAATTTATTTAAATAAGGATAATCATATCATCTTACATCAGGATGGATATTCGTATTCAGATAGACATAGTGTTGCTGTTTTTAATGCAATGGATGAGAATAAGCGTACTGCCATTATTTATGAGCACTTTGTTAAAGCATATCCAGAATTTATTAAAAATTTTGAACGGATAGCTGAAAATGAAATTCAGAAAAAGGAAATGTCCCTAGAAAATGTTGAATTGCCAATATTGCATTCAGAAAAGGATATTCCAGAAGATGTGTTGAGTACATTTGAAACCTACTGTATCAAAGATGGTGTTTCCTATGCAATGAATGAAACAGGGGATGAGCTGTACGCAATCAATTCAAGTCTATCCGATCATGATATAAATACACTTTTAAAGAGTGCAATCAATAAACATGAATTTGATGCAGGTGACCAAGTATATCTGTATGCAGATGATGACCAGTTGCATTATCATCTGGAAGAATTGTTTGACCAGTATTTAGATACTCCAGAAGATTTTGATTATGTGAGCGAAGAATTTGAAAATGGTTTAGAACAATATCAGGATGAGATTGGACATGATGAAATGGAATTATAGTTAAGGCAATTTGCCTTAACTGTTTTTATTAGAAAGGAAAATAGTATATGGCTCGTATTTTAAAAAGAAGTCAAAGAAAGATGGAGTCCACTACAGATGTACCTACCGAAAGTGAATACAAGGCATTTCAGGATTTAAGGTCACATCTGTTGATGCTGAAAAATGGACTTCCGTATTTTGAAGAAAGCATACATCCTGTAATGGAAGTGTTGAAGGTAAAGGAAAAAATTTTAAATCAGCATAGTAAGGATGCATACCGCTTAGGGAGTACCTATCAATCAAGACCTTTTGAACTTGTTGATACGGCACCTTTGAAAAAAGCTTTTGAAGCAGACCAGTTCAAACTTCATGAAATGAAAAAAGAAATCAGCAAATGTTCTAAGGAATTGGATCACTACAGATATGAATGGCAGACCATTATTAAACCTCCAAAGGAAATGTTGAAAGATTTTTTTATTGTACGTGTTTCTCCGGAAGTGAATGAGATATTTAATAAGCATATAGATTATTTACAAGATAGGTTGGACCACCTGAACCTTTACGAAAATGGTTACTACCTTGAAAGTTGCAATTTAAATTGTTTCTTAAAAGATATGAATTATTACAAGGAGCATTATGAAAAAGACCTTGTTGAGTATAAAGATAAAATCAAAATGTATGAGCGAATCTGTGAGCCTGAGAGTCGACTTATTGACCGCAACAAGTACCTTGGCATGAATTATAAAAATTTATCAGTCGAAAACATTCGAATGATGACAAAGGATTATGAAAAGATTCTGGATGAACGAATTTGTCAGGTGGAAGCAAAATTAAAGGAAATGGAAAGCATAAAAGAATTACGTAAAGACGAAATGGATAAGGTTGAGATTAGAAATGATACTAACGAAAAGATAATGGATGAGGAAAGAAAAGATGCAATTTTACATTGCTTGGCAGATGAAACTTTAGAGTATGTTTACGATCGTACATCCACAGGATTTTATTATGTGAGCACGGACGATCTGAGATTTACTGCAAATGAACGTTTTGACATCAATCTTACTGATGAGGATTTAAGCAAGATTTACGACTACATGAACTGGGATTTCTATGTACTCGATTCTGAGTGTGAGTGGGATGAAGATGAGAATGGAGAATACTTTGGTATTGCAGTTGGTTCAGATCGTGTCAATGGTGGATATGAATTTGATGATTATTGCGATATGGAAGAAGAAAGATATGAACTTCGTCAAACATTGTTTGATGAGATGTGCGGGCAAAACCCAATCGCATATGATGCGGATAAAGAATGTCTTACATTGCCGGATGGCAGAGTGATTAATAATATGCTTTCACGTGAGCAGGCAGTGAAACATTATGAAGATTATATCTACAAAGAAGTCAACCAGAATCAGGAAGTCAAGGAAATGACAGAAATGTTATACGGTGATGAATTGGAAAAGGATGATTTAGAAGAATGTTTATAAACTCTTAAGGTTTAAAGACTTAAGAGTTTTTTTGTTAAGGCAAATTGCCTTAATTTTGAAAGGAGTTAATTATGGCAAGAAACTGGAAGAAAATGTCTAAAGAAGAGGAAGATAAAAAAAGACAGGAAACTATAGATAAGGCTATTGAAACAATGAATAAAGGAGTTTATGAATACCTTGATTCAGATAGATTCAAAACTCTTTTAGACACAATGTCAAAGTTTCACGATTACAGTATGAACAATACATTGCTAATTTTAGGACAAAACCCTCATGCCACTCACCTTGCAGGTTATAACAAGTGGCAGCAGGATTTTAATCGTCAGGTCAAAAGAGGTGAAAAAGGCTTGATGATTTGGATGCCTGTCGAAATCAAAGTAAAAGAAAACCATTATGTTCTAGATGAAAATGGAAATCGTATACTAGGGGATGACGGAAAATTCAAAAGGGAAGAGGTTGTAGTAAAAAAACATACATTTAAAATTGGATATACATTCGATGTGTCTCAAACAGAGCAGATTGAAGGAAAAGAAGTGATTGAATTAAGTCCAGTAAAGGAACTAGAAGGAGATGTAAAGGATTATCAAGCTTTGACAAAAGCTTTAATGGAGATCAGTCCAGTGCCTATAATAATTGAAGCTTTCGAGGGGTCAGCAAAAGGGTGCTATAATCCTTTGATAAACGAAATTAAGGTTCAGCCTGATATGAGCGAGGTCCAGACACTCAAGACCATGATTCACGAGATTGCCCATTCGATTGTTCACAGCAATGAAAATCTAGATCGTCTTAAAAAAATGAAAACATTGAATTCAGTAAAAACGAACGAGAAGTGCAGGCAGAATCAATTGCATATATTGTTTCAAGCCATCTAGGCATTGATACATCCGACTATTCATTCCCGTATGTGGCTACATGGGGACTTTCGACTGAGCCATCAGACTTGGAGAATGTAAAGCAGAATTTAAAGTGTATTAAAAGCACATCATTTGATCTAACATCTAAAATTGATACGTACATGGAACAATTGCAGGCACAGCAGGAGCAAAACAAAGTTAATGTTCAAATTGCAATCAACTGGTCAGAAAATGGTACTGTTGCTAAGTATTCAGAAGAAAGCAATATTGCCCCAGAAGATAAGCTTTCTTTTGCAGAAGCAAATGAACTGCTAAAAAGAATGAACGATCATCTCAAGGATACAATGCTTGGATATGACAAAACAGATTATGAAATCACACTTTACAAGGGAAACGAAGATGAACCTTATGTTTATTCTGGAAGATATGATATAGGAAGTGAAAATGGAGATATCATTGATACAATCTCTAATTATCTAGATTGGAAAATTGAGCATGAAAGCGATCAGAATGCATTGCTTTTTAAAAATGATTTTATTCCTGAAGCAGAAGTAGGACGAAAATTGTCAGTGGAGGAAGCAAAACGAGTCGACAATATTTTTGATGAAATGCTAAAAAGGGAATTGAAATATAAGACAATCAATTTCACAAGAGAACATTTTGAAACAGTGGATACAGCTCGTGATGTCATGCGAGTAGAAGAAAAAATGGATGAGCTGTATAACAATGGCGATATATCAGGAAAGACTCATGATGAAGTATTAAATCATCTTTCTGAAGTTGAAGAAGCTCTATATGAACGAATCAAGGATAATATGGAAAACAACTTTCTATTTAAAACTCAAGTTGAAAATGCAGTCAATGCAGATGGCGAGTTTGGATATAAACGAGCACTTTACAATCAAGATGATGTGTACAAGGATGTCGTTAAAGATGTACTGGAAATTGATGATTTACAAAAAGATGCAGATGAAATGGAATTATAGTTAAGGCAGTTTGCCTTAAGGAGGTATATAAAATGAATCACATTACATTCAAAGATAAAGAAGGATTTGATATTAATGTTCTTGCTTTTGATGGAGAATCTAATTTTGCAATTTTAGATTGGACTTCTACAGGTTCACCAACACCTTATGTTGTGGTTAAGGGACTGGATACGGAATCAGCTACTTGGTCTAATTCGGAAGGGTATTTTTCTAATTATGAGGATTGTGTAAGAAAATACAAATCATCTGTACTGGAACATACGCAGTCAGATATACCGATGAAAGCAATGTTTGAATACTTGTTGCGTAGAGATATTGAACCGATGCTTTCACAAACTTTAACAGAGGAAGAAGTATGTCAGGCATATGATAGCTTTATGCAGAATGATGATTTTGCATCTTTGTTAGATCGTGAAATCGTGCCTATGGCATTGGATATCATTGAAGAAAATGAGCGGAGAGAAAATTTAAAAATACAGGATATTATTGATGCTCCATTGAAATGGGACAGTAAAACAAAACCGAAAGGTGCTTTCATTGGGATGACAGTGGCTGATTTTGTTTTTAGTCATGGACTTCACCAAAATATGAAATTAAATGATTTCAATGAGTTGCTTGCAAAGGAAGGATATTCAACTTTTCCTAACAAGCAGTACCCGTTCACAAATCTCGAAAGGATGATTAGCGATGAGGAGTTTAAACTTGATGTTCTTAATATTAGTAATAATTTAAATAAAATTTATGATGAAACGGACTTTGTTTATGAAAAAGGGATTGAAGAATCGGATGTTGCAGAAGTAGTTTTTGATGGCATCTGTGATGATTACGAACTTTCAAGACTTGTCAATAAATGTGAAGGAAAAGATCAATTGATAGAATTTGTCGCACATTGTGAGGATATTCAAGGTCTGTTTGTAAACGCTGTTGAAATGGAGATTCAGGAAATGGAGATTTAAGGCAGATTGCCTTAATTTTTATAGATAAGGAGAATAAAGATGGATTTACTACTACACTTCAAGGTAAACGAAGGTGATGAAAATAATATCAACATACAGGAATATAAGCTGTATGGAGATGTCGAAATCAAGTGCGAAAAATGCTTGGTAGATGAAGGGGACGAGGTGGTGTTAACAGAATTTCCAGTCCCTGAATTTAAAAACTGCACATTGATGAAAAAAGGTGACGAAGGTTTTTACGAATATAAAGATTATCGTCAGGGTGAAAATCCAGAACTTGCAGGTGGATATGCAGTATCAGGTATTTTACAACAGAACAAACGTTTTGATTTTAATTATGTGAACGATCGAATTAACGATATTGTTCAGGATCCGTTTTATAAAGTTGAAACCATGGGTGATTATCAAATTCCTATGCGAGTACTTGATGCATACAATGATTTGTATGAAGCAAAACTAGCAACAACTGAATATATATACTATTTACACGATAGTGATGATGTGTTAATGGTTGGCTTAGAAAATCGACAAACCATTGCTAGAGGTGATTTTGCAATGGATTCTTATCAGGAGTCCTTTGAAAACATCTATTACGGAAACAGCTATGAGGAAGAAATCTGGATGGATGAGTATGAAAAGGATGCAAAAACGCAAGAACTGGAAAGTAATGAAATGGAACTTTAAGGCAGATTGCCTTAAAAAAAGGAGCAATGTTGTAAATGAATGAGTACGAAAAATATCAGTTGCAATGGATGTTGGACCATAACCACTCTATACGTGAAATGATTACAAGACTTGGTGAAATTGCGTTTAATGAAATGTCAAATGATGTTGATCTATCATTTGACAAAATCATGGATGAAGCATTTGAAATCTTTGAATATGAGCAAGGATTTAAAAATGAGGAAATCTGGCTGTGCAAAGATGAATGGGAACATGATCTATACAGTAGCAATGAATACAGTCTGACGGATGCAGGAAAGACAAAAGTGAAACATTTTATCGAGGATTGCAGAATAAAGCAGGACAGTATTTTAAAAGCCGGTCTGGACACCGCAAAAGAAACTACACTACCAAGTGTAGCAGATATTCTATGTAATGTTGAGGATATGGTGGACGAGGATGGGAAATACACGAATGCTTGGAATATTACGGACAATTATTTGAGTGATCCGTTAGAACTGAATAAAGATGAAGATTTTGTGATCCATTCAAATGAACAGGTGAAAGATGTTTTGATTCCGCTTCCTTTAGCGGTGAAAGAAACACCGCTTCCTCCAAGTTATGAGGTGTCGACATCACAGCCACATTATACGGAAGTCAATTTGTTTGATGTAAGTGATGATGTTTTCCATGAAGAAGATACAAATGATTTTAGTCCATGGTCTGACAGAAGTATCAACAATATTCTAAGAATTGGTTGATGTTAGCATATAAATAGGACTAGTCAAAAAGAGAAAATTTACACCAGTGGTACAATAGAAAGAGGATGATTTACAGACGAAGGAA
>JABLTL010176010.1_pt1 | contig 13614 bp, 12 predicted proteins | sample 7160151 | NCBI WGS metagenome assembly JABLTL01 (sample SAMN14651223, study PRJNA627086) | human gut metagenome | isolation source: feces | host: Homo sapiens
ATTTCTTCTATTATTATAATTTGTATTATTAGAGTTAGAATTATTTCTTCTTTGATTATTATAATTATTATTTCTATTTTGATAACTATTATTATTGTTTCGATTATTCCCCGTATTATTATTGTTATTATTTCGATTATAATTATTTTGACCATTATTTCTTCTTCTTTGATTATTATAATTATTTTCTTTTACACTTTTAGTTTCTGCTTTCATATTTCTATTTTCTTCAACCTTTTCTGTAACATTATTTATTTTTTCTTTTTGAATAGTTGTTTCTTTAATTTCATCTTTAATTTCAACTTTTTCAATTTTATCTTCTGTTTTCGTATCTATTTTTTGTGGTTCTTGAACTTTTTTTGTAATTTCCTTTTTTTCTTCCTTTTTAGGTTCTTCTTTGTTTAAACCAAATAATTCGCTTACTGTCATTGGTTTATTAGGTTTATTTCTATAAACTATATTATAGTCTTTTCTATTTTTTCTTTCTACAAATCCTACATTTTTATTTATTCGTTCTTCTTTTTTATTACTTACTTCATTTTTATTATTATCTTCTTGTGATATTATTACCTCTCGCCTTATGATAACAGGAGTTTCCTTTTTTTCTTCTTTCTTATTAACTTTCTCATTAACATTTTTTGATTTTTTTCTTGTTATTTCTATTTCTATTTTTTTGGCTTCCTCTTCTTCAATTCCACTCAAATGACTTTTGGCATTAATATTTAGCCTATTTGCTACTTCTATTATTTCTTTACTTGATTTATTTAGTTTTTTTGCAATTTCATGTATCTTTATTTTACCCAATAACGTCACCCCCATTATTTATTTTTTCTATTTCTTTTGATAAGTTTATATCATTAATACCGATAATAGCTTTATTATTTTTTCCAATTGATTTACTTAATGTCTCTATATCACTAATTTCTATTGCATTTATTTTATATTCTTCACATAATTTTTGAAATTTTTGTTTCGTTCTATTTGAAGCATCATTTGCTATTAATACTAATTTTACTATTTTTTTCTTTACCCCATTTTCTACACTGTCAGCTCCCCAAAGTACACTTCCGTGCTTTAGCTGCTAAACCTACCAAACCTAATATTTTTTTATTTTTCAAGAATTACACCTCTTAAACTTTTATAAATTTCATCAGATATATTAGTTTCTAATACTTTTTCTAATCTCTTTGACTTCACTACTTTTTCTAAACAATTTATGTCATTACAAATATATGCACCACGTCCTGCCATCTTTCCTGATTTGTCTATATTTATCTCATTATTTTTATTTTTAACTATTCTAATAAGCTCATTTTTATCTTTTTTTTGATTACAAGCCATGCAAGTTCTTTGTGGTATCTTTTTCAATCTATTCCCTCCATCATGAATATATTTTTATTCTTCGTTTTCTTCTTGCTCTTTTTGCTCACTTTCATCAATTTCATTTTCTGACTGTTTATTCATTAACATTTCTCTAAATTGAGTTTCTGATTTTATATCAATTTTCCAATTTGTTAATTTAGCTGCTAATCTTGCATTTTGCCCTGCTCTTCCTATAGCCAAAGATAATTGGTCATCTGGAACTATTACTTGAGCAAATTTTTCTTCTTCTTTTATATCAACTGCTAAAATCTTCGCTGGTAACAATGCTGATGATATATATATTGAAGGATCTTCATTCCATTCTATAACATCAATTTTTTCTCCATTTAATTCATTAATTACATTTTGAATTCTAACTCCTCTTTGTCCCACACAAGACCCAACAGGATCTATATTTACATCTGGAGAATATACTGCAACTTTTGTTCTATATCCTGGTTCTCTAGAAATACTTTTTATTTCTATTACACCTTCATATATTTCTGGTATTTCAAATTCTAATAATTTTCTAACAAAATCGGGATGACTTCTTGATACTATTACTTGTGGAGCTCCTTTTGCTCCTCTTTCTACATCTAAAACATATCCTTTAATTTTATCATTAACTCTATACTTTTCTGTTGGTACTTGTTCTTTTGTTGGCATTATACCTTCTAGTCTTCCTAAATCCATTACTACTATATTTTTATCTGCTTTTTGTATAATTCCAGAAACTATTTCTCCTTTTCTATCATTGAATTCTGTATATATTATTTCTCTTTCTGCTTCTCTTAATTTTTGAATAATGACTTGTTTAGCTGTTTGAGCAGCAATTCTTCCAAAATCTCTTGGTACTATTTCTACCTCTACATTATCACCAAGTTTTACATCTTTATTTATTTTTCTTGCATCTTCTAAACTTATTTCTAAAGCTAAATCTTTTGCATGTTCCATTACCTCTTTTATTGAGAAAACATGTGTAGCACCAGTTTGTGGATCCATACTTACTCTCACATTTTCTAAAGCATCAAAATTTCTTTTATATGCTGTAAGTAATGCTGTTTCAATAGATTCCAATAGATATTCTTTTTTTATTCCTTTTTCTTTTTCTAATTCCTCCAATGCTAATATTAATTCTTTATTGTCTATAGCTGGTCCTTTAATATTTTCCTTGCTTTTCATTTTCTATTCCTTCCTTTCATTTATTCCCAATTATATATTGTTTTTATTTGTGCTATGTTTTTTCTTTCTATTTTTACTTCATCTATTTCAATATATTCTTTATCAAAATCTTTTAAAACTCCTATATATTCTTTATTTCCTAATTCATCTTTTTTAAATAATTTTATATGTATTTCACTACCTTTATTTTGTTCTAAATGTTTGTCTTTTCTTAATATTCTTTCTATACCAGGTGAAGATACTTCCAAAAAATATTGTTCTTTTATATAATTTGCTTCATCTAATATATCTGTTATTTCGTTATTTACTTTTTCACAATCATTTAGATCTATACCTTCTGGTTTATCTATATATATTCTTAAAAAGTAATTTTTTCCTTCTTTTGCATATTCTACATCATACAATTCATATCCTATTGCTTCTATTTTAGATTTTATTAATTTTTCTACTTTTTCCTCTATATTAGCCAAAAAGTTTCCTCCTCTTTTTCAAAATTTAAGAGTGGGATTTGTTCCCACTCTCTTTCTCATCTTGCTTTTCATATATATTATACCCACTTTTTGCCAAAAATGCAAGACTTTTTCAATTTTTCTTTAATTTATCCTTTCCGGTTATTTAGGCTTAAGTGTATATATTTATTGTAACGTATTCTACATTATTGCAATTTGTTTTATGTCAATTTTTATTCCTTTGTGTATAAATCTATATTTCCTTTCTTATATTCATCAATTATTCTCATGTTTATTTCATTTTGTACTCCTCTAGCTTTCTTAGGATGTACTAAATATCTTAAATACATTTCTATATGTGATTGTTCTATTTTTATATAAATTATTGGATCTAAATTATTATAATAAATTCTATATTCTAATATAGCATCATCTACAGCATCTTCCATTTTTTTCGGTATATCAGTTAAAACTTGATTATCAAATAATATTTCATATAGCACTTCTTCAGTTTTTCTAATATCTGAATCTAAAGTAATATCTACTTTTACCTCATCCCATATATATTTGAACACTTTCGTATAATTTTTTAAAGTCTTTGTAAAAATATATGAATTAGGTATATGTATAATTCTTCCTGTACTTTGTTCTCCATAGACTCTTTTCCCTATTTCTAAAATTTCAAAGCCTAATGCATGTTTACTTATTACATCTCCCATTACATCATCTATTTCAATTCTATCTTCTATTTCAAAAGGTCTATTTATATTAATGTATATTCCTGCAAAAAAGTTAAATATTATCTCTCTTATTGCAATTGCTAAACCTGCAGATATGAAACTAATAATAGTTATTAGCCCTGATAATTTTTCTCCCCATATAAAAAATACTATTATAAATGATATTACTGTTAACACTATTCTAATTTTTCTATTCCTAAAAAACTTTTTCTTATCATTTACTGGTAATATGGAGTATATTTTTTTTATTATTAATTTTATAATTCCAAAGATAAGAAAAACTAATATTGTAAAAATTGTTAATTTTATATATTCTTTATCAATCCCTGTTAGTTCTCCTAGTCCATTTGCAAATTCTATAATATAGCTCATATACTATTTTCCTCCTTGTACTTATTATATATCTTTATTAAAAAAATGAGAAGTTATTTTAGAATAAAAAATTCAAACGTTATGAGATAACAAAAGAGTTGCACTTTACAACCCCTTGTTAATTTTATTATTTGCTATTTTCTCCTAAATCTTTCATTGTTAGATTAATTCTTCCTTGTTCGTCAATTTCAGTTACTCTTACTGTTACTTTATCTCCAATATGTAAAACGTCTTCTACATTTTTAATTCTCTCTTTAGAAATTTGTGAAATATGTAATAGTCCTTCTTTTCCTCCACAGCCTAAATCTATAAATGCTCCAAAGTTCATAATTCTTACAACTTCTCCATAATATATTCCATTTACTTCTACTTCTCTTACTATATCTTCTACCATTTCTAATGCTTCTTCTGCTTTTTTTCCATCATTAGAATATATAAATACTTTTCCATCTTCTTCTATGTCAATTTTTACACCTGTTTCATCTATGATTTTATTTATCATTTTTCCACCTGGTCCGATAACATCTTTTATTTTGTCAATTTTTATTTGTGTACTGACTATTTTAGGTGCATATTTTGATATTTCTGCTCTTGGGTTTCCTAATATAGGTAACATTACATCTTCTAATATATGCTTTCTTGCTATTCTTGTTCTTTCAAACGCTTCTTTTATAATATCATAAGATAATCCATCAACTTTTATATCTACTTGAATTGCTGTAATTCCTTTTTCAGTTCCACCTACTTTAAAATCCATATCTCCAAAGAAATCTTCAAGCCCTTGAATATCTACAAGCATAACATAATCTTTGTCATCTTCTGGATTTGTTACAAGTCCTGTTGAAATTCCTGCTACTGGTCTTTTTATAGGTACTCCTGCATCCATTAACGCTAATGTACTACCGCAAATACTTGCTTGTGATGTTGATCCATTTGACGATAATACTTCTGATACTACTCTGATTGCATAAGGAAATTCTTCTTTTGATGGAATTACAGGAACTAATGCTTTTTCTGCTAAAGCTCCATGTCCAATTTCTCTTCTTCCAGGTCCTCTTGATGGTCTAGCTTCACCAACACTATAGCTAGGGAAATTATATTGATGCATATATCTTTTTGATGTTTCTGTATCTATTCCATCTAATATTTGTTCCTCACTTATCATTCCAAGTGTAGCTATTGATAATACTTGAGTTTGTCCTCTTGTAAATAATGCACTTCCGTGTGTACGAGGTAATAGACCTACTTCAGCTGACAATGGTCTGATTTCATCTAATTTTCTTCCATCTACTCTTTTATGTTCATTAAAAATTAATTCTCTAACACATTTTTTTTCTACTTTATATATAGCTTCTCCTAAAGCTGATTTATGTTCTTCTGCTAAATCTGTTCCATATTTCTCTTCATACATAGCTACAATTTCTTCAGATACCTTTGATACATTATTATCTCTAGTTTCTTTGTCTACTTCTTGAACTGCCTCTTTCATGGCATCTTTGAAATTTTCTTCTACAAATTTATATATTTCTTCTGGTACAGAAAAAGATTTATATTCAAATTTTGGCTTTCCTATTTCTTCTTTCATTTTTGTAATAAACTTACAAATTTTTTGTATTTCTTTATGTCCTTCCTTAATTGCTTGTAGCATAACATCATCTGGAACCTCATTTGCTCCTGCTTCAATCATTGCAATTTTTTCTTCCGTTCCTGCTACCGTTAAAGTTAAATCGCTATTTTCTCTTTCTTTTTCATTTGGATTTATTATAATTTTTCCATCAACTAATCCTACATTTACCGCTGCCGTTGGTCCTCCAAATGGAATATCTGAAATTGATAATGCTGCTGATGCTCCTATCATTGCTGCTATTTCTGGTGAATTATCTTGATCTACACATAAAACAGTTGCTACTATTACTACATCATTTCTAAAATCTTTTGGAAATAGTGGTCTTAATGGTCTATCTATTGCTCTTGATGTTAAAATCGCTTTATCACTTGGTTTTCCTTCTCTTTTTGTAAAACTTCCTGGTATTTTTCCAACAGAATATAATTTTTCTTCATAATCTACTGAAAGTGGAAAAAAATCAATTCCTTCCCTTGGTTCTTTTGAAGCTGTTACATTTACTATAACAACTGTATCTCCATATCTAACTAATACACTTCCATTTGCAAGCCCTGCCATTTTTCCAGTTTCAAATACAAGTTTTCTTCCTGCCAATTCTGTTTCATATACTTTTAACATATATCTTTTACCTCCTAAATTAATTTTTACTTAGCAAATTTAATTTAGATTGTAACCTCTATAATATTTTGGCAACTCCAACACATTATACAAGCTACTTTTCTAATCTTAAATTTGCTATTTTTTTAAAAGCCCGGATTCTTTTACACCGGGCTTATTTTTTATTTTCTTATTCCTAATTTTGCAACTATATCTCTATATCTATTAATATCTTTTTTAGCTACATAATTTAATAGGTTTCTTCTTTTTCCAACCATTTTTAAAAGACCTCTTCTAGAATGATTGTCTTTTTTATGAATTTTTAAATGTTCTGTTAATTCATTAATTCTTTCTGTTAAAAGAGCTATTTGAACTTCTGGAGAACCAGTATCATTTTCTTCTCTTTTATAAGTATTAATAATTTCTTGTTTTCTTTCCTTTGTCATTTTTACACCTCCTATTTTTATTTAATCCTTTAACTGAGCTTTAAGTTTTGGTGCTTTTCTTTAAGCTAAGTAAAAGGTTTTTAGCATACTTATTTTACTATAAATTATTATTATTTGCAAGTATTTTTTAAATTTTTTCTTCTTAATTGTCCACAAGCAGCATCTATATCTGATCCTAGTTCTCTTCTTATCGTAGCTACAATCCCATGTTCATTTAGATAATCTCTAAATTTAATTATATTTTCATTCGTACTTTTAGTAAATTCACCATTTTCGATTTTATTTATTGGTATTAAATTAACATGGCATAACATTCCTTTTAATAGATTAACTAATCTTTTAGCATCTTCTAGATTATCATTATTATCTTTTGCTAATGCATATTCAAAAGAAATTCTTCTATGCGTTTTTTCTATATAATCTTTACAAGCTTTTATCAATTTTTCTATTGGAAATGCATTATTTACAGGCATCATTTTGCTTCTTTGTTCATTTGTAGTTGCATGTAAAGATATTGATAATGTACATTGAATATTTTCTTCTGCTAATCTATATATTACAGGCACTAAACCACTTGTAGATATACTAATATGTCTAGCTCCTATATTTAGTCCTTTGGGATTATTAATAATTCGAATTGCTTTGACTACATTATCATAATTATTAAGTGGTTCTCCTATTCCCATAAATACTATATTAGAAATTCTAATGTTTTCATCTCGTTCTACTGCCATTATTTGTTCTACTATTTCTCCACTTGTTAAATTTCTAATAAATGGTATTCCAGATGAAGCACAAAATTTGCATCCCATTTTGCATCCTATTTGTGATGAAACACAAATACTGTATCCATGATGATATTTCATTAATACTGTTTCTATAGCATTGCCATCTAATACATCAAATAAATATTTTTTAGTTCCATCTGAAGAAACTTGTTTTTTTAGTATTTTAAACTCTTTTAGTTCATAATTTTCTTTTAATTTGTTTCTTAAGTCTAATGATAAATTTGTCATTTCTTCAAAATCGCTTACTCTTGCTTCATATATCCATTTATATATTTGTTCCGCTCTAAATGGTTTTTCTCCAATTTTATTCATTTCTTCTTTTAATTCTTCAATGGTATAATTTTTTATGTTTTTCATAATTTAATCCTTTTCTAATTTTATTTCCTTAGGAATAATAATATCCTTTTTTTGTGGTCTTTTATTTTTTAATAATTGTTGGTAATTTTCTAAGATTTTATAATCTTTGCCATAAAAAAACATTAAGATTTTTCTTCTTATATTATCAAATTTTGTATTTTTTACTACTATTAAACCTGTTTCCAATTTTTTTCGTTTCACAAAACCACCAACCTTCATTTGTATTAGTCTAAACTTTTTTCTATTTTTCCACCACCTAATACAATATCATCTACGTAAAATACTGCTGATTGCCCTGGCGTAATAGCTCTTTGAGGCTCGTCAAATATTACTCTTATATTATCTTGCTCCTGTATTATTTGCGCTTTTGCCATATTTGTTGAATATCTAGTTTTTACATCAACATATATGGGTTCTTTTATTTCATCAAATAATAACAAATTTATATCTGATACTAAAATTTCCTTGCTATACAATTCTTTTTTTGTTCCTACTATTACTTCATTCTTTCTAGGATTAAATCCTATAACAAATAAAGGTTCTTTATACGAAATTCCAAGACCTTTTCTTTGGCCTATAGTATAATTATACAATCCTAAATGTTTGCCTAGAATTTCTCCTTTAGAATTTACTATATTGCCTTTTTGGGGTCTTAAATCTGAATTGTCTTCTAAAAATCTCTTATAATTACCATCAGGCACAAAACATATATCTTCACTATCTGGTTTATTTGCAACTTTTAAATTATTTTCTCTTGCTATTTCTCTAATTTGTTCTTTGTTTTCAAAATCACCAAGCGGAAATACTACATGTTCTATTAAGTCTTTGGGAATATTCCATAATACGTAACTTTGGTCTTTTTTTCCAGCTTTTGATTTCTTTAAAACCCATCTATTATATTTATCACTATATTCAGTTTTAGCATAATGGCCTGTAGCTATATAATCACAACCTATTTCTTGTGCTTTTTGATGCATTATCCCAAATTTCATATATTTATTACACTCTATACAAGGGTTTGGTGTTTTACAATTTGAATAACAATTAATAAAATTATCTATTACATATTGTTTAAACTGCTTCTTACAATCTAGTGTTATATGTGGTATTCCTATTGAATTACATACATTTTTTGCATCTATATAAGTATCTATATTGCAACAGCTGCTTCCAGCAAATAATTCTAATGTTAAACCAATAGGCACATATCCTTCTTGTTTTAAAAGCAATGCTGATACACTACTATCTACTCCTCCACTCATTCCTAATAATACTTTTTTATTTTTCATTTTTTACCTCTTTTTCTACCTAATCATGACAAAATTATACTTTATTTATTATTAAAAATCAAGAAAAATCCCTTAAATGAATTAACATTTAAGGGATTAGGATTTATTTATATTGCTCTTACTCAATATATAACATTATTAATTTTTTTGCTTTATCTTGTGTATGATATTGTTAAAAAGACAGACAATTTTAAATATATTTAACTTAATTTTCACAACAATTAGAAGTTCCATTCCCTTGTTCTAAATTTTTATCAATCATATCTTCTAAAGTATGCCAAGCAAGTAATGCACATTTTACTCTTGCAGGCATATTGGCAATATTTTTAAATGCTATTGCATCTTCTAATTTTTCCAACTCTTCATCACTGATTTTTTCTCTTTTTATCATTCCTATAAAAGTTTTAATAATTCCCCTTGCTTCTTCTATAGTTTTTCCCTTTAATGTATCTATCATAATAGAAGTCGAACTTTGTGAAATTGCACAACCATGTCCCAAAAAAGCCATATCTTCTATAATATCTCCATTCATTTTTATTTCCAATGTTATTTCATCTCCACAATTAGGATTGTGCCCTTTTTCTGAAAAATCTACATCTTTTAACTGTTTTTTGTTATATGAATTCATACTATGTTCCATTATCAATTCATTATAAACTTGTTCTAATTCGTCCATGTTTTTATATTACCTCTCTTTCTTATGATTTATTACTTTATATAATTTTTAAACATGTTAAAGGCTTTGTCTAAAGCTTTTACTAGATTATCTACATCTTGCTTTGTATTGTAAATATAAAAACTTGCTCTACATGTTGAATCTATTCCTAAAAATCTTAATAATGGTTGTGCACAATGATTTCCTGAACGCACACATACATTTTCTGAATCCAATATGCTTGCAACATCATGTGGATGCACTCCCTTTATATTAAATGATATAACACTTGAGTGATGTTCTTGATTAGGTGTCATATATATATCCAGATATGTTAATTTTTTTAGTTCTTGAACTGCATATAACACTACTTCATGTTCTATTTTTTGTATTTCTTCATATCCTAAATTTTGAATATAATCTATCGCTGTTCCAAGTCCAATAACTCCTTCAACATTTTGAGTTCCTGCTTCAAATTTATTAGGTAATGGTGCAAAAGTTGTCTTTTGTTCATAGACATATTCTATCATATCTCCCCCCATTAAAAATGGAGACATCTTATTTAATAATTCTTTTTTACCATACATGACGCCTATCCCTAATGGCGCTAGCATTTTATGTCCTGAAAATACTAAAAAATCACAATTTAATTTTTGCACATCTATTGGAATATGTGGTATACTTTGTGATGCATCTACTATTACTATAGCTCCCTGTTTATGTGCATAATCAATAATTTTTTGAATATTATTAATAGTTCCCAAAACATTTGATATATGTGTTATTCCTACTATTTTTGTTTTTTCTGTAATCTTTTTTTCTATTTCTTCATCTGATATCTCAAATTCGTTATTTATATACATATATTTTAGATTACTTCCAGTGCGTTGTGTCACTTTTTGCCATGGTACTAAATTTGAATGATGTTCCATTATTGATATTACAATTTCATCATCTTTTTTTAAATTATCCATTCCATAAGAATATGCTATTAAATTTAAACTTTCTGTTGCATTTTTTGAGAATATAATCTCTTCTGCATATTTAGCATTTATAAATTTTGCTATTTTTTTTCTTGTGTTTTCATATTCTTGAGTTGCTTCAATACTCAAAGAATATGCACCTCTATGTGGATTTGCATTATATTTTTTATAAAATTCTTCTATTGCAGTTATAACTTGTTTTGGTTTTTGAGTGGTTGCACCACTATCCAAATAAGTTATATCACCCTGTTCCAATATTGGAAAATCTTGTTTTACATTCATCTTTATACCTTCCTAGATTACTAATTTAATTTTTCATCTATTTTATTTAATATTTTAATTTTTAATTCTTCATTATCTATATTTTTTAATATGTTATTAAATCTGGCTCTTACTATCATCTTCATTGCTTCTTTTTGCTCTATTCCTCTACTCATTATATAAAATAACTCTTTTTCATCTATTTTACCTGCTGAACTACTATGATTTCCTTCCACTTCTTCCTCTGAACATAAAAGCATTGGCAATGCTAATGATTTAGCTGTTTTAGACAAAAGAATACATGCTTCATTTTCATTTCCTGTTGCTTTTTTTGCTCCTTTTTTAAAGTCTATTGTTCCTTTAAAATTCTTTTTAGCTAAATCTTTTAATGCTCCTTGTACTTCGATATCTATGTTTGTTTTCTTTCCTCTAAGTTCCCCTATATAATTTAAATCAAATTTTTGATTTTCCTTTCCAAGATATATAGTATCTAATCTATTATTAGAAAAATCACCATTTAAATCTGAATAATAATTTGTTATACTATTTTTCCCTCCAAAATCAACAATTGTATAATTTACGCTTGAGTTTTTCTCAAATTTATTTTCTATACTAATAAAGTTATTTGATTTTACATTTAACAAATTTATAATTACTATATTTATATTTGCAGCTTGTTTTGCATAAAGATTAATTCTACTATTTTGATATGCTTCACAATCATTTTCTAATGTCTCATACTTTATATATATCGTAGCTTTTGTATTTTCATTAGCAATAATCTGCATGTCATTAACCAAATTTAAATTGTTTTTATTGAAATTAAATTCGAATAAAATATCTCTATTAGTTTTACTATCAATTATTATTCTATGTTTTTGATTTGATTGTGTATCTATTTGTTTTTCTAATAAACTTCCCACTCCATAGGTTAGTTTATTAGAATTATTTATTATATTATCTATTTTTATTTTGGATGATTCTCCAGTTATTACAATATTTGAGAAGTCTCCTATTTGTTCAGGAATATTTACATTCTCTAGTTCTATATTATTTGCTCTAAAGTTTCGCGATGTCCTTACTGGTGTTTCATTTAATGTTATTTTTTCCATTTATATTTCCTTGCATAATGTATTTAGGTTTTTAGTAAAGGTTTTACCTATAAACCTTTAGGTTGAATTAATATTTTACAATCAATATTCAAATTTATTATTTATCCTATTGAACCTTCTAACTCTAAATTGATTAAATTATTCATTTCCACTGCATATTCTAATGGTAGCTCTTTAGCTATAGGTGATGCAAATCCTCTAACAATCATAGATTTTGCATCTTCTTCTGATAATCCTCTACTCATTAAATAAAATATTGTTTTATCACTAATTTTTCCTATTTTAGCTTCATGCGAAAATTCTACTTCATCAGTTTTTATATCATTTACAGGTATAGTATCAGATATAGAAATATCATCTAGCATAAGTGACTCACATGATACTGATGATTTAGAATTGTTAGCATTTTCATTAATTCTAACTAGGCTTCTATATGTGCATTTTCCACCATTTTTTGATATTGATTTAGAATTTACTACACTAGATGTATTTGGTGCATTATGCACAACTTTAAACCCTGTATCTAAGTTTTGACCTGCTCCAGCAAATGAAATTCCTGTATATTCTGTTTTAGCTCCTTCTCCATTTAAAATACTCATAGGATATAACATTGAAATTTTTGACCCAAAAGAACCTGTAACCCAATCAATCTTTCCATTTTTTTCTACTATTGCTTTTTTTGTGTTAAGATTCATCATATTTTTAGACCAATTTTCAATTGTTGAATATCTTAAATATGCATTTTCTTTTACATACAATTCTACACAACCTGCGTGTAAATTTACTTTATTATATTTAGGTGCAGAACATCCCTCTATAAAATGTAAACTTGCATTTTTTTCTACAATAATTAGTGTATGCTCAAATTGTCCAGATTCTGGTGAATTTAGTCTGAAATAGGATTGTAGTGGTATATCTACTTTGACTCCTTCTGGTACATATACAAATGATCCACCTGACCAAACAGCCCCATGTAATGCTACAAATTTATGATCATTTACTGGTACACATTTTAGAAAATATTTTTTTACTATTTCAGGATATTCTCTAACTGCTGTTTCCATATCTGTATAAATAACCCCTTGTTTTATTAAATCTTCTTTCATACTATGATACACAATTTCTGAATCATATTGTGCTCCCACTCCTGCTAGAGATGTCTTTTCTGCCTCTGGAATTCCTAGTTTATCAAATGTATTTCTTATATCTTCTGGTACATCTTCCCAGCTTTTTTTCATATCTGTTTTTGGTTTTACATAAGTTGAAATTTCATCCATATTTAGTTCTGATAAATCTGGGCCCCAAGTTGGCAATTCTAATTTATTATATGTTTCTAATGCTTTCATTCTAATTTCTTTCATCCAGTCCGGATCATTTTTTTGTTTTGATATTTCCTC
>JABLTL010022481.1_pt1 | contig 13573 bp, 10 predicted proteins | sample 7160151 | NCBI WGS metagenome assembly JABLTL01 (sample SAMN14651223, study PRJNA627086) | human gut metagenome | isolation source: feces | host: Homo sapiens
ACGCAGGATGCCGATCTCCTTGCGGCGCTCCAGCACGCTGATATAGGTGATGACGCCGATCATGATGGAGGACACCACCAGCGAGATGGACACAAAGGCCACCAGCATATTGCTGATCATGTTGATGATCTTGGTCACCGAGGTCATCAGGGTGCCCACCACATCGGTGTAGCGCACCACCTTGTCATCCTCGCCATTTGCCTCGGCGGAGGCATTGTAGGCGTCCAGCGCATCCACGATCAGGGCCTTGCAGTCAAAGTCCTTCGGGTAGATGGAAATGGTGCTGGGGTCATCGAGGTCGGCGTAGCCCAGGCTCTGCAGGTTGCCGTCGTAGGTGGAGGTGGAGGACAGCATGGAGGACTTCATCAGTTCAGCCAGCTCTTCCTGCGTCATGTTCATGTGGATGGCATTCTGGAAGGCGCTGGCGTCGATCTTCAGGGCATTTTCCATCTGGCTGCCCAGCTGGGCAATGTTCTTCTGGATGGCGCTTTCCATCTGCTGGCTGATCCGGGCGCCCATCTGCTGCATGGCCGTATTCATGGCAGTGCTCAGCTGGCTCTGCAGGGCCTGGCTGATCTGGGCAGAGTAGCTTTCCATCACGGTCTGCATGGCCTGCTGCATGGCGGCGGAGAACTGCTCCTGCAGGTTGGCGTCGGACAGCAGTTCACTCATGGAGCTGGCCAGCAGCTGCTGGAACTGCTCGGTCTGCATATAGGCGGAGAAGCTGATCTTGTCCAGATTCAGGATGCCGTTGCCCACCACATAGTCCTTGTAGCCGTTCAGGATCTTCTGCATCATATTCTGCAGGGCCTCCGGGGAGATGGACAGATCCATGTTCTCAAACACGCTGCTCATGTCCATGTCCAGCTGCGGCAGGTCGCCCAGGTCCAGTGAGAAGCTGTCCGGGTCCAGCAGGGAAGAGAGGTCGAAGGAACCGGCGCTCAGGTCAAAGGCGCCGCTCAGGTCAAACTTCAGGGCGCTGGTGTCAAACTGGAAAGCGTTCTTCAGCGTATCGGTGTCCACCGAGAACATGGAGGACATATCGAAGGAAGTGCCGTTGTCGGCACCGAACTCCTCGCCGGTGAACACATTGATCTGGGGGTCGGCCATCTGCTGCTGCACGATGGCGCTGGATTTGGCCTGCTCGATGACGTGCAGGGTGAGGTCGTGGGTGTAGCCGATGCCGGAGGACAGCATGGCAGCAGAAGAATCCTCGGCGGGCTGCACCACGCCCACGATGGTCAGGTCGGTGCCGTTGGCCACCACCTGCTTCATATAGTCGGTGTCATCGGATTTATCGCGCCACAAGCTGTAGGTCTCGTCGTAGACATAGCGGTCGGAGCTGTTGATGAGCTTGAACTGCTTGCCTAGAAAATCGGAATAGGAATAGGTCTTGAAGTCATCCGGCACGTCTACGTTCTGGTTCTGGGCAAACTGCTGGATCATCTTGTCCAGCTCGGCGTTGTCCCGCATGCCCAGCGCGTACAGGGCGTAGTCGGTCACGCTGCCGGTGGCGTCCAGCACCAGCACGCATTCGTTGTAGGCTTCCGGCCAGCGGCCGGCCTTGACGTCGTACTGGGATGCATACAGCTCCGGGGTCTGGGGCAGTTCCGAGAACACACTGGTGTTCATCATGGAGGACATGATGTTGTTGGAAGAGGTCTCGGAGCTGATGCCCAGCGAGGACAGGGAGGAATCCGGGTTCACCTGCCGGATGCTGCCGTCGGGGTCCTGCCGGTAGATCTGGGGCGACACATTATAGGCATACTCCACGGCGGTGGCATTGTCGGCAACGGTGGTGTCGGTGGTCTCCAGATACTGCTTGAGGGACTTGAGGTCGTTGGTGGTGATGCCCGACACCATCTGCGAGAGCAGCTGGCGCACCGGCACCATGTCTTCTTCCTGAGTGGTGCTCTGGGAGCTGTCCGACGGAACGCGGGAAGAGAGCATGGAAGTAAAGTCCATGCCGCTGCTCATGATCTGCAGCGGGTACTCCGACAGGGTGGAGCGCTCCATGTCGTCAATGTAGTTGTTGACACCGGTGGACAGGGAGATGATCAGCGCAATGCCGATGATGCCGATGGAACCGGCAAAGGCAGTGAGCAGGGTGCGTGCTTTTTTGGTGCGCAGGTTGTTGAAGCTGAGGGTCAGCGAGGTGAGCACCGACATGGACGAGCGGCCCATGTTCTTGTGCACGGGGGCCGCAAGGGTCTGGGTGTCCGGCTCATAGGGCATGGTGTCGGAGCGGATGACGCCGTCCTTCAGGGTCACGATGCGGGTGGCGTAGCGCTCGGCCAGCTCCGGGTTATGGGTGACCATGACCACCAGACGGTCCCGGGCCACCTCCTTGAGCAGTTCCATGACCTGGATGCTGGTTTCACTGTCCAGTGCACCGGTGGGCTCGTCGGCCAGCAGGATGTCGGGGTTGTTCACCAGTGCACGGGCAATGGCCACACGCTGCATCTGGCCGCCGGACATCTCGCTGGGGTGCTTGTGCAGCTGGTTGCCCAGACCCACTTCCTCCAGTGCCTCGGTGGCGCGGCGGCGGCGCTCGGCCCCGGAAATGCCGGAGATGGTAAGGGCCAGCTCCACGTTGGCCAGCACGGTCTGGTGGGGGATGAGGTTGTAGCTCTGGAACACAAAGCCGATGGTGTGGTTGCGGTAGGAGTCCCAGTCGCGGTCGGTGTACTTTTTGGTGGAGATGCCGTTGATGATCAAATCGCCGCTGTCATACCGGTCCAGACCGCCGATAATGTTCAGCAGGGTAGTTTTGCCGGAGCCGCTGGGGCCGAGGATGGCGACGAATTCGTTATCACGCAGGTTCAGGCTGACATTGTTCAGCGCATTTTGCACGAGATCGCCGGTCTTGTACTGTTTGCAGATCTGTTTGATTTGTAGCATGTGTGTGCCTTTCTGGGGAAAAGGTTCCGGCCGGGGCCGGAGAGGTGAGGAACGGACAGCTGTGCCGCTGCGGGCCAAAAGGCGCGCAGACTACACAGAAGAATCGAGATGATTTTAGCAAATCTATATGAAAAAACTGTGTATGGAAAAGAAAGTGTTTCCGGAAGCAGAAGCAGAAATTCTCTGTTCTGGCCGGGCCAGAGAGGAAAATTTTCCCAACCCGGCGGCAGGGGTTGCAATCCTGCGGCGTTCGTGTTATTGTAAGGGTACTGAAAAAAAGCCGTGCAGACCATCCAGAACGATGAAAATACGGTGCGGCACAGGCAGCATGATTTGCAAAAACGTCGGAAAGCAAAACAACACGACGCAAAAACGAACAGAAAAACAGCCTGACACTTTTAGACACTTTTTCAGGGTTGAATGGTTCCTTCCTGCTCCATACAATAAAAAGGAAAAACAAGGAAATGCACTAAAAACGTCGCAATGCCTTGTAGCAAGGAGGAATTTCTATGGAACGTACGTTTTCACCCATGGTCCGGCAGTTTTCTGCCATCGCTGGGTTGCAGCAGGCATATACGCTGGTTTACTCCCTTGACCCGGACGGCGAAACCGGCTGTCGCCTGACGCTTTGCCGTACCGGCAGCAGCCAGCGCATGGACAGCAAGTATATGGCCGTTGCACCGGAGCTTGGCTACCGTGTTTTGCAATATCTGTGTGAGAATGGCGTTCAGCCGGAGATCTGGCAGGACGTGGTGGCGGAGCTGGATGCGGCACAGCAGACCGAACAGGAAGGCGGCGCGTGGCGTGGACAATGAGCGGACGGCAGATGTGCTGCAGGTCGCCCTTGCAAGCTATGACCGCAAGGAGCTTCGGGTACAGAAAAACTATCTGGAAGAACAGAACCCAGTGCTGGCCTGTACCTGCTTTCTGAACGGACACAAACTGCTGCAGGAGCTGCAGCAGGGCCACAATTTTGACATCGTGGTGCTGTGCAGCCAGATGGAGGATATGAGCAGCATCGAGTTCATGATGGAACTGCGCAAGCTGGAGCACAAGCCGCTGCTGATGCTGTTCGACGAGGGCCGACGCAAGAACAGCTCGGCACTGCGCATGGAGGACTCCGGCAGCTGTTGCTGCGTGGAGCGCATGGAGCTCAAGAACCTGCTGCGGGAGCTGTACCGGATGCCGGGCCAGCAGTGGCAGCGCACCGAGCAGCAGTGCCAGCAGCTGTACCACAGCTGGGGCATCCGCATCCCGGACATTAATTGCAGCTATCTGACCAGTGCGGTGGGCGTGGTCTACGGCACCTCGCAGAAGCTGGCCATCCGCAAGGAGATCCTGCAGGCGGTCAGTGAGCAGTATGGTGTTTCGGTCTCGGCCGTGGACAGCGGCATCCGGCGCATGATCGACCAGCTGGAAGCAAAACCGGCCGAGGGCTGGACGCAGTTCAAGGCTGAAAGCGGCTTTGAAGCGGAAAAGCCCACTACGGGCAAGCTGATCTATGCAATCAAACGGTATCTCATCCAGCAGAAGAGCAGGGAATAACGCACACAGTCTTGGAGGCGGTAGCAATGGAGCAGGCACAGCAGAATACAGCGCAGGAGCTGACGGCGCAGGCCATCCCGCAGCAGGCGGTGGAGGATGCCTGCTTCCATTCGCTGGGGCTGATCGGGCGCAACTGCGAGTATCTGGAGCAGCATCTGGCCCGCGTGGGGGCAGACGCCCAGTCCCTGCAGGCAGTCAGCGACATCAGCGCGGCCACGGCCAAGCTGGAACGGACCATCAACGAACTGCTGTCTGCGCTGGAATTTCTGCGTGCCGGGCAGCCGCCTAAGCTTTACCCGCTGGATCTGTGCGAGCTGCTGCAGCAGGTGGCGGCCCAGGCCGACATGGTGCGTGCGCAGCTGGGAGTCACCCTGGAGCTGGACTACGGCGGCTGGACGACCTGCCGTGTGCTGGCTGACCGGGATGATGTGGAGCTGCTGTGTCTGCATCTGCTGTCCAACGCGCTGCGTGCCTGCCGCGAGGGCGGCACGGTGAGGATCCTGCTGCGCCGCAGCGAGACCATGTGGCAGCTGACTGTGCGGGACAATGGCTGCGGTCTGCCAGAGGGCAGCCAGGAAGCCTGGCTGGAAAACCGGCGCAGCTTTCTGGGCGGGGCTCAGCTGGGACTGCTGCTTTGCCGTGAGTGCTGCCGCCGCATGGGCTGGGGGCTGAGCGTGGAGTGTGCCCCGGAAAAGGGCACCCAGGCCGTGGTCACGGTGCCGCTGTACACGGACGATGGGCGGGCACCGGAGGTGGAGCTGCATGCCGGAGCTGACCTTGCGTCCGAGCAGCATCAGTACCAGCTGCGCGCCATGCTGGTGCGGGAGCTGCGCACCATGCCCGAGCGCGGCGACCCGGACGAATAAACCGAACAAAACCAAAAACCCGGAACTTCCTGTCCGACAGGAAGTTCCGGGTTTTGTTGTTTGTCTAGAGTTCCGGCACAGAGGCTCAGTAGTGCAGACGGTCGGCGGTCAGGGCTTCCAGAACCGGCAGCATGGCAGCAGCCTCGGCCTTGGCGGCAGGCAGATCCATGTCGCGGTAGTTGCCGCACTCCACTTCGCTGGCACCGGGCACGGCACCCTCAAAGGCGGCCATAAAGCGGAAGGACTCCACGGTCAGCTCCAAAGCCTGCGCAGGGGTCAGGCCGCGGGTCAGCAGGTAAAAGCCGGTGCGGCAGCCCATGGGGCCCACGTAGATCACACCATCCTGGAAGGCACTATTGCGTGCGTAGGTGGCAAACAGGTGCTCCAGCGTGTGGGCAGCGGCCGTGGACAAGTAATCGCCCTGGTTGGGCTTCTTCATGCGGATGTCCCAAGTGAGCACGTCGCCGTCCTGACGGCTCAGGTACATGCCCCGGTCCAGCTTGGTATGGTCAACACAGAAGCTCGCAATGCGTTCCATTGTGTCGCCCTCTTTCTCAGGCCTGCAGGCGCTGCACGCTGCCGTGTGCGCAGTCCACAGCGATCATCAGGCCGTCACGGATGTGAGAGGTGGCACCCACGGCACCCACGACGGTGGGCTTGAGCAGAGCCTTGCCGACAATGGCGGCATGGCTGTTCAGGCCGGGCTCCTCCACCACCAGAGCGGCGGCGTCGCGCACATAGTTCAGCATCTCGTTGCTGGTGGAAGGCACCACCAGCACCATGCCGGGCTTGAACTTGGCACGCACCTCGTCCAGGGTGCGGCACACGCAGGCCTTGCCGGTGGCGTTGGACACCTCGGCGTTCTCCGGGCCGACGCCCACACCGGTGGCCAGGCAGTTGCCCACCATGTGGATCTTGATCATGTTGGTGGTGCCGGAAATGCCCACGGGCACGCCGGCGGTCACCACGGCCAGCTCACCGTTGTGCAGGAAGCCGTTTTCCTTGGCCAGGGCGGTGGACATTTCGATCAGCTCGTCGGTGCTGTGCGCCAGAGGCATCATCAGGGAGGTGATGCCCCAGCTCAGGGACAGCTGACGCTGCACCTGCTCCTTCATGACGCAGGCGATGATGGGCTGCTGCGGGCGGTACTTGCTCAGCAGGCGGGCAGTGGTGCCGGACTCGGACACGGTGACGATGGCAGCGGCGTTCACGTCCTTGGCGGTCAGGCAGGCGGCGTGTGCGGTCGCATCGCTCACGCTGATCTTGCCGTTGGTGGCCTCGGTCAGGTACTCCACGCGGGCATGGTTTTCGGTCTCGGTACGCTCGGCGATGGCGGACATGGTCTTAAGGGCCTCCACGGGGTAGGCACCGGCAGCGGTCTCACCGGACAGCATGATGGCAGAGGTGCCGTCGTAGATGGCGTTTGCCACGTCCGAGATCTCGGCGCGGGTGGGGCGGGGGTTCACCATCATGCTGTCCAGCATCTGGGTAGCGGTGACGATGGGCTTGCCGAAGGAGAAGGAACGCTCGATGATGTTCTTCTGGATGCCGGGCAGCTCGGTAAAGTCGATCTCGACGCCCAGGTCGCCGCGGGCCACCATGACGGCGTCGGCGGCGGCCAAGATGCTGTCGATGTTGTTCACACCCTCACGGTTCTCGATCTTAGCGATGATGCGGATGTTGGAGTCGTACTCGTTCAGCAGGTTGCGGATCTCGTACACGTCCTGTGCGGTGCGCACAAAGGAAGCAGCGATGAAATCAAAGCCCTGCTCGATGCCGAAGATGATATCGTCCTTATCGCGCTGGCTCATATACGGCATGGACAGATGCACACCGGGCACGTTGACGCCCTTCTTGTTCTTGATCTTGCCGTTGTTCAGCACAGTGCAGACGATGTCGGTATCGTTCACGGTCTGGATCTGCAGTTTGATCAGGCCGTCATCCAGCATGATGGTGCCGCCGGGGGCCACGTCCTGAGGCAGATCCTTGTAGGTGATGGAGCAGATCTCCTTGGTGCCCTCCACATCGCGGGTGGTCAGGGTGAAGGTCTGGCCGGCTTCCAGCATCTCGGTGCCGTTCTTGAAGTCCTTCAGGCGGATCTCAGGGCCTTTGGTGTCCAGCAGAGCAGCCACGGGCTTGCCCAGCTCCTCGCGCAGGGACTTGAGCAGGTCCAGACGGCCCTTGTGCTCCTCGTGGGAGCCGTGGGAGAAGTTGAAGCGGGCAACATTCATGCCGTTGGCGATCAGTTCACGCAGGACGCCGTCCTTGTCGGTGGAAGGGCCCAAGGTGCAGATAATTTTCGTTTTTCTCATTCAAAATACCTCCGTCTACGTTCTCACTCTCTCATTTATTTTGCAGCAGGCTGTCTGCTGTCATGCAGAACGGCCCGCGCACACGACCAACAGGGAAAACTCCCCGTGCTGTGGGTTGGAATGTACGGTAAAGTGAAAATCCAAAACTTTACCAACTACTATTATAATCGCTTTCTGACAAGAGAGCAAGTGGAATTTCAGGATGAATACAACTTTTTTGCATACCGGGAGGTTTGAACAGATGCTTGACGCAGGGACGCGGTAATTTTGCGGATTTTGCACAGAGAAATCGTTAAAGAAATGGCTAAGATCCTGCCCGTCAGGACAGCTGTGCAGCATGGAAAGACAGCCCTTGCAAACGGGCTTGTTTTTGCTTATAATGGTGGCAGGTAAAAGTGTCACTTATCCGGGCTGACCCGGAAGAAATGGAGAAAACCAAGATGGAAAAACGCGTCTTTCTGATCGTGCTCGACAGCTTTGGCATCGGCGCCGAGCCGGATGCCGCCGCTTTTGGCGACGAGGGCACCAACACGCTGGGAGCCATTGCAAAGCATCCCAACTTCAACTGCCCCAACCTGCAAAAGCTGGGCCTGTTCAACATCGACGGTGTGACCGCCGGGGAAAAGACCGCCGCTCCCACCGGTTCCTTTGCCCGCCTGCAGGAGCAGAGCATGGGCAAGGACACCACCATCGGCCACTGGGAGATCGCCGGTGTGGTGAGCCCGAAGCCGCTGCCCACCTTCCCGGAGGGTTTCCCCGCAGAGCTCATCCACGAGTTTGAGAAAAAAACCGGCCACAAGGTGCTCTGCAATAAGCCCTATTCCGGCACCCAGGTGCTGAAGGACTACGGCGAGCAGGCCATGAAGGAAAACGCCCTCATCGTCTACACCAGTGCCGACAGCGTGTTCCAGGTGGCCGCCAACGAAGAGCTGGTGCCGGTGCACGAGCTGTACCGTTACTGCGAGATCGCCCGCGAGATGCTCAAGGGCGAGTATGGCGTGGGTCGCGTCATTGCCCGCCCCTTCCTGGGCCGCACCGCCGATACCTTTTACCGCACCACCAACCGCCACGACCTGAGCCTGAAGCCGCCCCGCGCCACCATGCTGGACCTGCTGAAGAACGCCGGCAAGGACGTCATCGCCGTGGGCAAGATCTTCGATATCTTCGACGGTGAGGGTGTGACCGAAAAGATCAAGACCACCGGCAACACCAACGGCATTGCCTTCACCAAGGCCCTGCAGACCCGCGACTTTGAGGGCCTGGCCTTTGTGAACCTGGTGGACTTTGACATGCTGTACGGCCACCGCCGCGACGTGGCAGGCTATGCTGCCGCCGCCACCGAGTTCGACCGCTTCCTGGCCGACTTCATCCCCGGCATGCGGGAGGGCGACCTGCTGATGGTCACCGCAGACCACGGCTGCGACCCCTCCTACACCAAGACCACCGACCATACCCGCGAGTATGTGCCGTACCTGGTCTGCGGCAAAGGCGTGAAGCCCGGTGTGGACCTGGGCACGAAGCTCTGCTTCGGCACCATTGCCCAGACCATCTGCGAGTATCTGGGCGTGGATGCCTCCAGCCTGGACGGCCACAGCGTGTGGAACGAGATCAAGGCATAAGATCCTGACAACGAAAAAACGAGGCCCCGGAGGTTCTGCCCTCCGGGGCCTCGTTGCGGTTGTGGGAACTCAGGCGGCGTCGTTCTGGGACGATGCATTGTAGATGGCATCCAGAATGGTGGACGCTGCGTTGTACAGCGAGGATGCGGCCTGTTCCACCTCTTCCTGCGTGGGCAGGGAGATGGACGGAGCTTCAGCGCTGCCGTCACTGGTGCCGCTGTCGGCCGGAGTCTCCGGCTCCTGGGGCTGGGTGTCGGCAGGCTGTTCTGCAGGCTGCTCAGCAGGCGTTTCGGCCGGGGTCTCTTCCGGCACGCTCTCGGCGGGCTCCTCCACGATGACGCTTTCCGCCGGTTCTTCCGGAATGGAGGCAGCGGCGTTCGGGTCGGTGGTGGGGGTAAAGATGTCGGTCTTTTCCGGGGTCTGGGTGGTGTCGCTCACAGTGCCCTCACCGCCCAGCACGGTCGCGATCATCTCTTTGGCCTTGCTGACGGAGGCTTCATCCGGCTTCATGACGTAGAGCTTCTGGCCCTTGGCGGAATAGCACTGGGTGCTGGTGCCGGACGAGCCGGTAACGGTGTAGCTCTGGATGTCCCAGTTGGCAAAATCGCTCAGCTGCATGCGCACCAGCGCACTGATCTGATCCTGCGAAAAATCGGTGACAAAGCAGTCCGAAGCGGCGTCCATGATCTTGGAAAAGCCCATGAGCAGGGCAGGGGACTTGATCTTGTTCAGCATGGCGTCGATGACCTTCATCTGGTTGATGCCGCGCTGGATATCGCCGGAGGCAAAGGCGTGGCGCTCCCGGGCAAAGGCCAGGGCGGACTTACCGTCCAGATGGTTCCAGCCTTCGGCAAAGGTGGTGGGGTCGTAGTAGCCGGGGCTGCCCACTGAGGTGAAGGCCTGGTCGGAATACACGTCCACGCCGCCCAGGGCGTCCACGATATTGATGAAGCCCGCAAAGTTGATGCGGATGTAGTGACCCACGTTGATGCCATAGAGGTTGCCCAATGTAGCCATGCTGGTCTCCACGCCGTACAGACCGGCGTGGGTCAGCTTGTCCTTGCTGTTGGTGCCGGCCAGATCCACATAGTAGTCGCGGGGCGTGTTGATCAGCGCCACCTGCTTGGTTTGGGGGTTCACCACAGCCAGGATGTTCACGTCGCTGCGGGCTTTTTCGGTCAGTTCACCACGGGTGTCCACGCCGCTGAGGTAGATGACGAAAGGCTCCTTGGTGATCTTGTTGGCCTCGGCACCGGTGAGCAGACCGTTGGTCATGTTGTCCAGTGCGGTCAGACCCTGCTGGGCCCAGACACAGCCCAGCGCCATGCAGGCGCACAGGAACACCGAGAACACCCGGGACACCTTTCCGGGCACATTGTACTCCTGACAGCGCTTGACCAGCAGCCAGAGCAGGAACAGCAGGGCGGCCAGAATGACCAGATACAGCACGGGCAGCATCTGGGTGCGCCACAGCTGCACCAGCGAAGCCACGCTGAGAATGCCCTGCACCGGCAGCAGGATCCTGCCGAATTTCGAGGGTGCAGCGGCGGCAGCCTGTGCCGGGGCACCGCTGCGGCGCGGGGCAGAAGAACCGGGCTTTTTCCGGGGCGGCGGCGTGGGGGACGGGTCCTCCGCAAAAAAAGCGGAGCTGTCCACTTCCACGGTGCGGTCTGCCGCACTGCGGCTCTTGCGGTTCACACGCCGCAGGGAACGGTTGGAATCATCCTTCATGGGAAATCTCCTTTTGAGCGTTCAGGCTCAGTCAGCCGGCACGATGGTCAGCACCGCGCGGGCGGGCAGGCAGGTGGCGGTCTGGTCTTCGTTGGACAGCCAGCCGAAGCTCTCACAGATGTGATCCGGGCAGGGGGAGTCCACAAAGCGGGCAGCACCGTCCTTGATCTCGATGTGCACCGTGTAGTACCCGGTGTCTACGTCATAGGTATCGTTCTTGTCCAGCGGAAGGTTCATGGTGTTGTTGTTGTCACCGTAGATCAGTTCGGCCCGCAGCTTGGAACCGCTGCTGTGTGCGCTGCGCACCAGCAGCAGAACGGCGGCAATGGCCAGAACGACGGCGGCAAACAGAAGATTGGTCAGCAGTTTTTTGTGTTTCATGTGTCAGTCCTTGATCGAAAGCTGTTCCAGTTCGGCGAGCCAGAGGGCGGCACAGGCATCGCTGGGCATGCGCCAGTCGCCGCGGGGCGAAAGGGTCACGCTGCCCACCTTGGGACCGTCCGGCAGGCAGCTACGCTTGAACTGCTGGGCGAAGAACCGCCAGTAGAAGTTGCGCAGCCACTTGTACAGCACGTTGTCGGGGTATTCGGGGCGGCCTGCAAAGGCGGCCTTTGCCAGCCGGAAGATCTTGGCCGGGCCAAAGCCGAAGCGCAGCACCTGATACAGGTAGAAATCGTGCAGCTCATAGGGCCCCACAAGGTCCTCGGTCTTCTGCGCGATCTCGCCGTCCTTGGCGGGCAGCAGCTCCGGGGAGACAGGCGTATCCAGAATATCCAGCAGCACCGTGCGCAGGGCATCGGTGGCGGCAATGTCGGCTTCGTAGCGCACAAGGTGGCGCACCAGCGTTTTGGGCACACCGGCGTTCACACCGTACATGCTCATGTGGTCGCCGTTGTAGGTGGCCCAGCCCAGTGCCAGCTCCGAAAGGTCGCCGGTGCCCACTACAAGGCCTCCGGTGCGGTTGGCGGTATCCATCAGCTCCAGCGTGCGCACGCGGGCCTGACCGTTTTCAAAGGTGACATCCAGCACGCTCTCATCCTGACCGATGTCTGCAAAATGGCTGTGCACGGTGTTGGCGATATCGATCTCTTTAAAGGAGACCTGCAGCTCATCGCACAGGATCTCTGCATTGCTGCGGGTGCGCTTTGTGGTGCCGAAGCAGGGCATGGTCACAGCCAGCACATCCCGGGCGGGGCGGCCCAGCTGCTTCATGGCACGCACGGCCACCAGCAGCGCAAGACAGCTGTCCAACCCGCCGGAAATGCCGATGACCGCCGTTTTGGCGTGGGCATGATCCAGCCGCTTGGCAAGGCCGTCCGCCTGCATCTTCAAAATAAGCTCACAGCGTTCAGCGCGGCGCTTGGGGTCGCCGGGCACAAAGGGCGCGGGATCGATCCAGCGGGTCAGCACGGTCTCCGCCAGCTCCAGATCGAACTCCACGGTCTGGTAGCCCTCACCGGCCGGCTCAAAGCTGGTGTTGCGGGCACGCTCGGCTTCCATGCGCTGGCAGTCGATCTCGGTCTCAGCACAGCCGCCGTCAAAGGGGGCGTTCTCAGAGAGGACGGTGCCGTTCTCGGCAATGAGGTCATGTCCGGCAAACACCATGTCCTGCGTGCTCTCACCGTGCCCGGCGGAAGCATAAAGGTAGCCGCACAGCAGGCGGGCAGACTGGTTGGACACCAGCGCCCGGCGGTACTCGGCCTTGCCAACGGTCTCATCGCTGGCGGAAAGATTTGCAATCACGGTCGCACCGGCCAGCGCATGGAAGGTGGAGGGCGGCAGGGCACTCCACAGATCTTCGCAGATCTCCACACCCAGCACAAAGCTGGGCATCTGGCGGCAGCGGAACAGCAGGGAGGTGCCAAAGGGCACCTGCTGACCACACACCTCCACCAGCTCCACCTCGGTGCTGCCCGGGGTGAACTGGCGCTTTTCGTAGAACTCGCCGTAGTTGGGCAGATAGGTCTTGGGCACAAGGCCCAGAATCCTGCCATGGCACAGCACGGCGGCGCAGTTGTACAGCTTGCCGTGCACCAGCAGCGGCAGGCCGACCAGAGCCACCACGTCCAGCTCCTGCGTTTCAGCCAGCAGGGCGCTCAAAGCGTCCAGTGCGCCGGTCTGCAGAGTACGCTGCAGAAACAGGTCGCCGCAGGTATAGCCGGTCAGGCAGAACTCGGGGAACACGGCCAGCTTCACGCCGCGGGCTGCGGCCTTGCGCAGAGTCTCGGTGATCTGCCGGACGTTATAGGCGCAGTCGGCCACCCGCAGTGCGGGAGAAAGGGCGGCTGCTTTCAAAAAACCATCTTTCATCGGAGGATTTCACATCCTGTCTTTCTTAGTTGACTGCAATTTCCTGCAGTGCACATAGTATACCACAAACAGACCCAAACGGGAAGTAAAAGAACAATGACAAAAACAAAACAGCATCGCCCGCTCCCGACGGAGAAAGCGGGAAGGACAAAAAATAAAAAATCCCACACAAAAATGTGCGGGAAGCAAAGACTGAGAAATGGAAAACGAGATAGACCGTAAGCCGGGTTCTGTATTAAACGACGATCTGTCTAGACCTGCCATTGCTGACAGGTTCGTGCCGCCTTCG
>JABLTL010169743.1_pt1 | contig 13535 bp, 8 predicted proteins | sample 7160151 | NCBI WGS metagenome assembly JABLTL01 (sample SAMN14651223, study PRJNA627086) | human gut metagenome | isolation source: feces | host: Homo sapiens
CTTGTTATTATAAGCATAATCAAACAATTACTGACATTGCAAATATAACACACATTTTTCAATCTCAACATATTATGTGGAAGAAAAGAAGAAAGAATATAGAAATTATGAAAAAAGGCCTACAAAAATTTGTTTATTACAGGAAAAAGGCATACCTTTGCACTCGCTTAACAAAAGAAGTGGCTAAAGCTGCAAACTTGTTAAGAAGATTTTATTGGACTTGTAGCTCAGTTGGTTAGAGCAACAGACTCATAATCTGGAGGTCCTAGGTTCAAGCCCTAGCTGGTCCACATTGAAAATCAAGCACTTACAAAGATTTTGTAGGTGCTTTTTCTTTTCTTGGCGAACATGAGGTGAACATAGAGAACTTAAAGTGACCTTGAGGAGACAATCTGTAATTTAAGAACATTTTACGAGAGTTCACGAAATCTTTTCTGTTATTTGTCGAATGGATAATTGCGCTTGATGAGGGTATTTTACTTAAAATTTGCATAAAACGCAAACAATAATGTTATATTTGCATTGTTTTTTGCTCCACATGAATACTTTCTGAGATTTATTTGTTACCTTTGTACCCACAATCAATAATAGACGCAGTAATGACTAGAGACATTAATCGTATTAAGGTAGTTTTGGCAGAGAAGAAGCAGACAAACAAATGGTTGGCTGAGACATTAGGTAAAGATCCCGCAACTGTTTCTAAGTGGTGTACAAATTCTGCCCAGCCTGGACTTGAAACCTTGCTTCAAATAGCAGAATGTTTGGAGGTGGATGTAAAAGAGCTCATCAACTCCAGCAAAAGTGATGTGATGTATATTCAAGTAACCAAGTAAATAGCATCCAATTATATGCCTGTAAATAAGAACGCACAATTCAGATATCAGATATTAGATCGATGCTTTAACGATTATCGTCACAAGTACGATTTCGATGATCTTTTGGAGAAGGTCAACGAGCATTTGATGGATGTTCGTGGAAGGGATTCTATGATTAAGGAGAGGCAATTACGTGATGATATTAACGCAATTCGTAAGATGTTGCCTAATGGAGTATATCTTGATGCTAAACCATATTACGACAAGAAATGTTATTACAGGTATTCTGAACGTGACTTTTCTATCTTTCAGAATGAGCTTTCTCCGGATGTAGTCCAGAAACTTCGCTCAACTATTGAGATGTTAAGCCGCTATCGTGGTGCTCCTAACAATGCTTGGTTGGAAGAAGTGATTTCCAATCTTGAATATCGCTTTGGCATCAAATCCAATAGTGATAATGTGGTGGCGTTTGAACAGAATGAACAATTGAAAGGCTTGGAATATTTGTCGGAGGTAATAGATGCTGCCGTCAATCATACACCTCTTATTATATATTATAAAACGTATAAGGGTAAGGAATTCACATCAACCCTCCATCCCTATCATGTCAAGCAATACAATAACCGTTGGTTCCTTTTTGGCTATGAGGAAGAATCTGGAAAGATTGCAAACAAAGCGCTAGACAGAATACATCACATCTCATTGGCAGATGTTCCTTTCAAACCAAATACATCCATAGACTTTGGGCATTTCTTTGACGATATTGTCGGCGTTTCAATCCCCTATGATGACGTGAAAAAAGAGACGGTTATCCTACGATTTACACCAGCACGCTTTCCGTATGTAACTTCGAAGCCTATTCATAAATCACAATTTGTGATAGATGAAGAGGGTTGCACAGTATCATTGGAAGTTAAGCCCACTCGTGAGTTGGAACAACAGATTTTATCCTTTGGACCAGATGTTGAGGTACTCTCTCCTGATACATTCAGAGCACAAATTGGAAGAAAAATTGCAGAAAATTATAAAAAATATTTTCCTATGCAGAATGAATGCATAGAAGTGCTGTAATTTTGCACTGGAATTAAATAGAAACAATAAAACATAACAGATATGAGACAGATTGGTTTTAAAAATTTTAGGCGATTTGAGGATTTCCCTGTAATTGACATTAATCCTATTACTATCTTTGTGGGAGAAAATAATGCTGGAAAATCAACCGTAGTTAAAGCTATGCTTTCTGTGTTAGATTTTTTAAATTCTTCTATGTTTGAAGAACTTTCATCTGAAACATTCGGTAGTAATGAGTTTTGGGAGAAGGTGTCCGTTTTGTTAAAAGAAAAGAATTTTTACTTCAATAAAAATTATTATGCACATATAGGAACTTTTTCAAGGGCTATTTACAATAAATCTAAAGGCAATACTATTACATTTTCTATAACAATAGACAATAGGAAGTATACCATCGTTGTAGAAGGCAATAAAAAAGACACTGAAGCAATAAGTGGAAAAGTTATTTCTGTAAAAGTACATAATGCGGAATATAATATTGATATCGCTTTTGATTTCAAGGGCAATGAAATCATCTACACTTTCCATTCTGGAGTTTCCCCCATTTTTGTACCAAGCAAGCCAAAGGAACAAGTTGAAGAGGCTGAAGATGAAAGTGAAGAAGATGAGTTTGATCAAAAGTACAGAAAGTATCAAGAAGAAAGGCAGAAAATACTTAAGGAATATGGAAAGTATTCGGATTCCTTTTCTAGAGATGTCATAGTAACCACAGATTTCAAAATGTCACCTATGCATTCTTTTTCTTATCAATATGTGGGCAATTTACTTACAATTGCATGTGAAAAACTTTTGGATACTATTGCAGATGAGAATGAAGAGAAAGACGAATATGACGTATTGATGGGACACCGTTCCCCTAAAAAGAAAATCATAATTGAAGATATACCAGAGGCAACACTTCAATTCCTTCTAAATAATAAAAGGCTTATTAAAGAGATGCTGAAAAGTGAGCACATGGATATGTACTTGACAGATAGATTTCGTGTGGAATATTTTTATGCTCATGCAGTAATGCAAACAATTATTTATAGTGCAAAAGACACGAATGATTATTTAGTTAAGACAATACATGAATTTGCAAATGCACGAATAGCCAAGGGGTCAAAAGCAGATAAATTCATAAAAAAATGGATGTCCACATTAGGAATTGGCTGTGATTATGATTTGTCTTCTGTTGGAGGTGAAGCACATCTTGTCAAAATTGAGGGCAACGATGGAACCTTAGTTAACCTATCTGACAAAGGTATGGGGTCTATACAGCTGATGGTACTATTGTTCCGTATAGCTACTTTTATGGGAAGAAGGGGTAATGGAAAAGCGACTATTATTATTGAAGAACCAGAGCAAAATTTGCATCCTTCGCTTCAGAGTAAGTTAGCAGATTTGTTTTATGAACTAAACTCAAAATATCATTTTAACTTCATTATTGAAACTCATTCTGAGTATTTGGTAAGAAGAAGTCAGGTGATTGTTGCTAAAGAAAATAAAAAGGCATCCAAGGATAAGAAAAAGAAAGAATGGACGAATCCATTCAAAGTATACTATTTTCCAGCTGATGGACACCCATACGATATGGAATATGCCTCAGATGGATACTTCGAGAAATCTTTTGGCAAAGGGTTCTTTAATGTATCTTCCGAGCTTAGTTTGGACCTGGATCGCGTAGAACAAGGCATTTACGATGAAGGACAAGATTAAAGTTTTCATAGAAAAGGAAGCATTTGAAAGATTCATCTTAAACGAACAATCTTTCAATAACCTACTCACTATTTTTAGTGAGCATTCTCTCATATGTCTTAATATGACAGATGCTGATATTGATAAAGAATGGCAAACTGTATCTCTTGACGGTCAGCGAGGGGGAAGTAAGATTCGGAAATTTTGTACTGGGCATAGCATGAGACGCCCCCAATCAGCTCACAGTGATTTTGAGAAGTTCTTAAATGACAATAATAAGTTGCTGGATTACAGTCGTTCTATTTTTGTATTGAACATATCACCTGAAGATGCGGAATCTTGGAGAAATAAGTTTGGATTAGTAATCATGAGCAAGGATAACTTATCCGATGACATATTCCAGTTTCATATTAAAGATAGCGTTTTCAAAGGTGAGCTTAAGGATGGCTTTACTGATGGATGGGATTCTTTTTTTGGATTGAGAAAACATCCATGGCTTCCATCTAATGTACTCATATTCAGTGATGATTATCTTTTTGTCAATGAGAAACATGGGGTAAATCTTGGAGTACGTAATCTAAAGAGCATTATACAAAACATGCTCCCTAAACAACTGAATGTGGAATTCCAAATACTTGTTGTCGCCCCAATCCCCAAGAACAATAGAGCAAAAGCTCAAAGTATTTCGGATGAAATGACAAAGTTCATTCATGATTTGCCTTTGCCATATAGTTGTAAAATTACTTTTGTATTTACAAATGCAATACATACGCGCAAGGCGCTGTCCAACTATTATGTGATGACATGCGATAAAGGGTTCTGTGTTTATCTAGATAATCCGAGAAATCAAGTTCACGACACCAATTTCGTAGATATTACATCAAATTTCCATTCTGCAGCTGACTCGGCCGGTACAAATGGATACGATGATACAACAATGTGTCTGACTGATCTTAAAAAGTATTGTAAAGAAGCACAAGAGCAGGCTCTGGCTGGCATTACAACGGTTCTAATATCTGGTGATTGTGGTCCAAATTATGAAATAAATAATAGATTATTTGAATAAAAAACATTCTGTGCAGATAGCTTGCACACATAGTTATTTACTTTGCACCAGAAACAAATAAAACGAAATATGACAGATAAACAAAACATACAGTCTCAGCCTCGGGACATCATGCACTACGAGAGCGATATATGGGCGATAGCCGATTTGTTATTGGCGGCCAGCGTGAAGCAGAGTGACTTCCCTGCTTACATGATGCCGTTCTTCGCTTTGATGATGCTCGAAGGACGAATGTTGAATGCCATGAAGCGTGTGGAGGTAGAGGAAGGGTTGACTGTGAAGGATGACCCAGAGGACTTTAAGGAGGCCTTCATCGACATGGATTGCGGATATAATGAGTATATCGTGATGGAAGGCAAGACGCTGAGCAGTATCTGTAGTAATGACACGACCTTTGAACAGGACTTCGACAGTTACCTGAAAGCCTTTGACGATGTGCTGAAGAAACTGTTGGGCATAGAGCGTGGAAAGGACGAAAAAAAGTTCCTGAACATGGACTACTATGTGGCAGAACTGCGCAGCAAGAAGATACTGTTATCAGTCATCACGGCTTGGTCGAAGATTGATCTTTCGCCCTATGACAACTCTGCCATCACCACTTTGGAGGAACACATCAAACGCAAGTGGGCTGACATCAGTGCTTCTACTGCTGGAGAGCAGTATACGCCTGATGATATTATCTCACTGATTGCGGATATTGTCGCTACAAAGGTGACAAAGCCGAAAGATCAGAATATCCATGTTTATGACCCAACCTGTGGTGGTGCGAACCTGTTGTTTGGTGTGGCAGATCGCTTGCATACACAGGCTGGCTATCAGAATATCCACACATGGGGCAGTGAATACAATGATGCACTCTATGCTTTGGCTGCTATCGAGAGCCGTTTCCGCAGCCACTCCCATATTTATTATGGCAACACACTTACCACCGCTCCTTGTATGGGACGCGATATTGATGTGATTGTGGCTAATCCGCCATACGGCACGAAATGGAGTGGCTACGAGAGGGAAATCAAGAATGATCAAAAAGGACAATTCCCTGGTGGGCTGCCTTCTGTAAGTGATGGGCAACTGCTGTTCATGCAGCATATCCTTTGGCAACTTGCCCAAAATGGTATTGCCGTAGAGGTACATAATGGTTCTACGTTGTTCAGTGGCGATGCCGGTAGTGGAGAGAGCAATATCCGTAAATATATCTTTGACCACGACTGGGTTGAAGCCATCATTCAGATGCCGCAGAATGAGTTCTTTAACACAGGTATTTACACCTACCTGTGGATTATGAACAAGCAGAAGCCTTTTGAAAGAAAGGATAAAGTGGCACTCATCGATGGTAGTAAGTTGTGGCGTTTGCTAAAGAAAGCCAAGGGTGATAAGCGTCGTGAAATGACAGAGGAACATCGTGCGGCTATAGTAAAGGCTCTCACCAACTTTGTACCGAGTGACATCTGCAAGATCTTCAATCGTGAACATTTCTACTATAACAAACAGAGTTTAACGCTGACGGAAGTGGATATCAATGGTGAGTATCTGAAAGAGTCTGTTGCCCTGAAAAAGATTAAGTCTGTCGTGTTGAACGATGAGACATTGACAGAGTTGAAAGGCCTTGACACGAATGCTGGCAATGCACTAAAGAACAGGTTGAAGGCCGCCAACATTGATGAAGATCGAATCGTGATTACACTCGAAGATGATACCTCTTATCGTTACGACCAAGAGCAGGAAACGATTATTTGTGAAAGCAAAGAAGGACGTAAGGTTTTGGGCTGCGGAGTCTTTAAGTTTGACTTGAGCTCCTCAAAGGGAAAGAAGTCACTGAAGGTGGAGCTTATACCACGCACCACAGCAGACTATGAGATTATTCCTCACCATTTCGACGAGCATGAGAATCAACGTGAGATAGATGCCTTCATGCAGAAGTATGTATTCAAACCATTCGTCCTTGGTAAGAATGTGGTTGGTGTTGAGTTGAACTTCAACAAGGAGTTTTATGTCCCGGAGAAGATTGATAAGGTGGAGGATGTGCTGGAAGAGATTCGCTCACTGAATAATGAATTAATGGGGATTGATTTATGAGGTTAAAAGATTTCTCTGTTTTAAATCCTCAGTATAAAGGGGAGAGTCTAGATTGCGAAGTTTCTTTTGTTCCTATGGAGAGTCTTCGCAACGGAGCTATAGATTATCAAGATATTCCATTTGCAGAAGGGAAAGGGAAATATACATATTTCCAAGACGGTGACCTACTGGTTGCTAAAGTGACTCCATGCTTTGAAAATGGCAATATAGCTATCGCCAATAATATGAAGCAAGGGGTTGGTTTTGGTAGTTCGGAAATATTTGTGTTGCGCATGAACGATAAAGTTCTTAACACCTATATGTTTTACATCACTCAAACTGCCAAATTTCAGGAAGGAGCATGTGCAACAATGTGTGGTGTCGGTGGCCTAAAAAGGATTTCACCATTGTTCATGCGAACATACGAGCTTGACATCCCATCACTTTCCAAACAACAGCGCATAGTGGATTATCTGGGTGTGAAGCTTGGCAAGATTGATGCACGGATTGCAGTCTTAGAGAAACAGCAGGATGCGTATGCTCGGCTGAAGAAAAGTGTCATCCATCATGCCGTCACCCATGGACTTGATCCTAATGTCTCTCTCAAAGATTCCGGTGTAGAATGGATTGGCATGATTCCAGAACATTGGGAAGTAAAGAGGATAAAGGAGCTATGCTCTTTTGTTAGCAGAGGTGCAACACCCAATTATGTTGACGAGGGTGAATATAAGGTGATGAACCAAGCTGTATTTAGTACAGGAAATTTGAATCATAAGGTGGTTCGTTATTCGTCGTATATGAAATCAGAATCTCAAATAAAGAAAGGAGATTTATTGATTGCCTCGACTGGTGGCGGTGTATTGGGTAAGTTGTATTTCTTTGATGACGAGGACCTAAATTTCTACGCAGATACTCACGTCACTATTGTAAGAAGTGAAAAAGGGCTCTTCTGCGTGAAGTTCTTGTTCTATCTTTTGTCTTACCAATTTGATATGGTAAATACTTGTATGGCAAAAGGGTCAACCAATCAAACCGAATTGCAAAGAGATTGTCTTCTCTCATACGAATTGGCAATACCTTCTCTTGTAGAGCAACAAACAATCATCGCATACCTTGATGAGAAGTGCGCAAAGATTGACACAGCAACTGAGAACATTGGTAAACAGATAGACGCTCTTAAACGACTGAAACGTGCTTTAATAAATGAAGTTGTAACTGGCCAACGTGCTGTATAAAACACATCTGCGTATGAACGAGAAAGAACAATATATCAACTTCGACGAGTATATACGTCAAGGTGAGCCCCAAAAGAAAGAGAGGGCCGAGGCTTGGCGTGTGGCGATTGGACTGCAGGCTGTAGATGGACTCAAAACCTCAGAATATCTGCAAGACACCGCACGTAGGAATATTGAGGGTGAAATCACCATCGATGAAGCACGCGAACTGGTGAAGGAATACTACATCAAGAAAACAACCCACGACGAAGATGACGCAGATAAGGAAGAGGCAGACCGAGTTTCGAGTAACATATCTAAACTTCTTCAGACAGATGCTTTTACCTACAGCGTTGCAGGACTTGCTGCTATTCATCGTGCCATCTTCGAGGGGGTGTTCAAACATGCTGGGCGATTCCGAGACTACGACATCTCTAAAAAGGAATGGGTGCTGCGAGGTGATTCTGTGCTTTATGGACGTTGGCAGGATTTGCGTATGGCCATTGAGTACGACTTGGGTCAGGAACATCAGTTTGACTATACAGGATTGAACAAAGACCAGATGGTGGAGCATCTGGCAAAATTCGTTTCAGGTTTATGGCAGATACATCCATTTGGCGAAGGTAATACACGTACCACAGCAATTTTCATCATCAAGTACCTGCGCTCACAAGTTTTTTGTGTAAACAACGATATGTTCGAACGCCACTCTTGGTATTTCCGCAATGCGCTGGTAAGAGCCAACTATCGGAATTTGGAGAAAGGCATCGGTTATGAACCAATATTTCTGGTACGTTTCTTCCGTAATCTGTTACTGGGCGAGAATCATACATTGAAAAACAGATATATGATGATCGATGCTCCGGAGGAATGGAAGATGCCTGACAGCGAACAATCACCCGACAAGTTACCCGACAAGTTACCCGACAAGTTCAGTACAAACAATGAGTATGTCAAGAGGCTAGTTGAAGTTGTCGGGCATGATGAGGTGACGATAAAAGATACGTTAAAAGTATTGGGGCTTAAAGATAGGGAAAGTTTTATGAAGGTATATCTTAACCCTGCATTGAAGGAGCGGTTTGTGCGTATGAAATACCCCGACAAGCCCAACCATCCCCGCCAAAGGTATATGCTGACGGCAAAAGGGCTGGCACTCTATAATGAAATTAAAAAGTAAAATCATCTGCGTATGAACTAACTGAAGATACAGCATTAATATGTGATGGAATTCCTTTGCCGCCTTGAAGAACAAGGAGGCTTGGGTTATCGCAACGTGAGCAACATTGTTATAAGCAATGATTTGTTCATTCCTTCCATTATGGGCGAGTTCGTCAAAAATAGCCAGCCTGAGACATGGGCACGTTTGCTAAAGAAGTTTAGAAATGATGAGCAAGCCTTGCAAACAGCCTTGAAGGACAAGGTGAAGGAAACCCTTTTAGATGCTCAGAATGTGGCTACCTACATCAATGGGCACAAGTCCATCACCTTCGAGGGTGAAAAAGTCTGGCTCTTCTATGTTTCTGGAACGGAACTGAAAGGAGATGAGGAGTTCAAACAGAATATTTTCTGTGCTGTTGAAGAGTCGAGTCATACGCTCAAAGTTGACGAGGTAAAGCTTTATACTATCCGTCCTGACATCATGTTCTTTGTCAATGGTATCTACATTGGCTACATGGAACTAAAGTCTTCCACAAAAGGACAGACGGCACGTGTAAATGGACGTCAGAAGGTAGCCAAAGACTATCTTGCTACTTTGAAAGCATTGACAGAACTGGAGAAGTGTGACGCAAAGGCGATGAAGCAGCGCAAAGAGGTGATGGCAATCTACGAGAAAGCAATACACTTGACAGCAAGCGACTGCAACGAGACATACGTGATGCGGGGTATTAGCCAGTTCTTCGACGTTGCTCATCAGGGATTCACAAGTGAGCCATCAAAGACAGTGGATGAACTGACACCTTTTGTATTGGAACCATTCAAGATTTATCCTGTTACCACTTCGGCACAAACAGAGAAGCAGCGGTTTGAGGAAGTTATGCGAGCTCTATATGACAAGAAGATGATAGAGAAAGAGATTCTCTATTACAACTTCATTGAATATAAGTACGTAAAGAAGGAAGGTGCAAAAGAACGCACCTCGAACACTGGTCGCTTGATAGCCCCACGTCCCAAGCAGAAGTTCGGTTGCGACAAGATTATGGGACGCATTACGGAAATGCTTGACCACGAGAAGGAACCTGGTTACTATATCAACAAGCTTCGTACTTATTTGCAGTCTCAGGGGATTACACCCCAAAAGATTGAGGAAATAATTCTATTGCGCGAACGCTATTTCAACAATAAGTTCGTGTATTCCCTTTTGTTGCAATATGCAGCCGGATTCGGTAAGAGTAATATTATCGGATGGACAGCCTTGCAACTGAAGGATTATCGTTATGAAGGAGTGCATGCATACGACAAGATAATGATTGTGGTTGACCGTTTACAATTGCGTGACCAGTTGGACACTATGATGATGAACATGAACATTGACAAGTCGATGTTTGTGGAAGCAACAGATAGAGACACATTCATGAATGCCTTGGACGGCAAACTGCGAATCATCGTGGTGAATATCCAGAAGTTTCTGGATTTGCAAGATGCTCTGTCTGCAGCAGGCAAGAAACTGAAGAAGATGCGTGTGGCCATTCCTCATTGACGAGATTCACCGCAGCAATTCTGGAGAGAACAATCAGGAAATGATAGACCTCTTCGCCCGATTGCAGGAAACATTCAACGTAGGCGGGCAGACTGTGGTGAAAAAGAATCTACTGATAGGTTTTACTGCTACCCCAAGCGAGGAAACACTTGCGAAGTTTGGCGAGTTCCGTAGTGCTTTGACGAAACCGATGTGGATTCCTTTCGACTGCTATACCATGCGCGAAGCGATTGAAGACGGCTATATCCTTGACCCAACTAAGGCCATTATACCTTACGCCGTGCCTGTTGATTTCCAACTGCCAGAGGAGTTACAAGACAGCGATGAAGACGATATAAACATTGTCCTACGCAAAGATCGTGTTTATTCTTATGAACCACGTATGCGTAAGATTGCAGAATTCATTGTGCATCGTCTTATGAGTCTGGTCTATAAGAAAATTCGCGGAGAAGGTAAGGCTATGCTGGCAGTGAGAAGTATTCCCAATGCCATCAAGTATTTCAACATCATACGGTCACTGTACGCTCAAAAATGTCAGGAGTCTGCGTATGAGAAATACAAGGATGCCCCCATCGTTATCATCTATAGTGATGACCAGAAGAACGAATCATGCGCCACAATGAATGGCGGCGTGAGCGAAGAGAAAGTGATTCAGAACTTCCGTCAGGCGAAGAATGGCTTGATTATCGTAGTTGATAAGTTGCAGACAGGATTCGACGAGCCTAAGTTGCATACGCTTTTCCTCGATAAGGAAATCAGCGACATCAATGCTATTCAGACTATCAGCCGTGTGAACCGTACCTGTAAATATAAGGACGATTGCCATATTATTGACTGTTCATGGCATAATGTAAACGTAGGAAACATCAGACAGGCTTTCAATAAGTTCTGCGATATGGCTATCTCTGACTTCAGTCCAGAGTTTGAAACCCAAAGTGTGGCTCATACATACAGGCTGCTTCAATCCAGTGACCCATATTTGCAGTGGTTTTCACGTTATCAGCATGAGCGTGAAGATACGCACTTCGTGCTGGAGATGGAAGATGGAATACGGCAGTGGATTGAACAATGCTTTTATCAAGAAGCTCTTGCCAAGAAATACAATGAGGACAATAACTTGAAGCCCTCAGATGCAGATTATCATCCTGTTACGAATCCTGCTCGTGACCTTCGGGGCTTTGTTGGTCATTACTTCTCTGGCATCCGTCTCTTAGATGGTGTCTTTGTCATAGACCAAAAATACTATGATGAGGTATTCCTCATGTTCTGGCAAATCTATTGCCATATCTACCGTGAGGTTAACCAACAAACAGAGGATGAACCATACGAGTATGAAGTCATCGACAGTGATGAAGAGCCAGGCATCACATTAGTAGATAACGATGGAAGCAGTAATGGTGGAGGTGGACATCGGGGGGCACGTGGTGGGTCTGGTCCTCAGCCTCCTAAAGGGAAAAGCATGGATGAGGTGCTGGCAATTCTGCAAAGGCTCCATGAAACAGAACAATTGACAGCAGAACAAGCTCAAATCTGGTTGCGTGAGATCGGTTTGATGTTTGATTATATCAAGAGTGATAGCGAGTTCTGCGCCTTTGCGAAGGATGACAACTACTCTGAAGATGAGAAGTTTGGGGAATACAAGAAGGTACAAGGACGGTATCGCCGCAGTTTGAAAAACCGACCAGATTTCGCACAGGTGGAGCGGTTCAAGCAGATGATTGCTGACAATGTTGAACAATTGTTTGCCATTTTCATGGCAGATTTGCGCAATGTTGAAAACGGTGATTCAGACTTTGACTATGATACCACAAATCAGACACCTCGGCAGGGCGGATTCTCCATGGAGGATTTGATGGAGATGGCACGTAAGAAGATACGCCCCGAATATGATGAAGGAAAACTTAAACAAAGAATCATTTCGACTTTTAGTGACCATTTCAGGGGATTGTCCCGATATATGCGCAGTTTCAATGAGACCACAAGAAACCTGTTTATGGTATTGAATACGCCATCACTGCCTAGTCTCGATGGAATGGACAACGTTGTAAAGGAATCGCTGAACATGGTATGCATGGCTGAAGGTCTTAGTTTGTCAGACAAGCGAATGCATCTTGACATGCTTCTGATGAGATATGAAGTATATCTTAAGAAACTTTATTATCTCATTCACAAAGAAGAGATTCCCGCAAGAGAAGAGGGACAAGGCGCAACACTATCAAATGCCGTCTTTGCTTTTCCCGCTTTGCGTGGTTTGAAAAACAACCCAATGCCAGCCTATCAAGAATTCTCACAGAGGCTGACAATGCTTCGACAGTTGAGAAACGACGAATCTCACGCAAGTATGAATATGACGGAACAAGAAGTGGATGCTGCTTTACGTATTGTAATAGACATGTATTTATTTGTGACAGGCATGAATATCACAGAGTTGGAAGCTGCTGGATATGATGCTGACGAAATGCAACGAGAGTCCACTGTCATACCAGTCCATTCGTATAGTTATAATGATGAAGGCTCTCCTGAATATAGTATGGCTGCAGAGTCTTTCATTCCAGCAAATGAATTGACAGAAGAACAGAGAATAGACGTACTTTGTAAGAGTCTTGTTCAGATGATGAATCATGGAGGCTATCATGCTTCAGATAAAACTTTCTGCAAGCAACGTCATTGGGTTGCTGTTTACCGTATAGCAGCTGACGAAGGTTTTACTATTGATGGACAACCAAGATATTTCAAACAAATAGTAGATGGAATGCATCTCTCAAATTGCGAAGTACCTCTAAACATATATACTCTTGAACGTAGTATAAAGGGTGTTTATAGCACATCGTTCGTGGATTGGAGTGAGAATGGACTGTCAGGAAAGAATCTTGATGAATACAAAGACATCAAACATTGTGCCGGAGTGTTCTTGAAAATCTTGTCAGACAACAGACCTA